>ERZ1026850.248-NODE-248-length-35730-cov-6.485662_pt1 | contig 35730 bp, 30 predicted proteins | sample MGYA00380155_ERZ1026850 | MGnify/ENA primary metagenome ERZ1026850 (study PRJEB33269, sample SAMEA4719791) | human gut metagenome | biome: human-associated habitat; feature: organic feature; material: feces | place: Cameroon | collected 2013-10 ... | reverse complement strand
GGCTGGTCCTTCTGCATCTCCAGATTGATGATTATCTGGGTCAGCGGCTTCTTTTCGCCGTCGGGTACCTTTTCTCCATCCCGCTCCGGCAGCCGCACATAACAGATTACGTCAAACCGTACAAGCCCTTCGTTGATTTCCTGATTTTCCGTGTTTAATCCGACCACACGCTGCCCGTTTTCCTCCCGGACGGCATTGGTAAGTCCCGGCTCCACCGGCACTTTGCTGATGTAAGGCTCCCCTTCAATGTAGGGAATGATGTCCTTCGGCTTCATTCCCCGGAAAGCTTCCACGGATTTTGCCAGAATGTTGGCTATGATGATTTTCTGCCCCGCGATGTTTTTGGCATGTTCATCGTACTGCGCTTCTTTTCCGGAAGCGCTTACTGCAATCTTCAGTTCTCTAATCACGTTTTCCTCCTTAGATAGATTTTGATGTTTATTGGGTTCTAAGCAGGAATTCTTGAATTTTTAGACACCGGCGTGCGCCAGCAAAAGAAAATTAGAAAAAAGAAGTATCTGCTTATGGGTGTAGTATATCGTAAATTTGTAAACTATGCAAGGTTTATTTTATGGTTTTAAAATAAAAATGCCAGTGGCCTTAGGTCTTTTCACAACGAGCTATGATTTAAGACTTTTCCACTGACATTCTTCTAATATGTCATATGATTTAACTGCAATTTGCTATGGCAAAAGTATGTATCTTTTCTATTCTCCTTCCTTCACCTTATACGCAACCTGTTCCGTTCCCCGATATGCCAGATAAATTTCAAGCAGCGTATCCGTGTCCATATCCTCCTGCACCATTGCGTAATAAATGATGCTGCCATCGGGCGCTTCATCCATCGCCCAAAACCAGAAAACCTGTGCATTCTCCCAGGAAGGTTGGTTTTCTTTTATCCATTTCTGTGCAATTTCCGTTGCCCCTTCGTACTCCTGTGCGCAGGTACGCAGTTCCCGTGTAGCCGGATTGATGGCTATGGGAATAGCACTCGCACCGCCGTTTAAGTAAATAAAATCTCCCAGGCGGTAGCAAAGTCCAAACCAGTTGCTTTCCCCGGCAAATTCTGTAACCGTATAGTTTTCTGCCTTCTCCGTCGGAACTTCTACCAGCCAGGTATATTCTTTATCCACGGAGCTGACCGGAATATAAATGTTACCGTTTTCCCCGTCATAAAATACCCCCCGCACATCTGCTGTGGCACTGTCCGCTTCGGTAAGGTACTCCTTCATGTCAAATGTTGTATCCGTCAAAAGAACTTTTCCGTCTGCCCTCAGTCTGTCTATCCGGAAAGAATAGGCATTCTCGGAACTTATGTTTTGCTCTCCCTTCCAACCGTCTTCCGTACTCTCCTCTGACCATTCCTTATAACAGTAGGGCAATCCAAAATCCACCTTATCGCCCCACTGATAACCGTTTTCCGCTTTTTGCACAACTTCGTCCAGATAGGATGCCGCATCCTGTTTTCCGATTGTCTGTCCGCATCCCATTGCACAAAATGCTAATACCAGTGTCAGTAACCATACCCCTGTTTTTTTCATAAAAGTAGCTCCTTCCTGTTTTCATTTACCGAATCCGGCAACCAGATCATTTCCCTTTATTTCTCACTCATATAAAGCTGCATCCGGTTCTGGATAACCTGTGCCGCCTCCTCCGCCGTCTTTTCTCCTGACAGATAAGGCTCCGCTTCTTCCATAATAATATTTAAGACCTCTTCGCTCCGCATATCCGGCGCCACTGCATTTTCCAGAAGCTCCTGCAGCTTTTTTATGTCTTCTTCCGTTGCCGGATAGACCTCTATGGTTTCATCCCCGTAAGCTGCCCGGTACAGAGGGTCTGCGATTTTCTCCCCGTTATCGTTCAGATGATAAGTCCTGGTCTGTGCAAATGCATATGCTTTGTTCAGATTTTCCTTATAAACCGGAAAGCCGGAAAGATACAGATTGTCCGCCGTACACAGGGCTTTTACCACTTCCCACGCTGCGTGTTTTTCCGTGCACGACTCCATGATACCGTAGGCTCCGCTGAAAACCATGAGGGTATTTCCGTTTTCCCTTTCCGTGGGAAATCCCACATACGTCACCTCTCCGTTAAAAACGGCAGGCTGTAACAGATAACCGGAAACACTGTTTAACACAATGGGAAGCAGCAATATCTGGTTGCTTCTTACCATGGCAAGTTCTTCCGTCTGCCCCATCACTGTACTCTCCGCCGGGTATCGGCTGACAAAAGAAAGCAGCTTTTGAAACTCTTCCCCGTCAAAAGAACAGGTCCTGTTGTCCCAGTCTATAAAAGAAGACGCATACTGCTCCATCATCTGGGCGAAAATCTGTCTTCTGGGAATGCCCTGCACAACCGTTTCCGGATTAGCCAGACCGTTTACAAAGCTTTCGTATTCGGCTATATTCCAGTGAGTATAGCCGTCCAGATTTTCGGTCTTTCCCACCAGACACCCTATCCAGAAGACAGAGGGTATGGCTGCCTGCATGCCGTCCTTATTATAAATAGCCAGAACATTCGGCAGGAAATCCTCTTCGCTTACTTCCGTGTCGCCATTCAGGTAAGGCATAAGGTCGGTAAGCAGTCCTTTTTCCACATAGGAAAAGGTGTCCGCCTTGGCTATATCCAGAATATCCGGGCCCTTTCCTGCCGCAATATCCGCCTGCAAAAGGGAAAGTGCCTGCGTGGTTTCCCCCGAATTGTCACCGTATAGCTTTATTTCCACCTTATATTCCGCACTGTTTTTATTAAATTCCGTAATGACATCCCTGATTTCGCTGCTGTCGTCAAGTGTCCCCAGAACCAGCACTTTCTTTTCTCCCTCTGCCGCATCCGTGCTTTCCCGCTGCACCGAAATGGGCTGCCTGTCCTTTCCGCAGCCGGCAAGAAGCAGAGCGCATGTCATAAGAAGCAGCAGTTTTTTTCCTGCATTTCTACCTCTCATTGTGTTTTTCCTCCGTCAGCACACCGTCCCGGATTTGCAGAATTCTGTCACAGTCCCCGATTAATGCTTCATTATGGGTAATCATGATAACCGTCCGGTCAAAATCCCTGACACATTTTTTCAGAAGCTCCATAACCTCATCCGCCGCTTCCGAATTCAGGTTGCCGGTAGGTTCATCTGCCAGAATAATGGCAGGCTTCGTTGCCAGTGCTCTTGCAATCGCCACCCTCTGCTGCTGCCCGCCGGACAGTTTGGACGGAATTCTGTCCTTCAGAGTATCAAGTCCCAGTGCGGTCATGATTTCCTCCACATATACCGTATCCACATCTTTTCCGCCTACCTCAATGGGCAGAACAATATTTTCATATACGGTTAAAATAGGAAGCAGGTTATAGTTCTGAAATACAAAGCCGATGTTCTCCCGTCGGAAAACCGTGGCTTTTTCATCCGGCAGACCGGAAATATCCGTTCCCCGTATGAATACACTTCCCGAAGTAGGACTGTCCAGACCGCCGCATATGTTTAAAAGCGTACTTTTTCCGCTTCCGGAGGGTCCGATAACAGCCGCAAATTCCTTCTTTTCAATTTCCAGATTTACTTTTTTCAGGGCATGGACTGCCGCTTCCCCTTCTCCGTAGGTTTTGCTGACATCCGTCAATTTTAACATGATTTCTCCCATTTTCGCACCTCTCCCTATAAAATTGAATTAATCCACCGGCTGACCGGAAGGAATATTCCGGCTGCCGCTGCCGCACCCAGCAAAATGGCGGGAATAAGAAGCCGTGCATATTCCAGAAGCCGCATTTTCCTTAACTGCTTTTCCGTCATACCCACCTGATACAGCGTCCGGTAATCCTTTTCCCGTTCCGTTCTGCTTAACAGGATATAATTTAAGATATTCATCAGTGCCACGCCCAGCAGAATCAGGGCAAAGGAGCCACCCAAAAGACGTATGACTCCCACCTGTGCTTTCGCCTCTTCCTTAATCACCCGGTTGGAAACATAGTACAGTCCGTCGTCTCTTTCCGAAACATATTCCCTGATTTTTTCTTCCGTTCCTTTCAAATCCCCTGCATCAACCATAAGGGCACAGAGATAAAAACTGTTGTCCTCCGCCGGTATGTTTTCCGCCGGAAGCAGGGTCACAAGCGTCGCCAGCCGATAGGCACAGACATCAGGCAGTTCATCCACCACAGCAAGTACTTCATATTCTTTCGGAGTTCCCATTTCTATCCGGGTAAATCCGGTATCATCCTTTTTCATGGATGCCTGATTTTCATACAGATACAGTGTCACCCTGTCGCCCGCGTGGTACAGGGTACCGTTGTCCTTCATAAGCGGATTGGCGCCCATCACCACGTAGTTTCCGGACATCCACTTCTCATAATCCAGTTCCCCTTCCAGCACCTTACATTTGGCAAGGGTTTCATAGGTTATGTAATAGCGCATCTCATCCCAATACGGCGTATGGGTAGGTTTTTCCCAATTATTCAATATCTTCTGATATAAACTCTTTCCGCCGTAATCGGCATCTGCTATAGTATCTGCCTGTAAATCCTGCTTTACCCGTCCGGTTACATCCTCGGAAAAATTATAGCCGTAATTATACAATACCGGTGTCACTTCCGCATCCGGAAGTGCCTCCCAGAGTTCATAATAAATGTTCCGGTCAATCGCCCAGGCATTGTCTTTGTCAACATGGGGCGGATAATCATATAAATCTCCGTCCTGCGTTTCGCTGACATGCTTGCAGTACCATTCTTCTCCAATCAGAAAAGCAGCCGATGGCAGGCTTCTTCTGTCAATCAGTTTTCCGGTAAGAAAAAAGGTCAGGGAAACGGTGAGAACAAGAAACATCCCTGCCAGAAAAACACTTCCCATGACGAGAAAGCTGCGTCCTTTCTCCTGCTTTATATAACATCCCGCCAGATGGGAAAGGGACACTTTCTTTGATTTTCTGCTGATTTTCTTTCCGAAATCCCCCGCATAGCCCACAGCCTGTATGGGGGAAATTTTATGAAGCATACGAAGCGGCTTTCTCAGTCCGAAAAACATGGCTGCCAAGACAAGTACCGCTGCCACTGCCACACTCTGGGGCGGCACGCCATGATACCCTTCCAGTCCGCCGTAATATTTTCTTAAAAGTCCCGGTAGAAAAAGAAAATCAAAGCCCACTCCCAGCAAAAGCCCTGTGATAATCCCCAAAAGCGCGTGTCTTGCGGATTGCAGCATAAGAATCTGCCGGCACTGTTTTTCCGTTACTCCCACGGATTTCAGTTGTCCGAAAAGCTGCACATCCCGGAACATGAAAATCCGGTACAGGGAGGTAACTGTCAGAAATACCAGCACGTAGCCGCCCAGAAACAGAACGGTCTTTTTTACCATATCTTCTAAGGAATTTTCCGTACTTCCATACACCGGATTTTCCGTAAATGCTGTTGCATTGTTTTCTCCGGATGCCGTTATGGCTCTTAAAATCCCTTCCGGAGATGCCTCCTTTGAAAATCCGCAGTATGCCGTCAGAGAGAGCTGTGTTTCCGGTACATTTTCCGGTAACTCCTTTCCGGACACATACAGATATACCGCGGCATTTCCCTTCTTTTTATTGGCTGCGCAGATGCCGGTTACCGTATATTCCCGACTTCCCGTAAGCGGAGCAGAAACGGTAATCGTCTGTCCGATTTCGGTGCCGTGCTCTTCGGCATAAATCCCATCCACCACGGCTTCTGTTTCCGAAGCGGGCCATTTTCCCGTTGTCAGCCCATGGAAGTTCTCCGCTGCACATTCCTCGGATGCATAGTATACATAAACCTGCGTGTTCCCCATGTTTTCCGCTGCCATGCCAAGATAAGCTTCCCCGGCAATCTCCGTTATATCCGCCATCTGTTTTAAGGCTTCGTACTGCTCCCTGGTAAGCCCCGTATAGATTCCCTGTGCCGTCGTGCCGAAGTTCCGCATATTTTCCTGCCGGGTAAGGTAATCTGCCACCTCCATGACTGCCGCCAAGCTCATGATGAGACAGGTCATCAGCGCTATGGTGGCAATAATCATGCAGTTTCTGACCGGTCTGCTTCTATATATCTTATCCGCAAGTCTGCGTAGATTCACACATTTTCCCATCTTCATAAAAATCTCCCTTTTTACTACGGTTATCCTTATTAAAATAATATCATATTGTGTTTATTTTTGCTATCCCTTTTCGTTTCAAAAAAGAGACCGCAGGCAGCAATATCCTTTCTTCATGGCATTGCCGCTTACGGTCTCTGTTTCAAATACAATCTTTATGCTCTGTGAGATTTTCTTATTGATAATATCTTAGTTTCCGCACTCCACGCTGATTTTGTTGAAGGTGCTCATGATGTCCTCGGTAGTAATGGCTGCCTTTTCCTCATCGGCTTTGTCGATAATGGCTTCGCCCTGGTGCATCATGATAAGGCGGTTGCCGTATTCCACGGCGTAACGCAGATTGTGCGTTACCATAATGGTGGTTACTTTCTTTTCCCGGACAATCTGCTCTGTGAGCTCCATGATGCGGTCCGCGGTCTTGGGGTCAAGCGCTGCCGTGTGTTCATCCAAAATTAAAAACTCAATGGGTGTCATGGTGGACATCAGAAGCGCCAGTGCCTGACGCTGCCCGCCGGAAAGGGAACCCACCTGGGTGTGAAGCTTATCTTCCAGTCCCAGATTTAAGGTGGAAAGCAATTCCTTGTACTCGCCGATTTTAGCTTTGTTGACGCCCGCCCTTAAATTGAAGGGCTTACCCTTGTTGTCCGCAATGGACAGGTTTTCCAAAATGGTCATGGAAGGGCAGGTACCCTTGGAAGGGTCCTGATAAACACGGCCGATTTTACGATGACGGAGGTAATCTTTTTTACCTACGATGGAATTTCCGTTTACCACAATGTCGCCGGAATCAATGGGAATGCTGCCGCAGATAATATTTAGCAAGGAAGTTTTACCGGAGCCGTTGCTTCCTACCACCGCTACGAAATCCCCATCGTTGATGGTCAGGGAAAAATCCTGAAACAGGCAAAGTTCGTTGACGGAGCCGGGATTATAGTACTTGTGAATGTTCTTTAATTCAATCATTTTGCGCTCCCTCCTTTAATCTTTGCCGTCTTGTTCCTGTCCATGCTGACAACTAAAATAATCAGGAACAGAACTGCGGTGATCATCTTCAGATCCGTGGAAGGAAGTCCCATGCGGAGCGCCAACGCCACGCACGCCTTATAAATAACAGAACCGATTACTACGCTGGAAGTAACACGCACGAAAGTAACCTTCTTTAAGAGGCTGGTGCCGATGATAACGCTCGCAAGACCGATTACCATCGTACCGGTACCCATGGATACGTCGAAGAAACGCTGCTGCTGGGCGTAAACACAGCCGCTCAGGGTAACCAGTCCGTTTGCAATGGCAAGACCGATAATCTTTACCTTGCCCTTATCCACACCGAGGGAGGTAACAATGGTATCGTTATCCCCAACGGCACGGAGTAAGAAACCGGATTTGGTGCGCATGTACGCATCCAGAAGATATTTGGTAATCAGGGTAATCACCAGTACCACGATTACGGTGCGGTACGGTTTTAAGGCTGCCTGGAAAATTTTATTTACAAAGTCATTGTCAAAAATCGTCTGGTAATTGTAAATGGGGAAATTGGCGCGTCCCGCAATTCTTAAGTTTACGGTGTAGAGGGCTGTCATCATGATGATACCGGAAAGTAAATCCCTTACCTTCAGCTTCACATGGATAATGCCGGTGAGAACACCTACCGCCACACCTGCCAGAAACGAAATGGGCAGTGTGAGGAGCGGGTTTACTCCCTTTGCAATCAATACGCAGGTCAGTGCGGCTCCCATGGGAAAGCTTCCGTCCACGGTCAGATCCGGGAAATCCAGAATTTTGTAGGTGATGTAAATTCCCAATGCCATGATGGCATATATCATACCCTGTTCCAAAACACTAAGTATCAGTGACACGTCATATCCTCCTGTTTACTCTACTGTAATTTCATCAAATTTCTGATAAGCGCCTGCTACAAAATCATCGGATAAAGTCAGGTTGATTTTTGCTGCGGCTGCGGTGTTTACATATAAGCTGGGCTCGGTAATGGTTTCAAACTTAAGATCGGATGCGTTTGCTTCGCCCTTTAATACCTTTGCTGCCATCTTACCGGTCTGCTTGCCGAGTTCGACATATTCCAGACCCATGGAAGCGACACAGCCTGCCTTTACCTGTTCAACTTCGGAACCGAATACCGGGATGCCTGCGTCATTTGCTTTAGCAATAACGGTCTGCAGGGCGGATACTACGGTGTTGTCTGTCAGGTTGGTGATGCAGTCTACCTTGGTTACCAGGTCCGCTGCCGCCAGGTCAACATCTGCAATGGTGTTGATGCCGACATCTACGATTTCAAATCCGTAATTTGCGGCTGCATCCTTGTACTCTGCAACGGTGCTTACGGAGTTTGCTTCGCTGGTGGTGTAGATGATGCCGACCTTCTTGGCATCCGGCATAATTTCACGGATCATCTGTAACTGGGCATCTACTGCCAGTGCATCGCAGGTACCGGTGATGTTGCCGACCGGCATGCCGTCTTCGGTTGCAAGACCTGCGCCGACAGGATCGGATACTGCGGTGTAAATAACGGGAATATCTGTATTTAATGCGGAGTTATAAGCGCTCATGGCACTGGGTGTTGCAATGGCACAGATTAAATCCACTTTCTTGGAAACATAGTTGTCGGAAATGGTGCTTGCGGTACCGGTGTCTGCCTGTGCATTGTCAAATAATACGGTAAGGTTTTCTCCTTCTACAATGCCTTCCTCTGCAAGACCTGCTAAGAAGCCTTCACGGCAGTTGTCTAAGGAGCCGTGCTCTGCAAACTGGGAAATACCGATGGTGTAGGTCTTTCCGTCCGTATCGGTTACGGTTGCATCACCGGCATCCGGTGTGCTTTCTGTGTCAGCGGTGGTGGTGTTGTCCGTACCTGCCGCACTGCCGTTTGTGCTGTCTGCCGCATTACTGCCGCATGCTGCCAGTCCTAAAATCATTGTGGTTGCTAAAACTGCTGCTAAAATTTTCTTCTTCATACTGTTACCATACCTTTCTGCAAATCTTTTTAATTTCTGATAGCTTTGAGACCGGCTGGAATCCGGATGGTACCTATCCGGACGTTGTAATTTCTACAACAAAAAACCGTCTCAAGTAAATCTTACTTGAGGCGGTAATAATCATTAACGCGGTGCCACTCAATTTCGATGCTTTCTGCATCCTCTCCTCCAGACACTATCATATCTGTCGCCATGATAACGGGTGCGAATCCCGCCGGTGCCTACTGTTGTTCGGACCGTCCTCGAAAGCCCATTCAGCGATTGCTCCTATGCTGCCGTTCCACCAGTCGGCTGCTCTCTGTGATAGTAATCAAAAGCCTACTCTTCTTTCTCATAGGTTTGAAGCACTATTTATTTGTTGCACTTACAATACGCTCTTAAAAGTCATTTGTCAACTGTTTTTTTTATTTTTCTAACTGCTTTTTACACAATGGAATCTTGCTTAAACAATATGCAGACAGTATAATACAAAAAAGGTCATACCAAAAGAAAAAAAGGAAAGGAATACGATTATGTCAGATAAAGAAATGAAAGTAGAACGTTACAGAGAGGCAAACAAAACCGCAAGGAAAGGACAGGTTGTATTTGCAGGCTCCTCTTTAATGGAAATGTTTCCCATTGAAAAGCTTTTGAAAGAGCATAACGACCCCACCGTTATTTACAACCGCGGCATCGGCGGCTTCATTACCGATGAGCTCATGCAGGTACTGGATGTCTGCGTCACAGACCTTTCACCTTCCAAGGTTTTCATCAACATCGGCACTAACGATTTAAGCTGGGAAAGCATCCCCATCAGCCAGATGATCGCCCATTACGATGAAATCCTTACTACCATTGAGGAAAAAGTGCCGGGCGTAAAAATTTATCTCATGGCTTACTATCCCGTAAACTACGAAGCTGCCACCGAGCAGATGAAGGAATGCCTGAAAATCCGCACCAACGAAAAAATTGCCCTTGCCAACGAGGAAGTAAAAAAACTGGCTGCCAGACACAACCAGTCTTATATTGATGTAAACCATAATCTGAAGGATGATAAGGGACGTCTGAAAGCGGAATACACCATTGAAGGGATGCATATCAAAGAAGAAGGCTACCGCGCCATCTATGAAGATGTCATGCGGTATGTAAAAGAGTGATCACTTCATTCCCGCCGGTGCATGCAGGGGGCATTTGCCCGTCAGTTCATAGTGGCAGTTGCAGCACTCGTCCCCGTCTCCCAGTACCTTGGTGCGGGAAAATCCGTTGCCCATGTAGTGGGAAATCATGTAGTCCACACCGCAGATACCGGGCAGCATGTCCCGGACACCGTATTGTTCTGCAACCGTTACAAAGCCGCACCGTCTGATGTCGATTTCAAAGGAATTGTCATCAATATTACGGTAATCAATCAGCCAGTCATTGGGATGAAGCGCCCCCGCTTTCTGTCTTTCCACATGTCTGGCTGCTTTCTTGCGGAAGCTGTTCAAATATGCCTTTCCCGCCATATGTAAAAACGGCTTCGGCACGGAAAGCAGCATCTTTTCATTCATTTTCCACATCAGGTCATCTGCCTGCTCTCCGTCAAGTCCCAACTTCTGCATGCTCTTGTACCACGCCATATAGGACGGCGCATAAGCATAGTTAAAGGAAAAAATACTCTCGCCGATATCCGGAAGCTCCTTTACCACTTTCTTAAATACCGCACCGGAGCTTTGCTTAAACTGTTTCCAGAAATCAGCTCCGTATGTTTTCTTAATGTATCCTTTGCTCCGCATCATGGTAAGGTGATAAATAAAACCGTACATATATAAAAACCCCTCTATTCTTTCCGCAACCTGCAGACACCGTTATCTGTCCGCGGACTTCATCTGCAGTATCCAGTTCATAAACGTGTCAAACACCAATTTGGAATTGCCGCAGTTGCAGTGGTTTCCTGCCGACTCCTTATCCGTGAACAACCGGAAGGTCAGGGAACGCACATTTTTCAGCGCATTTATTTCCTCGCCAATCATTTCGTAAGGAATAAAATGGTCCTTGTTTGCGCCCACAATCAGGATGTCCTGGGTGATTTTGTCCGCAATGTCAAGCATCTGGTAACGGCTCATGTTGCTGGCATATCCGTAAGCATCCTTCGCCTCGTAGGCGTATTTTCCGTGTTCCAGACCCCAGCGCACCATCTCGTCCTTCTCCGCCTTTTTGCGGAATACCAGATTGACAATGCCGCGGCAGTGCATGGAAATGAGTTTCTTCGCCAGCTTAAACTGCCTTGTGCCTGCGCCCTGGGATGCCGATAACAGCACATCCTGAAAATTCGGGAAAATGCTCCAGGCAATCACACGGGATATCCGGCTTTCAAAAGCCGCCGCTCTCGGCGCTAACATGCCTCCGAGGGATGCGCCGATAATCGTCACATCCGAAAGGGCAAAATAGTCTAAAACCGCTTTCACGGGGCGCTCCCATTCGTAGGTGAAGTGCTTACCCTGCACACGCATGACGCCGCCCTGTCCGGGTCCTTCAAACAGATAGACCTCAAAACCGTTTTCCGCCAGATACAGCATAGGGAAAAACAGTTCTTCAAAGTAACTGTCGTTGCCGCCGTGCAACAGAATGACATCCTTTGGGACTGCTCCGCTTTCCCGCATGCCGTCCTCCGTAAGAGGCTTCACATGCATAACCGGCAGCTTTACCTCTTCGTAGGGCACCTCCGTGCGCTCCACTCTGCCGCTCTCAAACCATTCCTTATAATAGTCGTAGAAAAGCTCCGTGCCTTTTTTATAATATTTCTTCTTGTCCGGGTCACCGTCATACATGAAAAACTCACTCATGCGGTAGTAGGCAATGGCATTCTCCGTTCTCTGCTCCGCCATCGCTTTGTCCCCCAGGGAAATCAGCTTCGTTTTCCAGTCCTCGCTGGTATGGATGGTCGGTCCGACTTTTTTGATTTCTTCCAGATCCCCGCCGTCCCACATCACAAGCCTGTTTAACTGGTAATTGAAATTACTCTGGGTATTCAGTTCGTACATGCCCTTCTTGAACGTAACTGCCATAATAATTGCTGCCTCCGTAATCTGCTGCACACTACTGCAGTCATTTCTTATCCTGCAGCAAGATTATTAAAGCATATCCGTTCTGCTTCTGCTTTTAAATTTCTGCTATTGTTATGATTTTCATGCTGCCGCTGACCGCCGTGGGGGAAAGCCCGAACATGCGCTTATTAGTGGCTGAAAAATGGGAAGGGTCGGAAAAACCGGCATCCAGCGCTGCGGTGGTAATATTTTTCCCTTTCATCAGCCCGAGGTAGGTAAAATACAGCTTACGGAAAACCAGATAATTGGCAACAGACATGCCCGCTTCCTTGCGGAACAGATGGGAAAAACGGCTCTCCGACATGCAGAAGTGACCGGCAATGGATGCCACCGTCATGTCGCTGCCGATGTGCTCGTCAATGTAAACATATGTCTGCCGGATGCGCTCGTCGCCCGCCGCCTGCAGGCTGTCGGCAGCCAGTGTTCCGTCTGCCCCCTGCGGATTTCCGGCAATCTTCCCGTTATCGGAAAGTCCCAGCTCTTTTAACACCTGTCTCAAAAAAGACGGATAGACTGCCGCCGCATCCGCTGCTTCCCGCATATCCCGGTACCACTGTAAAACGGTCTGTGCCTGCTTTACGGTGATGAGCCGGCTCTCCCGAATGCTCTGCGCCACAGAGGTGGTTTCATCAAACAAAAATAACAGCAACGACGGCATGGAAAAAGGCTTCCCCTCCTCATCCGAGGCTCCGCACACCGTATGGGGAAGCCCGGAAGGAATGACGGCGCCGAACCCCGTCATTTCCTGTCCGTCCACCTGAAAGCGCACCGGACCTTTTAGGGAAATCAGAATGTGTGCCGCCGAGTGCCTGTGCACCTCGGGGTCCTTGTATTCGGTTTTTATCATCAGATGATTTTTTGCCAGATATATCTCATTCATAATAACTAAACTATAATAAAAAAACCTTGCATTTGCAAGTTTTTCCGGTTTTCCCACACTTCCGTTCTTGAAAGCCTACTAAGTATATGGTATTATGGGTATATAAGTTACGGAAAGGAATGGGAATGTATGAAAATTTCAACCAAAGGACGTTATGCATTAAGAATGCTTTTAGACCTTGCCGAACATCAGAACGAGGGCTACATTGCCTTAAAAGACATCGCAGAGCGGCAGAATATATCCAAAAAATATTTAGAGCAGATTGTTGCTATCTTTAACCGCTCGGATATTTTAAAAACGAACCGCGGCTATCAGGGCGGCTACATGCTTGCCAAAAGCCCGGACAAATACAGCGTGGGCATGATTTTACGTCTGACGGAGGGCAGCCTGGCGCCCGTTGCCTGTCTGGACCAGGAACCCAACGAATGTGAACGCAGTGCGGAATGTGTCACACTCCCGGTATGGGAAGGTCTGTATAAGGTCATCACGGAATACTTGGACGGCATCACCCTGCAGGACATTATCGACCAGCAGAAGACCCTGATTGCCAACGACTACATTATTTAAGATTTAAACAGGTATTCTGCTTTTCATTTGCATACAAGACAAAAACGGCATAAAAAAAGGGCTGTTGCTTTTCGGAAGGATAAGCAGCAGCCCTGTCTTTATTCAGTTTGTTTTCTTAGGCGCGTAAGTAAGGAAACATACTCCCTACACGTAGGGCACGATGTTGCGGATATTTTTCATTCTCTTTGCAAGAAGCAGAACCACGAACGGTGTCAGTGCAATGGGAACAACGTCAGCAATACCAATCCAAAGGATGCAGTATACATATCCTAATCCGGTGAAGTAGGAAAGGGAAATGCTGGTGGTGAGAATCATCAGAACACCAAACAGAAGGCTCCACAGTAAGCTTATGCCGATGAATTTGCCTTTTCCTTTTTCGATAACAGAAAGAAGATCAGTCTTGCCTGCACGTAAGTGAATCAGTGCGGGAAGTGCTGCGGACAGACCAACGGTGATACCATCCGTCAGAGGGGAATGCAGAGGAATGAAGTTACCGGAAAGCAGAGCCCATACGACGGTTCCGATGTAGCCTGAGAAAAAGCCTGTTACCGGTCCAAACAGATAACCGATGGCAACCGGAATGAATGCGAATGTACGGAAGTGAACTGCGCCGGGAATCAGGGGAATCGGGCAAAGGTAAGCCCAGAGAACACCGGTCAGAACACCAAATACTACGAAGAAGACGATGTTGACGAAAGATAATTTTTTCTTCATTTTTTTGTTTCTCCTTTGTCTTAGAAAAATGTTTGTTGTTTATATTTACAGACTCCCCGTACGCGCTCCGGGGAACCCGCAAGATACCTTATACCGGGATGTAGAAGAAAATATGCAGTACAATGGTAGCCGCAATGGCAACCGCATTGGCAAGAATGAAGTAAACATCGTACTTGCTTGCCTTAATGTTTTTGTATGCCGTTCTGTGTACCGAGAAGTTAAGCTGGTAATAATGCATCGCTAAGGAAATTGCCTGACCCTTGCTGATAACACGGAACAAAAGCGGGAACGAGAACGTAACGTAGTTCTTAATCTTGGTCACCCAGCTGCACTTTTCGATTTCCAGACCTCGGGAGCTCTGCGCCTCCATGATGGCATTTAACTCGGTGATAATCATGGGGATAATCTGGAATACCAGACCAATACCGAATGCCAGCGCATAAGAAATTTTCCACTTCTGCAATCCTAAGATAATCTCACTGAAATTGGTGGTGAGAAGCACCGTATAGAAGGATGCAATCATTAAGAAAATTCGCAGGGAATACACAAATCCCTTGTAAAAATCGTACCAGTCGAAGCAGATCTGCATGCCGCCGTTGCCGATAAAGGTCTGGAAGAAAACAGGACCCCCTTCCACGGCAGGCTGTTCAAACAGTCCCAGCACAAACCACAACAGGAAAATAAACAAGAGCAGCACCTTCAGCTTTTTCACCAGAACAAATATGTGCTTCTGAATGCCGCACACATTCCACATTACCAAGAAAAATACCAATAAGAACAGCAAAGCCACACCGGACTTCACGATACTGGTCAGCACCGCCATCACAATAAAGAACATGAACTTTGTACGCGGGTCCAGTTTGTGAAGCAGTGAATTTCCATCTACATATTTTAAGTAATCCATACCTTTTCTCCTTCGTCGCCTATGATTCCGTTACTTTTGCGATAAAATCGTCTACATCGAATACAATTTTATCCAGTCCCAATTCCTTGGAAAGACGGACAACCGGCGGGAATTCAATGTTAATCTTATCAAAGATATCCTCGCGCTCTACTAACTCTTCCTTTGTTCCTTCAAATACCTTTTCACCGTGGTTTAAGATAACCGTGTAATCAGCCAGACGGAATACAAATGGAATCTCGTGACTTATCATGATGATGGTCTTGCCTGCTTTCTTCAATTCCAAAACCATTTTTTCCAGATCCCCGATTAAGAAGCCGTCCATACCGAGGGTCGGCTCATCCAGAAGAATAACATCCGCACTGGAAAGAAGCACGGACAGAATGGTCAGCATGTGCTTCTGTCCCATGGACAGGTTTAAGGGGAAGTTTTCTTTTTCTTTCTCTAAGTGATAACGGGTCAGGATTTCCGTGATGTTTTCTTCGGTAAAATCCACACCCTGCATACGTGCGCAGAAAGTCAGCTCCTTCTCCACCGTTTCCTCGAACAGCATGTGCTCGGGATGCTGGAATACCAGAATAATATTCTTGGAAATCTGTGCCACGGATTTGCCTAAAATGGACTCGCCTCTGTAATCCACTTCGCCGCTTGTGGGCTTATACAGACCGTTTAAGTGCTTGACAAATGTGGTCTTGCCGGAACCGTTCTGACCTAAGATGGCAACAATCTTCCCTTCCGGTACCTGGGCATTTACCTGTTTCAGACCGATAAAGCCGTCGCTGAACTGCTTTACCAGATCCTTTACACGGATAACCGGATTAAAGCTTTCCGCAGCCGCCTCTTTTTCCGCACGGGTCTTAGCGGTTGTTCTGCCCGCGAGCTCCGCACGCGCCTGGTCCATATTGTAAAACATCTTTACATCGGGAACCTTGGCGGAAAGTGCTCTGTATATTTCTACTTCCTGAGGAAGGATAACGCCTAATTTTTCCTGCAGTTCGAAATTTTGGAAGAATTCATCCCTGCTGCCGTCAAACACAACCTCGCCGTCTAAAATGCCGACTACATGGTCCACAATGCCGGCGGACCATACTAAGTTGTTGTCCACGATAACGGTGGTGTTGCCGCTCTCTCTTAACTCTCCTAAAATATCCTGCACCATCTTTTTACCGTTGGGGTCTAAGGAGCTTACCGGCTCGTCCATGATTAAAATGTCGGGCTTCATGGCAAGTACGGAGGCAATGCAGACAGACTGGCGCTGTCCGCCGGAAAGGTTGTCCACACTTCTCTTGCGCAGATACTGCAGCTTTAAAAGGTCTAATACATACTCCATGCGCTCTACAATTTCCGTCTGGGGCATACCGATATTTTCCAGACCGAAGGCAATGGCATCCTCTACGCCGTAACCGAACAGCTGGTTTTCCGGATTCTGGCTGACCACGCTGACAAATGTGCCTTCGGGAACATCAAAGCTTCCTTCTAATTCGCCGTTTCCGATCAGCTTCGGAATAACCTGGCTGAAAATCTGCACCAGAGTGGATTTACCGCATCCGCTGGGGCCTACAATCGCAGTAACCTTTCCCTGTTCGATGGAAAAGCTTACGTTCTTCAGCACCTGCGGTCCGTCCGTCGTATACTTGTAGCTTATGTTATTAACTTTATATTCCATTATCGTCTCCTTACCCAGTAAAAAACAAGGGTATGTCCTTGGTCAACACCCTTGTTTCCCCACTTTTCCGAATTAACGTATAAATTTATTTCACTACATGTTGCCCTGTTTGTCAAGCCTATTTTCTAATGCTATATCTACTTTGGTTTCTTACATTTTTCGCTTAATTTTCCCAGAAAATATCATCTTTTTCACGCAGTGTATACCTGATTAAGGCATTGTCGTTTAAGTTCTCGCGGTGCATGTCTATGGCAGTAATCCGGTGACGGTCATACGCCGTGTAATAGTAGATGCCCTTGTCCGCATTGCAGCAGGAGGTGTAAATAGTGATTTCGTACTTGCCTTCCGCCACCTCGCAGCAGCCTCTCTGCTGGTCTACGGACCCTAAAATGTGGAAGAACTGGCTCACGCTTTCCTCTTCCGACTCTCCCGACAAAGAATGGGCTCTTACAAACGCCACCCTTGCAAAACGGGAAGCAGAGGACAAATCTCCGGGCAGTCCCAGTGCGCCCATGCCCCTGCTGTACGCGGAAAGGGGAATATCTTTCCCGAAGGTATTCTCCGGCTGCTTTTCCGACAGACCCATATACTGATTTAACAAAAACATCTGGGTCGGAAACGGCGGGTTGTTGGTAAGCACCCCTGCCGGATTGTCATACACATGCAGTCCGTCCTTTGTGCATTCCGCAACGATACAATCCTCTTTGTCCGCAATCATCCAGTGAAGCTGGGAAGCCGGAAACACATCGTTAAACGTGGTTCCCACTAAATTCATGCGGGCAAGCGCCTGCCTTGCTTCCTTTACATCCGCACATTTCCCTAATATATAAGGGATAAACTCAAACTGCGCTACATTTTCCCTGCCATCTTCTATTTCCTGATAGGCAGCATTTCCCACAAAGTTAAGCCCCGCCATACAGAGTCCTTTTTCATTCACGGCATCATAATACAAAGGATAATCCGCCGTTGCCGCATCTTCTGGTACAAATTCCGCCGGCTGCTCCGCCACATGTGCCATACCGACTATAGCATAATGCTGGGCACAAAGTCCTATGTGCCGGAACGTGAAGGGGTAATTCCTGGGTGTCACGGTCACCTCATCCCCATAGGAAAATTCGTAATCAAGAGTTCTGCCGAAGTAAAAATCCTTCGACCGGTAAGTTGCCGCTGTACACATATCAATCACACTTCTTTCTTTATTCTTCTTTTTTCTTTTTCTTCTGTTCCAAAGGCATCTGTGCTAACATTATTGCCGCAAAAATAAGAGCACATCCCAAAAGCTGTCTGCCGTTTAACTTTTCTCCCAGGATTATCCAGCCCGCCAGTACGGAGAAAACGGACTCCAGACTCATAATCATGGAAGCAATCGTCGGATTTAAGCCGTTCTGTCCCACAATCTGCAGGGTATATCCTACACCGCAGGAAAAAATGCCGGCATATAAAATGGCAATCCACGCGGAAGGGTTCATCAGTCCCGGCAGCCACTCGGCAAAGCCCACCGCCGAATGCTTCATATCCACAAAGTACATGGGCACCATGCTGAGCAGTCCGCAGACAAGAAACTGGATGCAGGACATTCTGACGCCGTCCACTTTGGGAGAAAAATAATCCACGATTAAAATATGTACGGCAAAGAGGAAGGCGCATAAAAGCACCATCAAATCGCTGTTCTGGAAGGTCAGGCTGCCGTTCATGCAGAGCAGGTAAAGCCCGCCTATGGTAATGAGCATGCCCACCCAGATGTTCCATCCGCACTTCTTTTTTAAGAAAAGTCCCAGTATGGGAACCAGCAGTATGTAGCAGGCGGTCAGAAAGCCCGCTTTTCCGGAAGCCGTACCCATGGTAATACCAAGCTGTTGGGCGCTGCTTGCTAAAAACAACGCCGTACCGCAACAGATGCCGCCCGTTATCAGGGTTTTCTTTTCTCCCTTGGTCTGCGGCTTTTTGCTGCCCAGACCCATTTTATCCAATAAAAAGATAACCGGCACTAAAACGGCGCTGCCTATCAGGGAACGGATGCCGTTAAAGGAAAACGGTCCCACGGCGTCCCCGCCCGTGCTCTGTGCCACAAACGCCACTCCCCAGATAAGTGCGGTCAGCACCAGTAAAAGGGAATTTCTAATCTGTCTGCTTTTCATGTTGTCAAATCCTCATCTTCTGTCATTCTTACTGTCCTGTCAGTATGCTATCGTTCCTTTCCTCTTAGGAAAACAGCTTTCTTACTTCTTCACCGTCAAATACGACCTCGGGCACATGCTCCACCTCGATGCGGTAAAGGGCATTGGCAGCGATGTGTTCGGCTGCCTGCTCCAAATCGCGGATACCGGTGGTGTTTTCAAACTGCTCCACCACGGCGGTCAGACCGTCCTCTGTCACCACGCATTCGTTTTCCTGTAAGCCGATGCGCTTTAAGACCTTGGGGAGCGCAAAGCGGCTGAAAATGATTTTCTTTTCTTCCGCAGTGTAATCGGGAATGTCAATCACCGCAAAACGGGACATTAAGGGCGCACTTATCTGCTCCTTGTTGTTGGCGGTGGCAATGGGGTATACTCCCACGGTGGGCACCATACACTCCATGTAGTTGTCCGTAAAGCCTAAGTTGTCAAGCAGGGTCAGAAGCACATCCGCCGGGTTGCCGTTTCCTTTGCCGGAGGCTGCCTTGTCCAACTCATTGATAATAAATACCAGATTGGACTCGCCCGCCATGGAGAAAGCTTCCATAATGATGCCGGGCTTGGCATTGGCATAAATACGGGAGCTGCCGGTAAGCTGCTCCGGGTCGTTGATGGAGCTCATGTCCAGTGTCGTCCAGGGCAGCTTCAATATTCTTGCCACCGCATAGGCTATCTGGGACTTACCGGTGCCTGCCGGTCCCACCAGAAGCAGGCCATAGGCGGGAAGGGTGTGGGTACGGTTAATCTGGATAATGGTTTCCATAATACGCTGCTTTACCCTCTCCATACCGTAGAGTTCTTCATTCAGAATACGTCTTGCTTCCACAGGGTCAATGGCTTCAAAATAATTGCTCTTCCACTGTACGTTCATCATAATGGAAAGGGCACGCTGGGCATGACGGCGCTCCTCGGGGGAAACCTCGTTGGAACGGGCTACCGCTAAGTTTCTTCTTGCCCAGAGTCTGATATTGTCGGGCAGCGTTCTGCCGGCGCAGGTCATGAAATCGGAAATGCTCTGCAGGCTGGTAAGCTTCATTTCATCGCCCACTTCATCCGCCTCTTCGTCCTCTTCCACTTCTTCTGCGGCGCTGCTTGCCAAAAGTCTTTCAATCATAAACTGTAAAAAACCGTCCTCTGCGGAAAGCTTGGTACCGCCTCCGAAGGTAGTTTCGCGGATTTTGTATACGGCATAGCCGTCTTCTGTGTTCTGACCGGAAAGCCTTACATGAATGTGGTTTTCGCCCAGCCATTTAATGAGGTTTACAAACCGGGCATCCACCTTTAAGATGTCCGCCACGTAGGTTTCTCCGTTTTCCTTGAATTCAAAAGCCGTCTGCCTGGTCTGGTTGGTAAAAAGTCCCGTTGCATGATGGGGATGCTTCTTTTCCTTGTTGGCAAGGACCAAAATCGGCTCTTCCGGTGTCTTTTCCTTGGCACTGGATAAAAAGGTTGTATACGTGCAGATAACCTCCGTTTTTTCTCCCGGAGTGTTGCTGAAATCAAAAACAGGCATAAAGTCCTCCTTATGTATGTGGTCCCGTTTCCGTCACAAGACCGTAATTATGTTTATTATAGCAAAAAATCGCCGTAAGCACTATGCCTACGGCGATTTTTTTGAAAGTTTAGGGAGTTTGGGAAATTTTATTTATCTGCTAAAAGGTCCTGATCCCAGCCTACCTTGATGAAGTAGCCGCCAAAGGTATTGTTGAATACGTCTTCGGTTGCCTGGGACTGGAAAGCAGCTACTACCTTGCGGTAAACTTCTGCCTTTTCAGGGTCCTCTAAGTCAGCGCTTCTTACAGCAATCAGGTTCCAGTATGCTTCTTCGTCCAGAACGGTATCCTTATAGATAGCTTCTTCTGTCTTTAAGCCGAAGTCCAGTGCATAGTTGCCGTTTACGATAGCTGCGGTTACATCGTCCAGTACGGAAGGAATGGTGTTTGCCTTCAGTTCCTTGATGGTGAAGTTTACTTTGTATTCCGCAATGTCATCCAAAGTGGGGTTAAATCCGGCATCTTCCTTTAAGGTAATGAGACCTGCTGCCGCCAAAACCTTGATGGCACGTCCGCCGTTTGTTACATCATCGGGAATGGCAATGGTGTCGCCGTCCTTGATTTCGTCTACGGAAGAAACCTTGTGGGAATACAGGTTCAAGGGAATGATGAAGGTATAGCCTGCCGGCTCGATTGCATAGCCGTGCTGCTCCAATTCAGTGTCCAGATAAATGTGATGCTGGAAGGCATTCAGGTCGATATCGCCGCTGTTTAAGGCGTTGTTAGGAGTTACATAATCGGAAAACTGTACGATTTCCAGGTTGATGCCCTCATCCTTTAAGGCGTCCTGCGCCGGTTTCCAGAGGTCTTCGTAAATGGCGCCTACTACACCGATTTTTACGGTAACAGGGTCTGCGGATGTGTTGTCCTGGCTGTCTGCTGCATCATTTGCGGCATCATTTGCTGCTGTGGTGCCTGCGTTGCCGCTGTTATTGTTGTCTGCTGCTTCCTTGCTGCCGCATCCGGTGAATACGGTGGCAAGGGATGTGAGTGTCAGTGCAAGTGCGATAATTTTTTTCAGTTTCATATGTTTTCCTCCTGTAATGTGTACGAATTGTCGTTTCAACTTATGTACACATTATGCATGAAGAAAACCTATCTGTCCAATATGCTAAGTAGATATTCAGTTATAGGATGAAGCTATAACTTATTCCGTCTTTTCCGTTCTCAATCTATGTCAGAGCCGGCATATCATTGTCACCGGAAATTTTCTCCGCATAATGAACGGACTGCATGGCATCCTTGGCGTAATAATCCGCACCGATCATATCCGCGTATTCCGGGGTCAGAACGGCGCCTCCCACCATAACCTTACAGCCGGGTACCTTTTCCCGTAGCTGTTTTATGGTTTCTTCCATGCTTGCCACCGTAGTTGTCATCAGGGCGCTTAAGCCCACCAGACGCGCTCCGGATTGCTGTACCGCTTCCACAACCGCTTCCGGCGGTACATCCTTTCCTAAATCTATTACTTCGAATCCGTAATTTTCCAAAAGTACTTTCACAATATTCTTGCCGATATCGTGGATGTCTCCCTTTACCGTGGCAATCACCACCGTGCCTTTCTTTTCCTGTCTGGTTCCCGTGCTTTCCACATACTCCTTGATGGCGGCGAAGCCAGCCTTGGCTGCCTCCGCGCTCATTAAAAGCTGGGGCAGGAACATGGTTCCTTTTTCAAATGCCTGTCCCACAATATCAAGCGCCGGTATCAGTTCCCCGTTTATCACGTCCATGGTGTCCCTGCCGGACGCCAATGCTTCCTTCGTGCCGCGGTATGCCTGCTCCTTCAAACCCTTCACAATGGCATTCTGCAGGGCGGGCATACTGCCAGCCGTGCCGTTTCCGCCTGCTACGCCCGCGCCTGTGCCGCTGCCTGCCGTGCCGTTTGCTGTTCCGGCAGTTCCTGCCGGAGCCAGGGTTGTAACGGTCTGCAGCGCCGCGTATTTTTCTATGTAATTCATGCACTGGGAGTCAAAGCCGCCCTGCTCCTTGATTTTCTTTACGACCTCCAGTGTAGTTCCGGCGGAGGTATCATCCGTGCTCATGGTCATGGTCAGGGCATCTATTACAATATTTTTCCGCTCAATGCCGTAGCTTTCCGCAGTACGGTAGATTTTCTCCGCAATGGCAAGACGTCCCCCGGCTGTCGTGGGAATACCGGCTTCGTCCAGAGTCAGTCCCACCACCACTCCGCCGTATTTCCGTACCAGCGGAAAGATTTCCTTCATAACCTCTTCCTTGCCGTTTACGGAGTTAATCATGGGCTTTCCGTTGTAAATACGCATTGCCGCTTCCATTGCCTCTGCATTGGTGGTGTCAATCTGCAGCGGAAGGGGCAGGATGCCCTGCAGTTCGTAAACGGTCTGCTTCATCATCGCCACTTCGTCAATTTCCGGCAGTCCTACATTGACGTCCAGAATATCGGCTCCGGCATCCGCCTGCTTTACGCCCTCTTCGAGAATATATTCCATATTGTTGTCACGGAGTGCCTGCTTGAATTTAGATTTACCGGTAGGATTAATTCTTTCCCCGATAATCGCCGGTTTCCCGCCAAGAAGGACTGCCTTGGAATAAGAAGTCACAATAGTATCGTCCTTCTTTGTGAGAGCCTTCGGTACAAAATTCCTGCATTTTTCCGTCAGTGCCCGGATATGGGCGGGAGTGGTACCGCAGCAGCCACCGGCAAACCAGGCGCCCATGGCAATAATCTCAGCCATATCCTCCGCAAATTCCGCCGGGTCCACATCGTAAACGGTTCTTCCGTTTTCTACTCTCGGAAGTCCCGCATTGGGCATAATAATGAGTGGAACGGACGCAAACCGCGCCAGTCTTTCAAAAATGGGCTTCATCTGCTTTGGACCGAGACCGCAGTTGATACCGAGGGCATCCACCCGGAGACCCTCGAGAAGCGCCACCACATTTTCCGGGGAAGCGCCGGTCAGAAGCTTGTGTCCTTCGTCAAATACCACGGTTGCCATTACCGGCAGGCTGCTGTTTTCCTTTGCCGCCAGCACTGCTGCCTTTAATTCATAGGTATCGCTCATGGTTTCGATTAAAATAAGGTCTGCTCCGGCTTTTTCTCCTGCCCTTACCACTTCTGCATATACGGAAACCGCCTCTTCAAAATCAAGTGTTCCCATGGGCTTTAACAGTTTTCCGGTGGGACCCATATCCAGCGCCACATAGGCTTTTTTCCCGCTTTCCCGGACCGCTGTTTTCGCATTGGCAATGCCGGCTGCAATAATCTCGTCCAGATTGTCGTACTTGAAACGGTTGGCTCCGAAGGTATTCGCCAGAACAATGTCCGCTCCCGCCTCTAAGTATTCCCAGTGAATACGGATAAGCTCCTCCGGTTTTTTTAAGTTCCAGGTTTCCGGCAGCTCACCCTGCTTAAGCCCCCTTTCCTGCAAAAGAGAACCCATGCCCCTATCAAAGAAAAGAGACGTACCGCATTTTCCACCTGATTGGCTCTGGTAATAGGCATGATACCAGGAATAACCGGCACCAAAATGCCCGCCTCTCTCGCCTTATATAAAAAGCTATAGAATATATTGTTGTCAAAAAACATCTGGGTGGTCAGGAACTCACAGCCTGCGTCCACCTTCTTTTTGAGGTTTTTAATATCCTCTTTTTTGTTGACGGAATCGGGATGTCCCTCCGGATAGCAGGCGCCGCCACACCCAGAGCTGCTTTTTTCACGGACTCAAAATTAGCGGTGGTCTTCGGTGGAAACACCTCAAAGGATATGGTGGTTTTGTCCTCGCGTAATATATCTGAAATCTTCATGTGTTTCTCCTTATTTTTTATATATCGCCGGGTCCTATTCCCTGAAAATATGGTAGCAATAGCCCTCTGTTTTTTTACTCTCGTACATAGCCCCGTCGGCATCCCTGTAAATCTGGTCAAAGGAAATCTGCTCATCCTCATGGCTGAATGCGGCTCCGAGGCTGATATAAATTTTCCGTCCTTTCATTTCGGGTATTATAATTTTGGCGAATTCGCCGAAAAGCCTTTCGATAAAAGACGGTGCCTGCTCCTTCTTCATGCCCGGTATGTACAAGGCAAACTCGTCCCCGCCGAGTCTCATTACAATATCATCCTTACGGCATGTCTTCTGTAAGGTCTCCGCCACGGCAACAATGACCTCATCCCCCACAATATGGCCGTAAGTATCGTTGATGGATTTGAATTTATCACAGTCAATCAGGCAGAACAGACCTTCCGTCTTTTTCTGTAGAAACGCCGTTACCTTCTGCTCACCGCTGCCTCTGTTGTAAAGTCCTGTCATGGAGTCTGTTTCCGACAGATAAAGAAGCCTGTTCTCCCGGCGTTTTTCCTCGTCGATGACCTCCATACAATACATTACGCGCAGAAGTTTTCCATCCTTATCGGTATCCGCCTTGATAAATCTTTCTCTGCACCAGCCGGATATACTGCTTACAAATTCATGTGCCAGAGTATTGGTCCCCGCCATGCGTTCTTCCAGGGTGGAAAGATCCGTAAATGCCAGCACGCTTTCCTTATATTTATCAGAGCAGAGTGACTCCACCACATGGGCAATCTGTTTTGAAAAATTATCTGCATCCTTAGTCTGCATGCAGGCATCGATTTCCGGAACACTTTTTATTACCCGGAAAACGCCGGTCTTTACATTGATGATATGCATGGTCATATAAATTTCCGCCAGCGCCGCATAACTGCTCAGTTTCGCCGCCTCGTTGGACTTACGGAAGGAGTTGCGCAGTTTTAACAGAGAGATAAGCAGGGTGGCAATCATATCAAGGAAACCTGAAATACTCTCCATATTTCCGATGGGTGGATTGTCCACGCCTACAAATCCACGGATTTCGCCACGATAACGCAGCGGAATGACCACTAAGCTTTCCACGTTCTGTACATTCAGAATGTCATAGGTGGAAGGATGGGTGTCTTTTAAGTCCTTCACACTGGGGATTATCACGCTTTCTCCCTTTTCAAAGCTTTCGTACCACCAGCCTATAATATCGAAATCCACATTCTGCAGCATATCCTTCTGCGGCAGGATACCTTCGTTACACCATTCATAGGTGTTGTTCGTTACCTTTTTCTTTACATTGTCTTCAAAAATATAAATTCTGTCCGAACCTATATGCTTGCCGAAGAACTCAATAAATTCGTTTATCTGTTCATCCGGTATATCATATTCCAGTGCAGACCGCAGAGCTTCATTGATAATCAGCTCATACTGTATATTTTTCATACTCTTTCCTCTTCTTTTGTTCCCCTGTATTTTCCGGCGCGTCTCCCCCAAAAGCCGGACATCCATATATATTTTATCATATGCTTTTTCAATGGACAATGCAAACTATTTGATGTATTTTATCCGAATTTTTCATCCGGATTTTGACGAAAAACTTTCTCTCCGTAAAGAGGAAAGAAACCGCCACGTAAAAAACGGCAACAAAAAAAAGACCTTCCGGTAAACCATCCCAGTGGATGGTTCAACCGGAAAGCCGGGAAAAACTACAGGGACCGGATACGCTCCCTCACCTTTAACACCATGGAAGGAGAAACGGAAAGTTCATCAATACCCATATTGAGGAAGGTTTCCGTCAGCTCTAAGTCTGCGCCTAATTCGCCGCAGATGCCGACCCACTTGCCTTTGGCATGCGCCTGCTTTGTCACATATTCAATCATTTTTAAGATAGCCTTGTGATGAGGATTGTAGAATAAATCCAGCTTGGCATTCTGCCTGTCAACAGCTAATGTATACTGGGTCAGGTCATTAGTGCCGATACTGAAGAAATCCACCAGCTCTGCCAGTTCGTCACTAATCATCACGGCAGCAGGTGTTTCAATCATGATACCCTGCTCCGGAATTTGGAAGGGTATCTGCTGCTCTTCCAGTTCCTTCTTTACTTCCTCTGCAATTTCATAGATTTTTTTCACTTCCCACACGGACGTAATCATGGGATACATCACGGAAAGATTGCCGTAAACCGCTGCACGGAACAGCGCCCTGAGCTGGGTTTTGAAAATCTCCGGTCTCGTTAAGCAGATGCGGATAGCACGGTAGCCCAATGCCGGATTTTCCTCTTCTCCCAATTCAAAATAATCCGCCTTTTTATCGGCACCGATATCAAGCGTACGGATAATCACCTTTTTGCCGCCCATCATCTGCAGTACCTGACGGTATGCCTGAAGCTGTTCTTCTTCCGTCGGGAAAGTATCTCTTCCTAAATATAAGAACTCACTCCGGAAAAGACCGATGCCCGCCGCATCATTCTCCATTACATATCCCACATCGCTTACACTGCCGATATTGGCATACAGGTTGATTTTCTTTCCTTCTCTGGTAACCGTTTCCTTGCCCTTTAAGGTTTCCAGAATATTCTTCTTTTCCTGTTCTTTTTTAATTTTATCTTCTGCCTTCGCCAGTTCCTCTTCCGTGGGTGAAAAAATAACTTCTCCGCTTCCGCCGTCCACAATGGCAGTTTCTCCGGTTTTGATTTCCTCTAAATTTACCGGCACTCCTATAAGCGCCGGAATATTCATCATACGCGCTAAAATAGCAGTATGGGAATTGGTGGAACCGTGCACCGTTACAAATGCTAATATTTTACTTTTATCCATCTGTACGGTTTCACTGGGAGTCAGATCGTCCGCTACTATAACGGAGGGTTCCATACCAGCGAAATCCACACTTTCCTGACCACACAGAATCCGAAGCACCCTTCCGGAAATATCCCGGATATCGGCAGATCTCGCCTGCATGTATTCATCGTCCATGGCGGCAAACATCTGGGCGAAATTATCACCGGTGGTGGCTACCGCATATTCCGCATTGACACCTTCGTTTTCAACAATATGCAGCATGGACTGGACGTAGTCTTCATCCTCCAACATCATCTGATGCACTTCAAAAATAGCGGCACTGGCTTCCCCTACTTCTTTCAGGGCTTTTTCATACAAAGCCGCCAGCTGTTCCTTGGCCTTTGTCAGAGCATCCTCCACTCTTTTCTTTTCTGCCTCGATATCCGCTGTTTTCTGACGTCTTACGGTCATTTCCTTCTTATTTAATACAACAATTTTACCGATAGCCACACCTTCATAAACCGGTTTTCCCAACAATTTCTTCATATCCCTCTCCATTCCTTTCTCCGTCCTCACGACACTGCTTAATCTAAATCCGCCCCGTTTGAAGCAATCACTTTTTTGTACCAGTAGAAGCTGTCCTTCCGGATTCTCTCGCACTGCTTCGGGTCATCATCCGTTCTGTCCACATAGATAAGACCGTATCTTTTTTCCACACCGTTTGACGTGGAAAGCAGATCCACCGCACTCCAGGGACAATAGGCAATCACTTCCACGCCCTTGTCAATTGCCCGTTTTACGGCCCTGATATTTTCCCGCAAAAAGTGAATACGGTAATCGTCGTGCACCTTTTTATCCGCCGTCAGTGTATCAAAGGCACCAAATCCGTTTTCGGTAATCATAAGCGGTTTGTTGTAGCGGTTGTATAAATCCCGCAGCATGTATTCCATGCCGACAGGGTCGATCGCCCAGTCCCAGTCCGTAGTGTCCAGCTTCGGATTGGCGCACATTTCATAAAAGCCGGGATGGGTTTCAAAGCCGGAGATTTCTCCCTTTTTACCGGAACGGTTTACGCCGCTCCAGGAAATTTCCTTACTGCCCTCCGGACACCATTTTGCACATTCACTGGCGTAATTATTCAGCGCCAGGAAATCGGAAATGGCTGCCGGGTCCGCCAAAAGCTCCAGATCCCCTTCTTCCATCACCGGAGCCAGGCCATGCTCCTCCAGATAGATCTGCGCCGCTTTATTGTAATGCCCCTTAAAATACACATCTGTGTAGTAGTCGTTCCGGAGTGCCTGGGCATTCTGCATAGCCATAACATCCTCCGGCGCACAGCTTAACGGGTAAATGGGGCTGTAGCCTAAGGGGGCGCCCACCATGCCGCCCGGTACCAGTTCATGCACTAATTTGTTGGCAATCGCCTGGGCTAAGTTCATGTGATGGTTAATCTGATAGCGCTTCTGGTTATCCGGCAGTACCTTGTCCGGGATATAGCATTTCTGTGTCCAATACTGCACAATGATACTCTGTTCGTTGATGGTTGTCCAGTATTTTACTTTGTCCTTAAATTCATTGATAATATATCGCGCGTAATACGCAAAGTCCTCTACAATCCGTCTGTCCAGCCAGCCGCCGTATTTTTCCACAAGCGCCCAGGGCAGGTCATAATGATATAAAGTAACGATAGGTTCTATGTCATTTTTCAAAAGCTCGTCTATTAAATCCCTGTAATACTGTATTCCTTTTTCATTTACTTCTCCCACGCCGTCCGGAAATACACGGCTCCAGGCAATGGAAAAACGATAGGTGGTAAATCCCATCTCTTTCATAAGAGCGACATCCTCTTTGAAATGATGGTACTGGTCACTGGCGATTTCCGCCGTGGCAAAACCGAATTTTTCATAACTGTCTTTATTAATAATATCCTGCTGGCTGGCTTTCTTGCCGTCCTCATATGCCGCACCCTCTACCTGATAGGCGCTGGTGCTTGCTCCCCACAAAAAACCTTCCGGAAATCCGTTCATACCTTTTCCTCTCTTCCTTCTAAGAATTGCTCTTCTGTAACTTTTTTTATAAAATACGGCGCCTCCAAAAGGAAGCGCCGGACTTAATTATTTTGCAGCCTTAGCTTCTTTTGCCAGCTGTCTTTTACCGAGCAGATAAGTGGAAACGAAGGAAATAATCACTGCGATTACCATAACTGCCATTGCGATAATGAAGTTTCTGGAACCACCGCCCTGTTCCGCAGGAGTAATGTATGCTGCGAAGGAAATGAAACCGGGAGTGGAAACCACATACTGGGTCATACCGAGTAAACCGGCAATGAAGCCACCGATACCGCCGCCAATCATAGCGCCGATTAAGGGGTACTTCTTAACAAACAGGACACCGTATACACCGGGTTCTGTGATACCGCACATAGCGGTGATTCCGGCACCGGCTGCAACGGATTTTTCTTCTGCATTCTTGGCAATTAAGGCTGCTGCCAGACATGCGCCGCCGACTGCCACGTTTGCGGGAGCCATACCGGTACAGATCAGAGGGTCGCTTCCAAGTTCAGCCAGAAGTAAGAACAGAGGAACATAAGTTGCATTGTTCATACCGAAGAATACTAACCAGCAGGTACCTGCGCCGACGATTGCTACGGAAAGAGCGGGAACGGTACGGTACAGAGCCAGTAAGCCATCACATAACCAGGTACCTACGGTATTGCCGATAGGTCCTAAAAGCAGAAGTGTTACGGGAACGGTAATCAGCATGGTAAGCAAAGGTACCACGATGGTTTTTAAGTAAACCGGCATATGCTTCTGTAAAAACTTATAAATCACAGACATAAACAGCACGCCTAAGATAATCGGGAAGATATTGGCATTATAAGAAATTGCCTGAATCTTTAAGCCGAAGAAATCCAGTCCCTCTACGCCGTTGATGCCGCTGTAAAGAAGAATGGCTGCCAGGAATGCACCTAAGTAACCGTTACATTTCAATCTGCTTGCTGCCGCAAAGCCTACGAAAATCGGCAGGAAATAGAATGCTGCCTGGTTAATGGCATAGAAAACCTGATAGGTACCGGAATCTGCTGTTACACCGCAGAAATTGGTAAGCAGTGTCAGCACGGCACCGGTAAGACCTCCGGCAACCAGTACCGGAATACAGGGTGAAAATGTACCGCCGATAAAGGAGAAAATGGCATCCATAATCTTGCCTTTTTTCTTGTTGTCGGACTTTGCGGCTTCAATATCATCCACACTGCCGCCGGCCTTGATGCCGTCGTGTTTTACCATCTCTTCATACAGACTGGGAACATCCTGTCCGATGACGAACTGGAACTCTCCGTTCTGCACAATCAGGTTCATCACTCCGGGAACCTTCTTTGCCTCCTCCTCATTTAATTTGCTGTTGTCCACAAGCTGCAGACGCAGACGTGTCATACAGTGTGTTACGTTTGCAATGTTGCTTTCTCCGCCGACTGCCTTAATCACGCCGTCAGCCATTGCTGCATAATCTTTTTTTGCCATAGCTTTGTCCTCCTTTGTTAATCTATAATTTTAAGCTTTCGTAAAGCTAAAAAGATTCCGTCTTCGTCAATCCTTGCCGTTACCATGTCCGCTTTTTCCTTCACGCTATCATCGGCATTTCCCATTGCCACGCCGATACCTGCGTAGGAAAGCATTTCCAGATCATTGGGACCGTCCCCGAAGGCGATGGCATCTTCCCTTGTTTTGCCGAGATATGTCAGAAGCTTTTCCATACCATAGGCCTTGTTGATGCCTGCCTGGGTAATTTCCCCGCTGGAGGTGCCGTCCTTCATAAAGCTCATGGGCACTACATCGAACTGACTTCCTAATTTTTCACGAATTTCCTCCACTGTATAGGAGGTATCGTAGTAAAGAACTTTTTCCACATGGGAAAAATCATCCTTGCCATCCACAAGTTCCATATTGGCGAATACCGTGCTAAGCTGTTTTTCATCCACCTCGTACTTATGCTCCATCACATCGAAAAGATGTGCTTTTACACTTCTTTCCGTAGCCGTATGGTCCACGCACTGTACGATGTACGGCAGCTTCTCCTCGTCTATAAAAGACCAGATGTTCCGAAGCCTTTCTCCGGGAATTGTGGTTGCATCTATTACCTGATCCTGATACCGGACGTACGCTCCCGCCGCCAGCACCCCGCCGTCAAAGGAAAGCTCCTTTATAGCTCCCTGCAGCTGCCCTAAGCTTCGCCCGGTGCAGAGAATGAGCTTATGCCCATTCTCCCTTGCCAGACGTAGGGCTGTAATTGTGGAGGCCGGAATCGTGGTGTCAAAATTCACCAGCGTTCCGTCGATATCAAAGAAAAGAACTTTTTCATCTGCCATTTTTTACTCCTGCACCGGACTGTAGGCCAGCACATCATCTTCGGTCGTAACCGTTCCGTCCATCAGTGCCTTGATGTTTTCCACGGCATCTATATTGGAGATAATCATGGGAATGGACAGGTCGTAGCCTTTTTCTTCCAGCGCCTCTTTATCAAAGGTAATCAGCTTCTGGCCTCTCTTTACGGCATCGCCTTCCTTGACATGGCCCTTAAATCCCCTGCCGCCTTCCTTAACGGTATCCAGACCGATGTGGATTAATATCTCCGCACCGTCCTGCGTTGTCAGTCCAATCGCATGATTGGTATGGAAAAATGCGGTTACGGTTCCGTCGCAAGGGGAAACCACCACGCCGTCCTCCGAAAGAAATGCCACACCGTCTCCCAGCATTTTCTGGGAAAACACCTCATCCTTTACTTCTGTTACCGGCATTACTTTTCCCTGGGTAATGGATCCCAAGGTTCCCGGGTTCCATGCAGGAAGTTTCTTTTTAGTAAAAAGTCCCATGTTCTCCCTCCTTATTCCTGTTTCATATCCTTGCCCCAGTCGGTACCGTTGCTCTTAATGAGCTTGGAATACCAGTAGAAGGAATCCTTTCTGATACGCTTCATGCTGAGCTTGGATACATCAGTACAGTTCACTAACTCTTCATCTGTGGTGTCAATATAAACCAGACCGTAACGTTTCTTGATACCGTTGCCGGTGGAAAGCAGGTCGGTGAAGGACCAGGGATTGTAAGCAATGACTTCGCATCCGTCTTCGATTGCCAGTCCCACATTGTAAATCTGGTCTCTTAAGAAGTTGATACGTGCTTCGTCATGCACCTGTCCGTCCTCTCCCTTGGTTTCGTTTGCTCCGAAGCCGTTTTCGGTAATCATCATGGGAAGTCTGTAATGGTCCCATAAGTATCTTAATGAGTAACGCATTGCGGAAGGGTCGATTTCCCAGTCCCAGTCGGTATATTCTACATAAGGGTTTGCGCAGAGAGCAAATTCTCCGGGGTAGTTCGGGAACTGGATGTCACCCTTGTTGCCGAATTTGTTCAATTCGTATTCCAGTCTCTCGGTGCCCGGTTTTGCATCATGGGCGGTGTTGCTTCTGTAGCAGTTCACGGCAATGAAGTCAATCTTTGCTTTCTTCATAAGCTCTAAATCTTCGGGACGGATATCGGGATGAATGTCTTTTTCCTTCCAGTATCTCTTTACGAAGTTGCTGTACTCGCCGTAAACATAGGTATCGTTCCAGATTTTCTCGGTCAGCTCCTCCGCATTCATGGCTGCAATCTGGTCTGCCGGGTTGCAGGTCTTGGGATAAATGGGAACATATCCGGGAACGGGACCGATTTTTCCTCCTTCCACCATTTCGTGGCAGGCAATAACAGCTTTTGCATGGCAAAGGTTCATGATGTGGTTGATATCCCACTGTTCCTTTTCCCAGTCGGTGCATCCGGCATCGGTTCCGAGCCAGTGTCCGTAAACAATCTGCATATTCTGTTCATTGATGGAAAGCCAGTATTTTACTCTGTCGCCGAAATTTTCAAAACAGGTTCTTACATAGTGGTCAAAGGCATCAATGGTCTTTCTGCTCTTCCAGCCGCCCAGTTCTTCAAATACCCATACCGGCAAATCGTAATGATACAGGGTAATGATGGGGGTAATGCCGTTCTTAACGAGTTCGTTAATTAAATCATTGTAGAAAGCAATACCTTCCGGATTTACCTTTCCGTCGGAATGGGGAATGATACGGGACCAGGAAATGGAGAAGCGGTAAGAAGAAAATCCACATTCTGCCATCAGTGCCACGTCTTCCTTGTATCTGTGATAATGGTCTGCACAGATGGAGTCATCCGCATACGGTTTTTTCTTTTTGCTGTTTAAGTCAATCATGGCCGGAGTTCTGCCGCCGTCGGCAACACCGCCTTCTACCTGCCAGGCTGCGCTGGAAGCGCCCCACATAAAGCCTTCGGGAAACTTAGGGTTTTCTTTGTAGTACATAGGTTATCCTCCTTTGTTGTGACGGGGATACTGGCTCATCCCCATTTATTTGTTCTTGTCATTTTTATAAAAAAGCCCGGACAAAGTCATTCCTTTTCTTGCACAAGGTTTCCTCTGTCCGGGTTTTGCCGAATCAACGTAACAATCCCTTAAAGATTGAATATTTAATTTTCCTGCTCCGACTGTTTTTTGCTGCATTTTGTCAACCGGTGCAGGTGTACGGTCAGATAAATAAGTTCTTCTTCCGATGCTTCATAATCTAATTTGTCTTTGACGTATTCTTTAATATCCGCCGCACAGGCATATTCCCCGGGACATTTTTTTACCAGCTCACTGTAAACATCCGCTGTGTCGTCTCCATAGCTGTAATCCTTTTTCACTGCTCTTTGGATAAAAAATTTCAGGTGCGTCATAAAACGTCTGTAATCAATACTTTCGTCCTTGAAATCCAGATCCAGGTCATCCTGTACTATGGTAAGGATATCCCGGGTTAAACTTAAGAACTTCATATCCTTTTTCTCGTCGGTATCTTCTTCCGCATTGATGATATGCAGGGCAATAAAAGCGGCTTCATCATCGGAAAGTGTAACTTCCTCCCGCTCTTTTACAAGCTTCTGCGCCATCTTTCCGACTTCGTATTCCTTTACATAATATTCCTTCACTTCCCAAAGAAGTGCGTTCTGGAATACCATTCCCTGTTTTTCTCTCTGGATAGCAAAATCCAGATGGTCAGTCAGTGTCACGTAGATGCTCTTGCGAAGCTTCCTGCCTACATGTTCACAGGCGTAATCAATGATGTCACTGGCCAGCTTCATATGGGTGTAGGAAATATCCTGTACAAGCTTCATAAACCGGTCATGCGTTTCATCGGGCAGCCGGAACACCTTTTCCACCTGGGCATCCGCTATTTCTTCACCGGGCTTTTTATGAAAGCCGATCCCCTTTCCCATAACAACTATTTCGCGGTTTTTCTCATCTAATGAACTGACAACGTTATTGTTAATTACGTTAAGCACTTTCATAAAACATAAACCTCTGTAAAAAAATAACTGCATCATACCCATAAATTCAATTCATCTACAAGCACAATACAGTTTTGCCTACTTAAAGTAACAACCTGTCAAACATTTCATTCATTTGATAAGTTCACTATACTCTTTTGCCAATGCAATGTCAACACACCTTATACAATTCTCACATTTCCACAAATAAATAAGGGGAGTTTTTGTGCATTTTCGCCAATCTCTAAAGTGTTACTTCCATATACAATGTATTTCTTTCCGGTACTTTTCCGCTCTTTGCAAACAAATCACGGATGGTTACGAATTCATATCCCTGCTCTTTGAGGGCGGGGATTATCTTCTTTATGGCTTCGACGGTCTGGGTATTCCCCTCCATGTCGTGCACCAGAATAATGAAACCGGGATGCGCCTGCTCTAAAATACGGCGGGTTCTTTCTTCGGCGCTGACTTCCGGCAGCCAGTCCTCACAGCCGTAGCCGCAGATAAAGCCCAAATCCACCAGATCGAACAGTCTCTGGTCATAGTCGATATAAGGCGGACGGAAAAAAGCGGGCTTTTCTCCCGTGATTTCTTCTATTTTATTCGTTGTATAGGAAATTTCCTCTAAAATCTCCTCATCCGAAAGCCCCGTCATGCCCGGATGGGTCTTAGAGTGATTTTCCATGGTGCAGCCCATATCGTGGGCACATTTCACCAGATAGGCCGACTCCTCCGTAATCTTCTGTCCGATTAAAAAGAAGCTTGCCACAATATCGTTTTCTTTTAAAACATCCAGCACCTTGTCCGTAGTGCCTACGGAGGGGCCGTCGTCGAATGTCAGCGCCACCAGTTTTTTCTCCGCCATTTTTCAACCTTTCTGCAATCTGCCGATACTTTTGCCAATTCTTTTGTCCATGTTTCCTTACCCGTTTTCTGTCCGGTTAAAGCCGGCTTTTAAAATCTTCATAGGCAAAGGATTTCCATAAGGTATATCGGTCTCCCTCTTTCAAATATACAGAGGGCAGGGGCATTCCGTTAAAGGTATTGTTCTTTACCATGGAATAAATTGCCATGTCCTCAAATACAAGCCTGTCGCCTTCCTGCAGCTTCCGGTCAAAGGAATAGGTGCCGATGACATCCCCGGCTAAACAGGTCGGACCCGCAAGGCGGTAAGTAAATGCCTTTTCGCCTTCTTCCCCGCTTTCCTTAAGGGGCTGTCGGT
>ERZ1026850.235-NODE-235-length-36526-cov-8.376628_pt1 | contig 36526 bp, 36 predicted proteins | sample MGYA00380155_ERZ1026850 | MGnify/ENA primary metagenome ERZ1026850 (study PRJEB33269, sample SAMEA4719791) | human gut metagenome | biome: human-associated habitat; feature: organic feature; material: feces | place: Cameroon | collected 2013-10 ... | reverse complement strand
ATTTATCAGAAAGGAATGCTGGGATTCTTGGAACAATGCTTTTAGGAGATAAAGAACTTTTGGAAAAGGAAGTTTCAACAGTCTTTCAACAGGCAGGAGCCAGCCATGTGCTGGTAATCAGTGGAATGCATATTTCCTGCATTGGACTGTTCTGTTATGGACTTCTTAGAAAAAAAGGAAATTCTCTTTGTGCCTGTACCGCAGCGGTTGTATTTTTGCTTTGTTATGTGAAAATGACCGGGATGGGAATATCTGCTATCCGGGCATGGATTATGTTTGCACTTCTTATGGCAGCAAAGCTGTCAGGGCGAAGCTATGATAGCAGAACTGCTCTTTCTATGGCAGTTCTGGTGCTTTTATGGAAAAACCCATATCTGGTTGAAAATGCAGGACTCCAGTTTTCGGTAGCTGCAATTCTTGGTGTGGTAGTAGTGGCAAAATGTATTGGACAGTTGTTTTCGGGGGAGCAAAGACAGCAAACGCCGGAACGGAAAACAGGCGATAAGCCGGCAAATAAAATACGGGAAAAATGGAAACGGCAAATCCGGCAGAACTTTTTCGTCTCACTTTCCGTTCAACTTACAACACTTCCACTGGTGGCATACTATTATTATGAAGTGCCGGTCTATGCATTGTTTTTGAATCTGTTGATAGTTTCTTTGTTAAGTGTAGTTTTAATAAATGGGATAGTTGCAACATTGCTTATGTGTATGGAAAAAATTGTTGTAGGAAGGCTGTTTGCGGGACCGGTAATCATGATGTTGGAATTATTGCTGGACGGAATTTATGCTGGAGCCAGCTGGTGCAGCCGGCTCCCGGGAGCTACGAAGATAGTAGGACAGTGGCCGATACAGCGCATCATATTCTATTATCTGATGCTTGCAGCCGCCTGCTTGCTGATAAAAAACCGGACAAAGAAAAGCGGAAACAGAGATGGGAATAGAAATACAAATATACTTCTTAGAAAGTTTCCGATTGTTTTGATTGGAAGCGTGCTGTTACTTCTGGTTCTTCGTCCGGTAAAGAGTAATCATCTTATGGCAGTTCTTGATGTGGGGCAGGGAGATGGCATCTATGTACGACTGGGGGAAGATACCAATCTTTTTCTGGATGGCGGAAGCTCTGATGTGTCTAAGGTGGGAACGTATCGGATTCTTCCATTTCTAAAAAGCAATGGAATCACGAAGATAGATTATTGGTTTATAAGCCATTATGACGAAGACCATGTGAACGGATTGTTAGAAGTTCTTGAGACGGAGTATTCGGTTAAAAATATTATATTGCCTGGAAAACAGCCGGATGTAAAGAATTATCAGAGCATATGTGCACTGGCAGAGCAGAGAAATATTCCCATCTTATATATGAAAGAAGGAGAATGCATAAGAAGTGGTGAGGATACCATAAGCTGCCTCCTTCCGGACGGAGAGTATCAGGCAGAGGATGAGAATGGAAAATCCATGATATTGCTCTATCAGACGAAATATATTTCCGGGATATTTACCGGAGATGCTGGAGAAGCAGAAGAAAATTGGCTCTTAGAAAAGCAGCGGTTACGGAAAGTAGATTTTCTTAAAGTAGGACATCATGGCTCAAAGTATTCCTCGACAGAAAAGTTTTTAAAAGCACTTTCGCCGGAACTGGCATTGATTTCCTGTGGGGAAAACAACCGATATGGGCACCCTCATCAGGAGACCATAAATCGATTAAAAGAAGCTTCGGCAGAAATTTTTGATACGATGGAAGGAGGTCAGATTTCGCTGGAAGAGAAAAAGGGAAGTATCACAATTCACTGCTTTCGGTAAGTATGCTTTGATAAAGAAGTAAAAATATAGTATAATATCCTTTATGAAAACAATCGATAATGACATTAAAATGGGACAATTAAAAAACGTATATCTTTTATATGGAACGGAAGACTATCTGAAACGGCAGTATCGTGATAAGCTAAAACATGCACTGGTAGAGCCGGATGATACGATGAATTTTTCGGCATATGAGGGAAAGGATATTAATCCAAAGGAACTGATTGATTTATCGGAGACACTGCCATTCTTTAAAGAAAAGCGTATGATTCTGGTGGAAAACAGTGGCTTCTTTAAAAACAGCTGTGATGACCTGGCAGAATATATGAGTCAGGTGCCGGAAACCACCTGCTTTGTCTTTGTGGAAGAGGAAGTGGATAAGCGTTCCAAATTATTTAAAGCGGCATCCAGGGCTGGAAGTGCCGTAGAATTTGAGACCCCGAAGGAAGATATGCTGGTCCGCTGGATACTGGGCAGAATTCAGCGGGAAGGAAAGAAAATTACCCAGTCCGTAATGCAGCTTTTCCTGTCAAAGACCGGTTCCGATATGGAAAATATTGATAAGGAATTAGAAAAGCTTATCTGTTATACATTGGATAAGACAGAGATTGCTGCGGCAGATGTAGAGGCAATCTGTACCGGACAGACGGAAAATAAAATCTTTGAAATGATTGATGCCATCTCTGCAAAGAATCAGAAGAAGGCTTTGGACTTATATTACGATTTACTGGCATTAAAGGAAGCACCCATGCGGATTCTATTCCTGATTGCAAGACAGTTCCAGAATCTGCTGTTGATAAAAAGCATGTCAGCAAAAGGATATCCTGCTGTCAGTATTGCAAAGACTGCAGGAATGCCAAGCTTTGCAGTGCAGAAGAACCTTCGGCAGGCAGGAGCTTTTAAAATAAATCAGTTAAAGGAAGCAATAGAAGACTGCGGACAGGCAGAAGAGGATGTCAAGACGGGAAGAATGGCAGACCAGTTGGCGGTAGAACTTCTGATTGTAAAGTACAGTGGATGAGAGTAGGTTTCAAGGCATAAAAAAAGAACGTTTCGAATGACGGTACGAAACGTTCTTTTTTATAATCGTTTATAATCTATGCTCTTCCGGCAATTATGCCATTTTGTTCACAGCTTTGTTTAAGCGTGAAATCTTTCTGGAAGAAGTGTTCTTGTGATAAACACCCTTAGTAGCAGCTTTGTTGATTTCAGATGTTGCAGCAACTAATGCAGCAGCAGCAGCCTCTTTATCGTTTGCAGCGATTGCAGCGTCTACTTTCTTAATAGATGTTTTAACTTTTGATCTAATAGCCTTGTTTCTATCAGCTTTGGTCTGATTTACAAGAATTCTTTTCTTAGCAGATTTAATGTTAGCCAACCTGTACACCTCCAATATGATTGTTTTATTGTTTTTGGTTGTTTCATTAAAGCCGGACACGGACGTTCTAATGTAAACATACTATGATAGTTTATCCCACATATTTGCATCTGTCAATACATATTTGGAGAAAAAATGTAAAAAATAATAAAGAAAATTTATTTGGAAAAATTATTTACAGGAAGTGAAGCTATGTTTCAGGTAAGAACAGACCTCGCATTAGAGACGAGAGAAAAATTTGATGAAGATCATATTGAAGTAAAGGGAGTACGGGTGGATGAGGAGAGAATTTCACCGGAAATTATGATTACAAGGGTATTCATTGACACAGAAAACGGAGCAAAGGCAATGAAAAAACCCAAGGGAACCTATATTACCATTGAGGCTTCAGATATGATGGAAGAAGATGAGGATTATCACAGAGAAGTGTCCGGGCAGCTGGCAAAAGTGATTGAAACCATGCTGCCGGGGAAAAAAGAAGAACTCAAGATATTGGTAGTGGGTCTTGGTAACCGGGAAGTGACACCGGATGCATTAGGACCTTATGTAGTAGATAATATGATGATTACCAGGCACATTATCAAGGAATATGGACAATATGCCTTTGGAAATAAGGCAATGAGCCAGATAAGCGGAATTGTGCCGGGCGTAATGGCACAGACCGGTATGGAATCAGGAGAGATTGTCCGGGGAGTCATTGAAGAGACGAAACCGGATATTGTAATTGTGGTGGATGCGCTGGCAGCCCGCAGCGTGAAACGTCTGAACCGTACCATCCAGATTACGGATACCGGAATCAATCCCGGTTCCGGCGTGGGCAATCACAGGCACGCCATTAATAAAGAAAGCATGGGAATTCCGGTAATTGCCATAGGAATTCCTACCGTAGTAGATGCCGCAACGATAGTTTCGGATACTATGAGCGACTTAATCGGAGCCATGCGGGAGTCAGCGCAGCTAAAAAGTGTGGGAAATGGGCTGGCAGGTCTGGATGAAATTGAAAAGCATGAGCTGGCAAGAGAATTGTTGTCTCCACATTTGAATGCGATGTTTGTAACTCCAAAAGATATTGATGAAGCGGTAAAAAGGCTGAGCTATACCATATCAGAGGGACTGAATCTGGCATTCTCCCGGTTCTAAAGGGACAGAAGCCGCATAGAATATAGTGTTTGCTATGGCAGAACAGGAGGTGCTGGCAGCATGAGAGTCTATGGGCGAAGATATCAGGGGAAAACAGAACTGGTCAGGAAACGAAAAAAATGGTACAGGCAGTCTGCTATTGCTCTATTTCTGTTGTATGGATTTTTTCTTATGGTGAAAGCGGGAACCGGAAGGGAAACACTGGCAAAACGTTTTTTTTTCTATATACAAAATGAGATATCCATGTCCATGACCAGACAGTATATTCCGACTGTTGCCTATATGGCAGAGGGCAGGCAGGAACAGACGCTGAGTGATTTTTTGCTGGAAAAAGTGACAGATCAGATACCGCTTATCGGCTATACAGATACCATAAGGACTTATGATACGGCAATTGAGAGCAGCCTTTCAGAAGAAGAGATTGTTGCACTGGAAGGAAAGGATGAAGCGGAAGTAGAGACCAGGCAGATGGTGGAGGCAGCCAGCAGAGAAAATCAGGACTGCATAGTAGCAGAAATGGAGCAGGAAAATGCGCAGGCAGAAGCAGATGCGGCAGCAGATGCGGCAGAGCAGCCGGCAGCCCCGGATAATACAGCAGTCAGCGCTCAGCCGTTGGTGGAGATTCCAAGAGAAAAATTAAATGATTTTGATTATCTGATTCAGAATTTTTATCAGGTGGACAATACAACAACCATCAATAGCAGTCAGTTAAATGCAGAAGAATTGTTAAATATGGATTTAACCATAAAAACGCCGGCAGACCAGCCGCAGATTCTGATTTACCATACCCATTCCCAGGAAATGTTTGCAGATTCAGACCCAAATGATGTAATGACGGGCGTTATGGGAACCGGGGAATATCTTACCAGCCTGTTACAGGAAAAATATGGATTTCAGGTCATGCATCATATGGGACAGTATGATGTGGGAGACAGAGATCACGCCTATGCCAATGCGGAGGGTCCCATTGAGCAGCTTTTAGCAGAGAATCCGAGCATAGAAGTGGTAATAGATTTACATCGTGATGCAGTGGATAAGCATATGGTGCGGGAGGTAAACGGGGTGCAGATGGCACCGATTATGTTCTTTAACGGACTGAGCCGGACAAAGGCGTTAGGAGATATTTCTTATCTCAATAATCCAAACCTTACCGGGAATCTTGCTTTTTCCCTGCAGATGCAGATTGCAGCGGCAGAGTATTATCCGAATCTTACCCGCCCGATTTATTTAAAAGGATACCGGTATAATATGCATTTTAAAGAGAAATATCTTTTGATTGAAATGGGTTCCTATACCAACACGCAGGAGGAGGCACGCAATGCCATGGTTCCACTGGCAGACCTTTTGAACAGAGTACTGCATGGAGAAAATTAGAAAAACATTTCGTAATGAAAATGTAATAACTTTTTCGGAAAAACACATTGAAATCACTTGCATTTCTTATATAATAAAAGAGATGCGTAAAATAAAACGAAAGATATGGAGTTATCATGGAATTTTCAAGCTTAGAATTTTTATTTCGGTTTTTGCCGATTTTTCTTATTATATATTATCTGGTACCGGTAAAGTATAAAAATCCGGTACTTTTCTTTGGCAGTCTGGTATTCTATGCCATGGGAAGCTGGAAGGATGCACTCCTTTTACTGTTTTCCATGAGTCTGAACTACATTCTGGTATTACTGATGGATCATATAAGAAGGAAGAGCAGCAGAAATACCATACTTGTGATTTTGCTTTGCTATAATATCGGATTATTGTGTATATTTAAATATACAAGATTGTTGCTTCCGCTTGGAATCAGCTTTTATACTTTTACCATGCTTTCCTATGTGCTGGATGTTTATAAGAAGAAAACAGCAGCGTTGAGGGATTATCTGGAATATGGAACTTATATCCTTTTGTTCCCAAAGCTGATATCCGGACCGATTGCCCAGTTTGCCGATATGGCAGAACAGTTAAAGAAACATCCAATCCGTCTGGAGAAAATCGAACATGGTCTGACTCTTTTTATCATAGGATTGGGATATAAAGTAATTATTGCAAATCATCTGGCAATTCTCTGGCGTGATATTCAGGGCATTGGCTTTGAGAGTATTTCCACACCGTTAGCGTGGATGGGAGCATTCGGTTATTCTGCACAACTGTTCTTTGACTTCCAGGGATATTCCCTGATGGCAATCGGAATCGGAGAGATGCTTGGATTTAATCTGCCGAAGAACTTTGACCATCCGTATCGTTCCAGGACAGTGTCTGAGTTTTACCGCCGGTGGCACATTACACTGGGAAGATGGTTCCGTGATTATTTATATATTCCGTTGGGAGGCAACCGGAAGGGAAATGCGTGGACATTTTTTAATCTGCTGATTGTCTGGGTTGTAACCGGAATGTGGCATGGCTCTACCATTAATTTCCCATTATGGGGCTTGATTTTATTTGTATTTATTGCATTGGAACGATTTGTAATCAGAGATTTCTTAGAGAAACACGGATGGCTGGCACACCTTTACATCTGGTTTGTAATCCCGCTGACATGGGTGGTATTTGCCATTACAAAGCTGTCTGATTTGAAAGTATATTTTGCAAGACTGTTCCCGTTCTTTGGAACCGGAATCGCAGTCAATGCAGGTGATTATCTGAAATACGGCAGAACCTATGGATTGTTTTTCCTATTGGCATTCGTGGTATCACTTCCTTTCATGGATAAGATATTAAAAAAATGCTGGAAGAAGTGGTGGATGAAAGCAATTTTGTTTGTTGTATTATGGATTTGTATTTATCAGATTGCAAATGGACTGAACAATCCGTTTATGTATTTTAGTTTTTAATGGGAGGCTGCCATGAAGAAATGGAAGAAATGTCCGCTTCTTATTGTTACGGCAATCAGTATGCTGCTGGTAAGCGGTGTCGCATTAGCCGGAACAAAGGGCGCATATAAAGAATATAATAAGGACTGGCCGAAGGTGCCGGCGGTGGCTGGCATGATGCAGGCATCCAAAGAGGGCATTCTGCCATGGGATAAGGCAGAACCGAAGGAGGATTTGGAAAGCATATATGCTGACAAAGAGGAGCCGGAAACGGAAGAAGCAACAGAAGCAGTTGCAGATACGGAGGCAGAAGCGGATAAGACTTATACTTTTACCGATGTAACCCAGGATTATTTTGATGATGCAGTATTTATCGGAGATTCCAGAACCGTTGGATTGAGGGATTATGGAGGCTGGGATAATGCGACTTTTTATGCCAGTATCGGACTTACGGTCTATGATATGTTTGATACGCCGATTGTCGAGGAAAACGGCGCAAAGATTACCGTTGAAGAAGCATTAAGCGAGCATCAGTTTGGTAAAGTCTATCTGATGATTGGAATCAACGAAATGGGAACCGGTACAGTAGACAGCTTTATGAAAACATATGAAGAAGCTGTCAATCATATCCGGGAATTACAACCGGATGCACTGATTTTCTTACAGGGCATTATGTATGTAAAGCAGGAGAAGTCAGAGACTGACCCGATTTTTAACAATCCGGCAATCAAAGAACGGAATGACAGAATTGCAATGCTTGCAAATAATCACGATATATTTTATATTGATGTAAATGAAGTAGTGACTGATGAAACAGGAAATCTGAATCCGGAATATACTTATGATGAGATTCACCTGCTGGGAAAATATTATTCCCTGTGGACAGATTTTCTTTTGAAACATGGAATAAAGAAGGAGTAAATATATGTCAATCGACCAGAGTAAGATTCGTAATTTTTGTATCATTGCCCATATCGACCACGGTAAATCAACCCTTGCAGACCGTATTATCGAAATGACAGGGCTTCTGACCAGCCGTGAAATGCAGGCACAGGTTTTAGATAATATGGATTTGGAGCGGGAACGTGGAATTACCATTAAGTCCCAGGCAGTCCGTATTGTATATCATGCCAAAGATGGAGAAGAATATATTTTCAATCTGATTGATACACCGGGACATGTGGACTTTACCTATGAAGTATCAAGAAGTCTTGCTGCCTGTGACGGTGCAGTGCTGGTAGTAGATGCGGCACAGGGGATTGAGGCACAGACCCTTGCCAATGTATATCTGGCATTAGACCATGATCTGGAAGTGATTCCAGTCATTAATAAAATTGACCTGCCGAGTGCAAGGCCGGAAGAAGTAGTAGAAGAAATTGAAGATGTGATTGGAATTGAGGCACAGGATGCACCACGGATTTCTGCCAAAACAGGGTTGAATGTGGAAGAAGTATTAGAGCAGATTGTGCATAAATTACCGGCACCAAAAGGGGATGCCAAAGCGCCTCTTCAGGCGTTGATTTTTGATTCTGTGTATGATGCTTATAAAGGTGTTATTGTATTCTGCAGAATCCGGGAAGGTTCCGTAAAACCGGGGACAACCATCCGCATGATGGCAACCGGAGCAGAAGCAGATGTAGTAGAAGTAGGATATTTCGGAGCCGGACAGTTTATTCCATGTGATGAGCTAGAAGCCGGAATGGTAGGTTATATCACTGCCAGCCTTAAGAACGTGAAAGAAACCCGTGTGGGTGATACCATAACAGAAGCAAAGCGTCCTTGTGATGCACCATTGCCGGGATATAAGAAAGTTAATCCGATGGTATACTGTGGATTATATCCAACAGATGGAGCCAAATATCCGGATCTTCGTGATGCTTTGGAAAAATTACAGTTAAATGATGCAGCCTTACAGTTTGAACCGGAGACTTCCATTGCATTGGGCTTTGGTTTCCGCTGTGGTTTCTTAGGCCTGCTTCATTTGGAGGTAATTCAGGAGCGGTTAGAGAGAGAATTTAATCTTGATTTAGTAACGACAGCACCAGGCGTTGTATACCGGGTACATAAGACTGATGGTACCATGATAGAATTGACAAACCCATCCAATCTTCCGGATCCATCCGAAATCGAATATATGGAAGAGCCGATGGTTGCAGCAGAAATTATGGTGACATCCGAATATGTAGGAGCCATTATGGATTTGTGCCAGGAACGTCGTGGTATTTATAAGAGTATGGAATATATTGAGCAGACCCGTGCAGTGATTAAATATGACCTTCCGTTAAATGAAATTATTTATGATTTCTTTGACGCATTGAAATCCCGTTCCAAAGGATATGCATCCTTTGATTATGAGATGAAGGGTTATGAGCGGTCAGAGCTTGTGAAGCTGGATATTCTTATTAATAAAGAAGAAGTGGATGCTCTTTCCTTTATTGTATTTAAGGATACAGCCTATGAGCGTGGAAGAAAGATGTGTGAGAAGTTAAAGGAAGAGATTCCGAGACACTTATTTGAAATCCCGATTCAGGCAGCTGTCGGAAGCAAGGTAATTGCCCGCGAGACAGTAAAAGCAATGCGAAAAGACGTGCTGGCAAAATGTTACGGTGGTGACATCAGCCGTAAGCGTAAACTGTTAGAAAAACAGAAGGAAGGTAAGAAACGTATGCGTCAGGTGGGAAATGTAGAGATTCCACAGGAAGCATTTATGAGTGTACTGAAGTTAGATGAGAAATAGATAACAGGAGAACATAGATGGAACTTTATGTGCATATTCCTTTTTGTGTAAGAAAATGTGAATATTGTGATTTCTTATCAGCACCTGCGGACGAGCGGTTACAAAACCACTACGTGGGTGCTCTTTTGCATGAAATCAGATATTACGGACAGGCAATGGGACGTCCGGCTCTTTCTACTATATATATAGGTGGCGGAACGCCATCACTTTTGGCTCCGGAATATATCACACTTCTTTTAAAACAGATTCAGGTAAGCTTTGAGGTGGAAACAGATGCAGAGATTACCATAGAATGTAATCCCGGAACTTTAAATGAGGAAAAACTTCTTACCTATAAAGAAGCAGGTATTAACCGCCTCAGCATAGGGTTACAGTCAGCCTTTGATGATGAATTAAAGATATTAGGAAGAATCCATACTTACCGGCAGTTCTTGGAGAATTATGAATGTGCCAGAAGATGTGGCTTTAAAAATATCAACGTTGATTTGATGAGTGCCCTGCCTTATCAGAGTACGGAGAAATTTGTCACCAGCTTAAAGCGTGTCATAGCATTAAAACCGGAGCATATTTCAGCCTATTCCCTGATTATCGAAAAGGGAACACCATTTTATGAAAAATACAAATTCGAGGCAGTGCTCCGGGAAGCCGGAAAGCCGACAGAGCATCTGCCATCGGAAGAGACGGAGTATGAAATTTATAAAAAGACCCAGGAGATTCTTGCAGAGGCAGGTTATGAGCATTATGAAGTATCCAATTATGCAAAGCCGGGGAAAGAGGCAAGGCATAATATCGGATACTGGAAGCGGGTGCCGTATCTTGGGGTAGGACTTGGGGCAGCGTCCCTGATTGGAGAAGTACGCTACAGTAATATAAGAGAGATTGAAGCGTATATCAAAGCATGTGGTAATATTTCGACGCAGGAAATAGATGGAGTACCGGCATTGAATCTCCATGAGAGTGCAGATGCAATCAGCCGCCATGCCCAGATGGAAGAATTCATGTTTTTAGGCCTGCGTATGTTAAAGGGAGTTACAAGAACAGAATTCAAAGAGACTTTTGGCGTGGAAATAGAAGCAGTATATGGCGAAGTCTTAAACCAGCTTCAGGAAGAGGACTTAATCGAGAAAAAAGCCGGTGTAATAAAGCTCAGCGACCATGGCATGGACATCAGCAACTATGTACTCGCCCAGTTTTTACTGGATTAAGTAGTGCGGTGTTGAACCGCATTGAATCAGAACAAATCTAAAGAAACTATAAAATTATAAAATGCTGTTGACAAAAAAAACGAATGGTGCTATCTTAAGTACATAGAAATTAGCACTCTTTCAAGTTGAGTGCTAACAACTAAGAAAAAGCAGTACAAAAAGCTTTTTCAAATACCTATAAAAGTTTCATTTTCAGGAGAACGTGAATGAACGAGAACGAATTAGATGAAAGAAAAACAAAAATCTTAAATGCAATCATTCGCAACTATCTGGAAACAGGTGAGCCGGTTGGTTCAAGAACCATTTCCAAGTATACGGATTTGAACTTAAGTTCCGCAACAATCCGGAATGAGATGTCAGACCTAGAAGAGATGGGATATATTTTGCAGCCACATACATCGGCAGGAAGAATTCCATCCGATAAGGGATATCGCTTCTATGTAGATAATCTGATTGCAGAGAAGGACAAAGAAGTATCCGATATGAAAGAGTTCGTAATTGAACATACGGAGAAGATGGAACAGGTATTGCAGCAGGTGGCAAAGCTGTTGGCGAACAACACGAATTACACCACCATGATAACAGCACCGCAGTATCACCACAACAGCCTGAAGTTCATCCAGTTATCCAATGTGGATGATGAACATATTCTGGCAGTTGTCGTATTGGAAGGCAATCTTGTGAAAAATAAGATGATTCCGATAGAAGAGCCGATAGATAATGAGCATATGTTAAAACTTAACATGCTTTTGAATACACATTTAAATGGATTGTCATTAGATCAGATTAATCTGGGCACCATAGCAGTGTTGAAAGAGAAAGCCGGTATCCATTCCAAAGTCATCAGTGATGTATTGGATGCAGTAGCAGAAGCAATCAGCGAAGATGAGGATTTGGAGATATATACCAGCGGTGCAACGAATATCTTTAAATATCCGGAGTTATCGGATTCGCAGAAAGCAGGAGAGCTTTTAAATGCGTTAGAAGAGAAGAAACAGTTAGTAAGTCTGGTGACGGATAACCTCAGCAATGAGGAGAACGGCATACAGGTTTATATAGGAGATGAATCTCCAATTCAGACCATGAAGGACTGCAGTGTGGTAACAGCTACCTATGAACTTGGTAAAGGCGTGAAGGGAACGATAGGAATTATCGGACCGAAGCGTATGGATTATGAGAACGTCATGGATAATCTGAAAAATTTGAAATCACAACTAGAAGGCATATTTGATAAGCCGAAGAAAGAATAGCATAGAAAGGTGGTAAGGAAGTGGCAGAAGAAAAGAAAGAAGAAGTGCTTGAGGAAGTATTAGAAGACTTAGAAGCAGAGGATGCAAAAAAGCAGGAAGAAGCACAGAATACCGCCTCAGAAGAAAAAGAAGTTGAGGCAGAAGAAAAAACGGAAGATACCGAATCTGAACCGGAAGAAATAGAGAAAGAAGATGAGGAGAAAAAGAAAGGTATCTTTAAAAAGAAAGACAAGAAAGATAAGAAGGACGAACAGATTGAAGATTTAACTGACCGGCTGAAACGTCAGATGGCAGAATTTGAAAACTTCCGTAAGAGAACGGAAAAGGAAAAGAGCCAGATGTATGACATGGGAGCCAGCGCAATCTTAGAGAAAATCCTTCCAGTCATCGACAATTTTGAAAGAGGGCTTGCAGCTGTACCGGAAGAAGACAAAAACAATGGCTTCGTAGAAGGTATGGATAAGATTTATAAGCAGATGATGACAGTGCTGACAGAGGTTGGTGTAACACCGATTGAAGCAGCCGGTCAGGAGTTTGACCCGAATCTCCATAATGCAGTAATGCATGTGGAAGATGAAGAACTCGGTGAGAATGTAGTAGCCGAGGAGTTACAGAAAGGTTACAAGTACAAAGAAAATGTAATCAGACATAGCATGGTAAAAGTAGCGAATTAAGCATAGGAGGATAAGAACATGAGTAAAATTATTGGTATTGATTTAGGAACAACAAACAGTTGTGTGGCAGTTATGGAAGGTGGAAAACCTACCGTTATAGCAAACCAGGAAGGTGCAAGAACAACACCATCTATCGTAGCATTTACAAAAACAGGTGAGCGTCTGATTGGTGAACCTGCAAAACGTCAGGCAGTAACCAACGCGGAGAAAACAATCTCTTCCATTAAGAGACATATGGGAACCGATTACAAAGTAAGCATTGATGACAAACAGTATTCTCCACAGCAGATTTCTGCAATGATTTTACAGAAATTAAAAGCTGATGCAGAAGGATATTTAGGAGAAAAAGTATCAGAAGCAGTTATTACTGTACCGGCATACTTCAATGATGCACAGCGTCAGGCAACCAAGGATGCAGGTAAGATTGCAGGACTTGATGTAAAACGTATTATCAACGAGCCGACAGCAGCAGCACTTGCTTACGGACTGGACAACGAAAAAGAACAGAAGATTATGGTATACGACTTAGGTGGTGGTACATTTGATGTATCTATCATCGAAATCGGTGACGGAGTCATCGAAGTATTATCTACAAACGGTGATACCAGATTAGGTGGAGATGACTTCGATAACAAGATTACCCAGTGGATGATTGACGAATTCAAGAAAGCAGAAGGCGTTGACTTATCTACTGATAAGATGGCTCTTCAGAGATTAAAAGAAGCTGCAGAGAAAGCTAAGAAAGAGTTATCTTCTGCAACAACAACCAATATCAACCTGCCATTCATTACTGCAACAGCAGAAGGACCAAAGCACTTTGATATGAACTTGACAAGAGCAAAATTCGATGAGTTGACACATGACTTAGTAGAAAGAACAGCAATCCCGGTACAGAACGCTATGAAGGATGCAGGCGTAACCAATGCAGACTTAGGTCAGGTATTATTGGTTGGTGGTTCTACACGTATCCCGGCTGTTCAGGATAAAGTAAGACAGTTAACAGGCAAAGAGCCAAGTAAATCCTTAAACCCGGATGAGTGTGTAGCACTTGGTGCTTGTATCCAGGGTGGTAAATTAGCAGGAGATGCCGGCGCAGGCGATATCCTTCTTCTGGATGTTACTCCATTGTCACTGTCTATCGAGACCATGGGTGGAGTTGCAACAAGACTGATTGAGAGAAATACAACAATTCCTACAAGAAAGAGCCAGATTTTCTCAACAGCAGCAGATAATCAGACAGCAGTAGATATCAACGTAGTACAGGGTGAGCGTCAGTTCGCAAGAGATAACAAATCCCTTGGACAGTTCCGTCTGGATGGTATCCCACCAGCACGTCGTGGAGTTCCTCAGATTGAAGTTACTTTCGATATCGATGCAAACGGTATTGTAAACGTATCTGCAAAAGACTTAGGAACCGGAAAAGAACAGCATATTACAATTACTGCCGGATCTAACATGTCTGATGCAGATATCGATAAAGCAGTAAAAGAAGCAGCTGAATTTGAAGCACAGGACAAGAAGAGAAAAGAAGCAATCGACACCAGAAATGATGCAGATTCCTTCGTATTCCAGACACAGCAGGCATTAGATCAGGTTGGTAATAACCTTGATGCAGCAGATAAATCTGCAGTAGAGGCTGACTTAAATGCACTGAAAGCTTTAGTAGATGCAAATCCACAGGCTGAAAACATGACAGATGATCAGGTTGCTGAGATGAAAGCAGCAAAAGAGAAACTGATGGAAAGTGCACAGAAAGTATTTGCTAAGATGTATGAGAATGCTCAGGCAGCTCAGGGAGCCGCTGGTGCAGGTCCTGATATGGGAGCAGGTGCAGCCGGTGGAGCAGCTACAGGTTCCGCAGATGATGATGTAGTAGATGCTGATTACAAAGAGGTATAATTCTACAGATAAAGAAACAGTAGAAAGGGTTGGCAGTTTTACTGTCAACCCTTACAAACGGTAAAGAGGGAATAGATTATGGCAGAACAGAAAAGAGACTATTACGAGGTCTTAGGCGTTGATAAGAACGCAGATGACGCAGCAATAAAAAAAGCATATCGTGTCCTTGCCAAGAAATATCATCCGGATATGAACCCGGGGGATAAAGAAGCAGAAAAGAAATTCAAGGAAGCATCTGAAGCATATGCGGTACTGAGTGATCCGGAGAAAAGAAGACAGTATGACCAGTTTGGTCATGCAGCCTTTGATGGAGGTGCCGGCGGAGCAGGCGGATTTGATTTCTCAGGTATGGATATGGGAGACATTTTTGGAAGCTTTGGAGACATTTTTGGAGATTTCTTTGGCGGCGGAAGACGCAGCAGCAGCAACGGACCGATGAAGGGAGCCAATGTACGTGCCAGTGTCAGAATTACATTTGAAGAGGCAGCATTTGGCTGTGAGAAAGAAATTGATTTAGTATTAAAGGATGAATGTAAGACCTGTCATGGTACAGGTGCAAAGCCGGGAACCAGTCCGGAGACCTGTAGCAAATGTCAGGGAAAAGGAAAAGTGGTATATACCCAGCAGTCCTTATTTGGTATGGTACAGAATGTACAGACCTGTCCGGAATGTAACGGAAGCGGTAAAATTGTTCGTGACAAATGTCCGGACTGTCGTGGAACCGGCTACATTGCCAGCAAGAAGAAGATTAAGGTCAGCATTCCTGCCGGAATTGATAACGGTCAGAGTGTAAGAATCCGGGAAAAAGGTGAGCCGGGTGTAAATGGCGGACCAAGAGGAGACCTTCTGGTAGAAGTAGTAGTATCCCGCCATCCAATCCTTCAGAGACAGGGCATGGATGTATATTCAACAGCACCAATCAGTTTTGCACAGGCAGCACTGGGCGGAGAAGTAAGAATTACAACCATCGACGGCGATGTGGTCTACGAAGTAAAACCTGGTACACAGACCGACACCAGAATCCGTCTGAAAGGAAAAGGAATCCCATCCCTGCGTAACAAGGCAGTCCGTGGTGACCAGTATGTTACACTTGTGGTTCAGGTTCCGACCGGATTAAACGAAGCTGCAAAAGAGGCACTGCGCCAGTTTGATGCAGAGACCGGTAATTCATTAAAGACACAGAATGGTGCGGCAGGCACGAAAAAGAAAAAGGGATTTATGGGAAAAATTAAAGAGTCCTTTGATGATTTGTAAAAATGATAAAGCTGTTTCCTGAAAAATGGAGGCAGCTTTTTTTACGCGAGTAACGAGAAAAATCGCATGCTTGCATGCAGATTTGGCGAGCACCGCGATAACTCGAGAAACTCGCAAAGCGTGTTTCTCGTAGTTGAGTATTGTGATAACTCGGGAAACCTGCAAAAGTGAGTTTCTCGTTGTTGCATTTTGTGACAACATATTGTATACTGTTTCTGATTCATAAGTTTTTTGTAACCATATGTTGATTTAGGCAATCGTTTATGAGACAAGGAGAGAGATTTATGAAGCAGCATAACAGCGCTGTGATTAAGAAGGATGCAGCACAGTTTGATAAATGGTGTTTTCAGCAGACTGTGGAACTGGAACATACAAAAAGAGAACTGGAAAATTCCAAACGTGAGATGGAACGCCATCAGAGGGAGTTAGAACGCCAGAAGCGGAAATTCGAGATGGAGAAGAATCTTGAACAGGAGCGGATGAAGCGGGAACAGCATCTTTTTGACATGAAGTGGAAAATATTAGAAAGTGAACTTCAGAAACTTGCTGCCGAAAAGCAGAAAATGGAACGTCAGAGAGACTTTTACAGCAGAGTACATGAATTTGAACAGGAGAATAGAAGCCAATCATCCAATGTGGTGAAGGGAGAAATGTTCTTTATGGGCGTGGGCAATGAAAAATCATTGCGGAAGCGTTATAAGGATTTGATTAAAATATATCATCCGGATAATCTCAATGGAGACACCGGTACGATTCAGGAAATTAACCGGGAATATCAGGTGCTGATGCAGAAACTGGAAGTAAAATATCAATAATAAGATTGCAATAATAGCACAGCAATGACATAGCAATAACAGGAAAATCAGCGGGCAGAAGAAATATGTTCCGCTGATTTTGTGTTACAAGGAATAAGTAGGTGCCGCTGAGTATCTAAAGAAGCGGTCTGCTGGTTACTGTTGATTCCCTTATAGTTGCGAAAAATAAAAAGCTATGTTAAGATTAAAATGTTTGCTTTTTATAATAGAAGGTTAAGATAAGAACAGGAGCAGAAACTATGAAATGGGATAAATATACAATAGATACAACAACAGAAGCTGAGGATTTTATCAGCATGATGTTATCTGAAAATGGCATTGAAGGAATTGAAATCGAAGACAATGTGCCATTGACGAAAGAAGAAACAGGAGAAATGTTTATTGATTTTCCACCGGAACTTCCACCAGATGAAGGAAAGAGCAAAGTCAGCTTTTACTTAGAGGCAGGCGAAGACCATACCGAGACTTTAAAGGCAGTCCGCATCGGTTTAGAGCAGTTAAGAAGCATGGTAGAAATCGGAAGCGGAGATATTACCTCCAGCCAGACCGAGGATATCGACTGGATTAATAACTGGAAGCAGTTCTTCCAGTCCTTCTATATTGATGATATTTTAATCAAACCAACATGGGAACCATTAAAGGAAGAGGATAAAAATAAATTCTTAATCGAAATTGACCCTGGCATTTCCTTTGGAACAGGAAAGCATGAGACAACACAGCTTTGTATCCGCCAGATTCGGAAATATTTAAAAGAAGGCGAACGTGTTCTGGATGTAGGATGCGGCAGCGGAATCTTATCCATTGCAGCATTAAAGCTTGGTGCAGGCAGCGTAGTGGGCACGGACGTAGATGGAGATTGTATCACATCAACTCATGAAAATATGACAGTCAATCATCTGGCAGAAAATTCAGGCGGATTTTATGTTGGAAACCTGATTGACGATAAAGCATTTCAGGAAAAGATTGGCACAGGATATGACCTGGTAGTAGCAAATATCTTAGCTGATATTATTATTCCGATGGCACCGGCACTTTATCAGTGTGCGAAAGAGCAGGGTGTGCTTATTACTTCCGGAATTATTGATTTTAAAGAAAATGAAGTAAAAGAAGCCTTGAAACAGGCAGGCTTTGAAATCTTAGAAGTCAACCATCAGGGCGAATGGGTCAATGTAACCGCACGGAAAAATCAGAGGTAAAATAGATGCATCAGTTTTTTGTTGAAAAAAGCCAGGTGGGCAAAGAATATGTTACCATAACCGGAAGCGATGTAAATCATATCCGGAATGTACTGCGTATGAAAATCGGAGAGACGATTCGCATCAGTGACCGGGAAGGCGGCAATTATTTTTGTAAAATTGCAGAAACCGGAGAAAATTTCGTGCAGGCAGATATTGTATCTGTGGATGAAGAAGGAACTGAGCTTCCGTCTAAAATCTATTTATTTCAGGCACTGCCGAAGGGAGAACGGATGGAGACAGTGATTGAAAAGGCAGTAGAACTTGGTGTCTATGAAATCATTCCGGTAGCCATGAAATACTGTGTGGTAAAGCTGGAAGGAAAAAAGGCAGCACAACGGGTACAGAAATGGCAGGCGCAGGCAGAGACAGCAGCAAAACAGTCAAAGCGCAGTATCATTCCAAAGATTCATGAAGTAGTATCTTTCAAGGAAGCCTTAAAGCTGGCAGAAAACTGTGATATCCGCTTAGTGCCTTATGAAAATGAAAATGGCATGGAAGGAACCAGGACAGTATTAGAGCAAATCGAACCGGGAAAGAGTATCAGCATTATGATAGGACCGGAAGGCGGATTTGCAGAGGAAGAGATTGCAAAAGCAAGAGAGACCATGCAGTCCATTTCCTTAGGAAGAAGAATACTTCGGACAGATACAGCAGGCATCTGCATGATGTCCATGCTGATGCTGCAATTAGAGAGCCGTATAGAAAGAAAAATACAGTAAGAAAGTGTAGAAAAATATGGAAGCATATCTGGATAATTCTGCGACCACCCGCTGCAGTGACCGGGCGTGTCAGGTGATGGTAGACCTTCTGACGAAGGATTATGGCAATCCATCTTCCCTTCATATGAAAGGAATTGAAGCAGAACGATTTGTTGAGACTGCAAAGAAGAAAATAGCAAAAACATTAAGAGTATCAGAAAAAGAAATCATTTTTACATCCGGTGGAACGGAGTCGAATAACCTTGCGATTATTGGTGCTGCAATGGCAAACCGCAGAGCGGGAAATCATATTATAACCACATCCATCGAACATGCATCCGTAGAGAATCCAATGGAATTCTTAAAGGAGCAGGGCTTTGAAATTACTTATCTTTCTGTGGATGAGAATGGAATTATTTCACTGGAAGAGTTAGAAGAAGCAGTGACGGAACAGACTATTCTTGTTTCCATGATGCAGGTAAATAATGAAATCGGAGCCATTGAGCCGGTTGCAGAAGCAGTAGAGCTTATTAAGAAAAAGAATCCGGATACACTGATTCATGTAGATGCAATCCAGTCTTATGGAAAAATGTATATCTATCCAAAGAAGCTTGGTATAGACATGCTTTCCGTCAGCGGACATAAGATTCACGGTCCAAAGGGAAGCGGATTCCTCTGGGTGAAAGAAAAGACGAAGTTAAAGCCGTTGATATTAGGCGGTGGACAGCAGAAGGGAATGCGTTCCGGAACGGAAAATGTACCGGCAATTGCAGGTCTTGGAGAAGCGGCAGAAGAAATCTATGAGAATCTCGATGAAAAGAGAGCGCATCTTTACGGATTAAAGCAGCGTTTTATCGACGGAATCGAAAAACTGGAAGGAACCCATGTAAATGGAAAGACCGGAGAGAATTCTGCACCACATATCGTCAGCGTCAGCTTTGAAGGAATCCGAAGTGAAGTATTATTACATTCTCTGGAAGACAGGGGCATTTATGTATCTTCCGGTTCAGCATGTTCTTCGAATAATCATGCAGGCAAACAGAAGGGAAGCAAGACCCTTAGGAATATTCATCTGAAAGAAAATCTTCTGGATTCCACACTGCGTTTTTCCTTCAGTGTGCATACAACGGAAGAAGAGATTGATTACGCATTAGAAGTACTGGGAGAGCTGCTTCCGGTATTGAAGAAATATACAAGACATTAAAAGAGAAAGGAAATCATATGTATAAATCATTTCTGGTAAAATATGGAGAAATCGGAGTAAAGGGAAAGAACCGTTATATTTTTGAAAATATGTTAATGGAGCAGATCCGCCATGCGTTAAAGACAGCAGAGGGCGAGTTTGAAGTAACCAAAGAGCAGGGAAGAATCTATGTCAATGTAGTATCCGATGACTATGATTATGACGAGACCGTAGAGGCGTTAAGCCGTGTATTTGGTATTGTAGGATTCTGTCCGCTGCTTCAGGTAGAAGATGAAGGCTTCGACAAATTAGCGGAGACAGTGGTAGATTATCTGGGTAAAGAATATCCGGAAAAGAACTTTACCTTTAAAGTAAATGCAAGGAGAGCAAGAAAGAATTATCCTCTTGATTCCATGGAAATCAATGCTGAAATGGGTGGAAAAATCTTAGATGCATTCCCGGAGAGCAAAGTAGATGTGCATAACCCGGAGGTTATGGTCTGTATCGAAATCAGAAGCCTCATCAATATTTATTCCAAGGAAATTCCAGGGCCGGGTGGAATGCCGGTAGGTTCTAACGGAAAAGCCATGTTATTATTATCCGGCGGAATAGACAGTCCGGTAGCAGGTTATATGATTGCAAAACGTGGAGTAGCACTGGATGCAACTTATTTCCATGCACCGCCATATACTTCAGAGCGTGCAAAACAGAAGGTAGTGGATCTGGCAAAACTGGTAGCAAGATACAGCGGACCTATCAATCTTCATGTAGTGAATTTTACCGATATCCAGCTTTACATTTATGAAAAATGTCCGCATGAGGAGCTGACCATTATCATGCGTCGCTATATGATGAAACTGGCAGAGCATTTCGCAAAAGAGAACCGCTGCTTAGGACTGATTACCGGAGAGAGCATCGGACAGGTTGCAAGCCAGACTATGCAGTCATTAGCGGCAACCAACGAAGTATGTACCATGCCGGTATACCGCCCATTGATTGGATTTGACAAGCAGGAAATCGTAGAAGTATCAGAAAAGATTGATACCTATGAGACATCTATCCAGCCGTTTGAAGACTGCTGTACCATTTTCGTGGCAAAGCATCCGGTTACCAAACCGAATATTGAATACATCAAGAAATCTGAAACAAAGTTAGAAGAGAAGATTGATGAACTGATGCAGACTGCAATTGATACGGTAGAAGTGATTCATGTAGAAGCAGAGTAGTGTACAAAGAACAAAGAATGTGCCTTGGCACATTCTCGCACCTGCGGCGGTCGCTTGCGACATCTACCTTATACGCCGCAGTGTGCATCCTTGCGGAGCGTTTTTTACTTTGCAGGAAAGCAATTTCCTGTAAAGTAAAAAAGGGATTGCTTTCGCAATCCCCCCAATTCATTTAAATCAATTCAATTATACAAGATAAGGTTTTAATACTTCCATAATCTCATCCAGATTAGACTCTGCATGAATTGCTAAGTCGATTGGTTTGGATAAATCTAAGCTGAAGATACCCATGATAGATTTAGCATCGATAACGTATCTTCCAGAGATTAAGTCGAAATCAAATTCGAACTGTGTGATTGCGTTTACGAAGGATTTCACCTTATCGATTGAGTTTAATGAAATTTGAACTGTTTTCATAGTAAGACCTCCTTGGTTGCTATAAATACTTTTTCTTAATAGTAACTTCTTTGGAGGCAAAAGTCAACTAGAAGTGAGGAAAAAATCGAATGAAAAAAGCAGCATTGCACAATTTGGGATGCAAGGTGAACGCATATGAGACGGAGGCTATGCAGCAGTTATTAGAGCAGGCAGGATATGAGATTGTTCCTTTTACGGAACAGGCGGATGTCTATGTGATTAACACCTGTTCCGTAACCAACATGGCAGACCGGAAATCCCGCCAGATGATTCATAAAGCAAAGAAGGAAAATCCGGACAGTATTGTCGTAGCTGCCGGCTGTTATGTCCAGACTGCATCGGAAGAAGTGGCAAAGGATTTATCCGTAGATATCATCATTGGAAATGATAAAAAACATGAGCTGGTAGAGCTTATCGAAAATTGCATGAACCGGATGAAGCATGCAGATGAAGAAGATGAAGAGAATAACGACTGGAAGGAAAATGTCTGTGACATTAATGAGAAAGGCAGAGCATATGAAGCACTGTCTATCAGCCGGACGGAAGAACATACCAGAGCTTTCTTAAAGGTGCAGGATGGCTGCAACCAGTTCTGTACTTATTGTATTATTCCATATGCAAGAGGAAGAATCAGAAGCCGTAAAGCAGAAGAGGTCGTGCGTGAAGTGGAGACACTTGCAGCAAATGGCTGTAAGGAAGTGGTGCTGACCGGAATCCATTTAAGTTCCTATGGATTAGATCATGGAGATAATCTTTTACATCTGATTCAGGAAGTGCATAAGGTAGAAGGCATCCGCCGGATTCGTCTGGGTTCCTTGGAGCCGGGAATCATCGATGAGAATTTTGTGAAAGAGCTGGCAAAATTAGAAAAAATCTGCCCGCATTTTCATCTGTCCCTGCAGAGCGGATGCGATGCAACCTTAAAGCGGATGAACCGGAAATATGATACAGCTACTTATGAAGCAGGCTGTAAGCTGATTCGGAAATATTTTACCCATCCGGCAATTACCACAGATGTTATCGTAGGATTCCCGGGAGAAACTGAGGAAGAATTTGAGGCAACGAAGGAATTCTTAGAGCGGATTCATTTTTATGAGATGCATATTTTCAAGTATTCCAAGCGCAAAGGTACAAAGGCGGCAGTGATGCCGGATCAGGTGCCGGAACAGGTGAAGACAGAACGCAGTAAGGTGCTTTTAACACTGGCGCAGGAAATGTCAGAAGAATTCCGTGAGTATTATGTTGGAAGACAGGAAGAAATATTATTAGAAGAAACCGGTGAAATCGCAGGAGATGTATATTTTACCGGATATACCAAAGAATATGTAAAGATAGCAGTGCCGGAGGCAGAAGGGGAAGAAAATATTTTGGTGAAAGGCATCGTGGCCGGACGGATTGCAGAGGATGTATACCGGCTGGAAAATATTGAAAAAGCAGAGTAGAATAATCGGGGAAAGATAAGTGTATGAGAAGTGTATTTTGAATAATGGTTGAATTTTGCAGTACTTTATATTAAAATAGATTTAGCGATGCTTTTTCATTAGGAAGAACAAAAGAGCAAAATAAGGGCGTGAAAAAATGCAGAACATGAATAACACACAATATTTTAGAGTTGAAAAAGAACCGGAAATCAGGGTACATGATGTACTTAAGATTGTATACGAGGCATTATCCGAGAAAGGATACAATCCGGTCAATCAGATTGTTGGATATATTATGTCTGGTGATCCGACTTATATTACCAGTCACAATAATGCAAGAAGTCTGATTATGAAAGTAGAACGTGACGAACTTGTAGAAGAGATATTAAAGGAATATATCCATACAAATTCCTGGAAGTAGGAGGCAGTTGATGCGGATAATCGGTCTTGACTTCGGTTCTAAAACCGTTGGAGTTGCCGTTAGCGATGAACTGCTTATTACTGCACAGGGAATTGAGATTGTGCGCAGAAAATCAGAGAATAAGCTGCGTCAGACATTGGCACGTATTGAAGAATTAATCAAAGAATATAACGTGGAGAAAATTGTTCTCGGCTTTCCGAAAAATATGAATAACAGTGAAGGCGAACGTTGTGAAAAAACCTTAGAATTTAAAGAAATGTTAGAAAGGCGTACCGGACTTACAGTAGAGCTGTGGGACGAACGCCTTACTACTGTTGCGGCGGATAATCTTATGATGGAAGCCGGAATCCGAAGAGAGAATCGCAAAGAATATGTAGATCAGATAGCGGCATCCTTTATTTTACAGGGATACCTTGACTATCTGCAGAATGAAAAGAATCAGGAGTAAATATGGAAAAAGTAAATTTTACAGACCCGGATACCAATGAGTCAGCAGAATTTTATGTATTAGAGCAGACAACCATACGGGGAATCAATTACCTTCTTGTCACAGTAGACGAAGAGGGTGATTCGGATGCATTTATTTTAAAAGAAACACAGAATGAAGATGATCACAATACCATCTATGAAATGGTGGAGGATGATAAAGAGTTAGAAGCACTTGCAAAAATTTTCGCAGAATTAATGGAAGATGTAGACATTGAATTCTAGGAGAACTTATGTAATTGCGGACAAATGAAATGAGCGCGAAAAGAAAGAATTTATGGAGGTAATATTTTGAAAAAAGAAGCAAATTCAAAATTGAAAATCATTCCATTAGGCGGATTAGAGCAGATTGGAATGAACATAACTGCCTTTGAGTACGAAGACAGTATTATTGTTGTGGACTGCGGTCTGTCATTCCCGGAGGATGACATGTTTGGTGTAGACCTTGTTATCCCGGATGTGACTTATTTAAAAGATAATATTGACAAAGTAAAGGGATTTTTTATTACCCATGGTCACGAAGACCATATCGGAGCAATCCCTTATATTTTAAAAGAAGTCAATGTGCCGATTTATGCAACCAAGCTTACGATTGCAATTATCGAACACAAGTTAGAAGAGCATAATATGCTCAAGAAAGTAAAACGTAAGGTAGTAAAATACGGACAACATATTAACTTAGGCTGCTTCCGTGTGGAATTTATCCGTACCAACCATAGTATTCAGGATGCGGCAGCCCTTGCCATTTATTCACCGGCTGGAACCGTTGTCCACACCGGAGACTTTAAAGTGGATTATACACCGGTATATGGTGATGCTATCGATTTACAGCGTTTTGGTGAGATTGGTAAGAAGGGTGTACTGGCATTGATGTGTGACTCCACCAATGCAGAGCGTCCTGGCTTTACCATGTCCGAGCGTACCGTAGGAAAGACCTTTGATAATATTTTTGCAGACCATAAGAGCACACGAATCATTATTGCAACCTTTGCATCCAATGTAGACCGTGTACAGCAGATTATGAACTCTGCCAATAAGTATGGCAGAAAAGTAGTGATTGAAGGACGAAGCATGGTAAATATCATTACGATTGCGTCTGAGCTGGGATACCTTACCATCCCGGAGCAGACCCTGATTGATATTGAACAGCTGAAGAATTATCCGGATGAGCAGACAGTTATCATTACAACAGGAAGCCAGGGAGAATCCATGGCGGCATTATCCCGTATGGCATCCGGCATGCATCGTAAGATAACCATTAAGCCGAAGGATACCATTATTTTTAGTTCCAACCCGATTCCGGGTAATGAAAAAGCAGTATCCGGTGTCATTAATGAACTGACCATGAAAGGTGCAGAAGTTATTTTCCAGGATGTTCATGTTTCCGGTCATGCCTGCCAGGAGGATATCAAACTGATTTACTCACTGGTAAAACCGAAATATGCAATTCCGGTTCATGGAGAATACCGTCATCTGGTTGCCCAGGCTAAGATTGCAGAAGAACTTGGCATTGATAAAGACAATATTTTCCTTTTGTCTTCCGGTGATGTATTAGAACTGGATGAGGAAAGCGCAGCAGTTACCGGACATGTACAGGTAGGTGATGTCATGGTAGACGGACTTGGTGTTGGTGACGTAGGAAATATTGTATTGCGTGACAGACAGCATCTGGCAGAAGAAGGAATCATTATTGTTGTAATGACATTGGAAAGTGGCTCCGGAATGGTGCTGGCAGGACCGGACATCGTATCCAGAGGATTTGTCTATGTACGTGGGGCAGAAAGCCTGATGGAGGAAGCTCGTCATGTATTAGAGGGAACCATGGAACACTGCATGGATAAGAATATTACAGACTGGAGCAAGATTAAGACAGAAATCAAAGATGCTTTAGGTGATTTTGTCTGGAAAGAGACAAAGCGCAGACCAATGATTATTCCAATTATTATGGAAGTTTAATGTGGGTGGATGAACATGAGCGTAGTAGAAGATAAGGTAACAGAACTTGTAAATGCAATTCAGGATACCAATGAATATAAGCGTTATCAGGAAGCAAAGAATAAGCTGCATGCGAATCCGGAATTAGAGCAGATAGTATATGCATTCCGCCAGAAGAATTACCAGATCCAGAACAGTAAAAATGTGGATTTGTTCTGGGAAGTAGACCAGCTGGAGCGGGAAAATATAGATATCCGCAAGAATCCGGTTGCAGAAGAATTTATGACAGCAGAGCTTGCATTCTGCCGTCTGCTGCAGAAAATTAATTTCAGACTGGTTGGCAGCCTGGATTTTGAAGTAGGTTTTGTAAACGAAAGATAATGGAGAGGTTGTGCGATGAGTGCCAGTAAGATTGTAATGAAAATTGTAAGAATCAGTTTTTCCATCCTTGTAGTGGTACTGGTAATTTTTGTACTTTTTAAGGCAGGAAGCTATGCATATGATTTCGGATATCGCGTGTATACAGAGCAGCCGGTGTCATCCGGAGATGGCAAGGATATTGTGGTTCAGATAGAGGCTGGAATGTCCGGTAGTGATATTGGAAGTATGTTAGAGGAGAAAGGACTGATCCGTGATGCCAGGCTTTTTGCAGTGCAGTTAAAGCTTTCTGCGTATTCTAAAAAAATCAAACCGGGAATATATACGCTGAATACTTCCATGACACCGAAAGAAATGATGGAAGCCATGTCACCGGTTTCGGAAAAAGATACAGAGGGTACAACGTGATAGTAGAGGAACGATTAGTAACTTATATCAATTCCTTAGACAGTGGAAACACACCACTTTTAGAGGAGATTGAGGCAGAGGCAAAGAAGAATTATGTACCGGTTATCCGTAAGGAAATGCAGAGTTTTTTAAAATCCATGCTGGCATTAAAGCGGCCGGAGCGGATTTTGGAAGTGGGAACTGCAGTAGGATTTTCTGCACTTCTGATGGAAGAATATAATCCGGTGCCATGCCAGATTACAACCATAGAAAATTACGAGAAAAGAATTCCTATTGCACAGGCAAATTTCAAACGTGCCGGAAAAGAAAAAGAAATCACACTGATTCCGGGAGATGCCACTGAGGTGTTAAAGACGTTAGAAGTGCCTTATGATTTTCTGTTTATGGACGCGGCAAAGGGACAGTATATCAATTTCCTGCCGGATATTCTTCGGCTGATGAAGCCTGGTGCATTACTGATATCTGACAATGTGCTGCAGGAGGGAGATATTATTGAATCCCATTATGCAGTAACCAGAAGAAACCGGACCATTCATAAGAGGATGCGGGAATATCTTTATGAACTGACGCACAATGACAGTCTTACCACATCGGTGCTTCCGATTGGAGACGGTGTTACCATTAGCATTAAGAAATAGACGATACAGATTGAAATATTAGGAGAAATAAATCAATGAGACCGGTAGAATTACTGATTCCAGCCAGCAGTCTGGAAGTATTAAAAATTGCAGTCATTTATGGAGCAGACGCCGTATATATCGGCGGAGAAGTATTCGGACTTCGTGCGAAGGCAAAAAACTTTTCCATGGAGGATATGGCAGAGGGCATCCAGTTTGCCCATGAGCATGGCGTAAAAGTTTATGTAACAGCAAATATACTGGCTCACAATGGGGATTTGGAAGGTGTAAGAGAGTACTTTACCCAGTTAAAGGAAATCAAGCCGGATGCCCTGATTATTTCCGACCCGGGTATTTATACCATTGCAAAAGAAATCTGCCCGGAAATCGAGCGTCATATCAGTACCCAGGCCAATAATACCAACTACGGAACATATCAGTTCTGGTGGAATCAGGGCGCAAAGCGTGTGGTAACAGCAAGAGAGCTTTCCTTAAATGAAATTGCTGAGATTCGCAAAAATATTCCGGATGAAATGGAAATCGAGACCTTTGTGCATGGAGCAATGTGTATTTCCTATTCCGGAAGATGTCTTTTAAGTAATTATTTTACCGGAAGAGATGCCAACCAGGGAGCCTGCACTCATCCGTGCCGCTGGAAATATGCAGTGGTAGAGGAAAAACGTCCGGGAGAGTATCTGCCGGTTTATGAAAATGAACGTGGTACCTATATTTTTAACTCCAAGGATTTGTGCATGATTGAGCACATCCCGGAACTGATTGAGGCAGGTATTGATTCCTTTAAGATAGAAGGACGTATGAAGACAGCACTTTATGTTGCTACTGTAGCACGTACTTACCGGAAAGCCATTGATGATTATCTTACCTCACCGGAGAAATATAAAGAAAATATGGACTGGTATTTAGAACAGATTTCTAACTGTACTTATCGCCAGTTTACCACCGGCTTCTTCTTTGGAAAGCCTTCGGAAGAGAGTCAGATTTACGATAATAACACTTATATCAAAGAATATACCTACCTTGGAATTGTAGGAGACTGCAACGAAGAGGGCTTGTATCGGATAGAACAGAGAAATAAATTCTCCGTAGGAGAACAGATTGAAGTCATGAAACCGGATGGAAGAAATATTCTGGTTACCGTAAAACGGATTGTGGACGAAGATGGAAATGAAATGGAATCAGCACCACATCCAAAACAGGTGCTTTACATTGATTTAGGACAGGAACTGGAGATGTATGATATTTTACGCAGACAGGAGGAATGACCTATGGAAGAAAAGTATGTTGTTTATGTCGGAACGTATACCCATGAGAACAGTGTAGGAATCCATTTATATGATTTGGATGCAAAAAGCGGAGAAATGAAGGAACGGAAAGTGGTTCCAATCAATAATCCGTCTGATTTGCTGGTATCGAAAGATGGCAGATTCTTATATTCCATCGCAGATGAAGGAGTGGAAGCTTTTCATATTCTGCCGGACGGAGACCTTGAGCCAATGAACAAGCAGTGGATTGGCGGTATGCGTGGCTGTTATGTGGAAGTGGACAGTAAGAACCGTTACCTTTTCGTAGGCGGTCATCATGATGGCAGAGTAACCATGATGAAGTTAGAAGAAGACGGCAGCATCGGAGAAATCGCAGACGGTATTTTCCATAAGGGAATGGGACGGACCATTGCAGAGCGAAGCTCCAAGCCTCATGTAGACTGCGTGAAGCTGACACCGGACGAGAAGTTTTTGTGTGCAGTGGATAATGGATTAGATCATGTGAAGATTTACCGGATTGACTATGAGAATGGCAGGATGAAGCTTGCGGATATCATCCGTTGTCCGCTGGAATCTGCACCGCATATGATACGCTTCAGCCGTGATGGAAGATTTGCTTATGTTCTCTATGAACTGCTGAATCAGATAGAGGTATTTTCCTATACATTGGAAAATGACCAGCCGCATTTCGAGAAGGTTCAGACCATTACAACGACCACACCAAAGGAAGCTGATGTCTGCGCTGCATCCGGTCTGGAAGTGACAATGGATGGCAAATATTTATTCTGCAGTAATGCAGGTGCGAACTCCGTATCGATTTATGAAATTGACAAAGAGAGCGGATGCCTTACCATGATGTGTAATTCGAAAATCAGTGGTGATTATCCGAAAATGATTGGTATCTGCCCGGACAGAATGCATTTCATGAGCCTTAATAATGAGACCAATGAGATTACCATGTTTAAGGTAGACTATGAGAAGAAATACATTCTTATGGAAGAAAAGCCAATTCCGGTAGATAAGCCGAATTGTATTTATATCCATAAACTAAGTTAGAAGCGAACTGCAGGAAACATGCTTTAACCAGGCATTTTTTCAGTATTCATGTAAAAAGGGAAAAAAGATGTCGTTTGTTAAAAAAATAACAGACGACATCTTTCTTTTTTGGAAAAACTATGATAGAATAACACGGTTGAAGCCTACCGGTCCGGAGGCTATCAAGGAAAGTGCTTGGCCGCAAAGCCTTAAAATGCGGAGAAAAAAGAAAATAGAAAAAGAAAATTTAAGAAAAGAGGAAGAGACTATGAGTGAAAAAAACGTAGCTTTTACCAGGGACAGAAGTATCCCAAAATCTTATGAGCTGGTTCTGACAGCTTTATTTACCGCCATTATTGTCGTAATGGCATTTACCCCGTTAGGATTTATTCCTTTAGTAGTAATTAATGCAACGATTATCCATATACCGGTTATTTTAGGTGCAATTTTCTGCGGACCGAAAAAAGGTGCCTTTTTGGGATTTGTATTTGGATTAACCAGTTTTATTAAAAATACATTGATGCCAACTTCTATGTCAGCATTTGTATTTTCACCGATACTGGCAAGCAGCATCGATGGCGCAGCAGGAGTGGTAAAGAGTACCATTATCTGTTTTGTACCACGAATTTTAGTTGGTATCATCCCATATTTCGTATATCGTGGAATTGTAAAATTAACCACATCCAGCCATGCAAAGGCTGCAAAGGTAATCAGTAATCTTGTAATCAGTGTACTTTTACTGGTAGGTATCCATGCGTTCTTTGCTAAAATGCTGACAACAGATTCGAAGGAAATGATTGGCTGGATATCAGGTGCAGCTGCAGCAGTTATTTATTTTATTGTAGTGGAACTGACCGGAAGAAAGAAGGATGGCAGATTTTTGGGCTATGTCTATGCCGGTGTAACAGGTGCATTGACCAATACACTGCTTGTAATGCCGATGATTTATATTTTCTATAAAGAGGCATATGCCAATGCATTGAGCATTGAGCCGGGCGCAGTTATGGGTGTAATCCTTGGCGTTATCAGCTTTAATGGAATTATAGAAGCGATTGTAGCAGCCGTTCTGGTAGCTGCAATTGGAATGGTATTGAATAAAGTACACAGGAGGTAATTCATATGTTAAAGGGCAGGAATATATTACTGGCAGTGACAGGCAGTATTGCAGCATATAAGGCGGCTTCACTTGCCAGTATGCTGGTAAAGCAGCACGCGGATGTACATGTAATTATGACGAAAAATGCAGAGCAGTTTATATCACCGGTTACCTTTGAGACGCTGACCGGAAATAAGGTGATTGACGATACTTTTGACCGTAACAGCGGATATCATGTGGCACATATTGCCATGGCACAGGAAGCAGATGTGGTGATGATTGCTCCGGCATCTGCCAATGTCATTGCAAAGCTGGCGCATGGAATTGCAGATGATATGCTCACTTCTACCATGTTAGCCTGTGAGGCTCCGATATATCTTGCCCCGGCAATGAATACACATATGTTTGATAATCCGGTAACACAGGATAATCTTAAGAAGCTAAGAGAATATGGTTATCATATCATTGAGCCATCCTCAGGCTATCTTGCCTGTGGCGATACCGGAAGAGGAAAACTTCCGGAACCGGAAGAACTGTTAGAATATATTCTGCAGGAAGCTGCCTGTAAGAAGGACCTGGCAGGAAAGAAGGTTCTCATCACAGCAGGAGCCACTCAGGAATCAATTGACCCGGTACGTTATGTGACCAATCATTCTACCGGAAAAATGGGTTATGCACTGGCAAAGAATGCGGCAAGAAGAGGGGCAGAGGTAACACTGGTCACCGGACCGACCAGCCTTGAAAAGCCTTTTTTTGTAAATACAATTCCGGTTGTTACGGCAGAAGAGATGTATCAGGCTGTCACAGATGCATTTGCAGAACAGGACATTGTAGTCATGGCTGCAGCAGTGGCAGATTACCGCCCAAAGACCGTTGCGGATGAGAAAATAAAAAAAGCCGATGGCGGACTGGCGCTGGAAATGGAACGCACGAAAGATATTTTGGGAACAGTTTCTGCCCGGAAGGAAAAACAGTTCCTGTGTGGATTTTCCATGGAGACACAGCATCTGAAAGAAAATTCCAAAGCCAAGTTAGAAAAGAAAAAGCTTGATATGATTGTTGCCAATAATCTGAAAGTCAAAGGAGCCGGATTTGGTACCGATACCAATGTGGTAACCCTGATTACGGCGGCAGAAGAAAAAGAGCTGCCGATTATGTCAAAGGATGAAGTGGCAGCAGCTATCTTTGATGAGATTCTAAGCAAAATGCAGGCATAATAAAAAATCCCTGTCAGAGGGCAGGTCACCTGATTGTGTGACTTGTAACTGACAGGGATTTTGCTATTTCTGATAGAAGCTTTTATTTCTGATAGAAGCTTCTATTTCTTGTAGAAATCTTTGATGCCATCCATCCGGGCATTCATATTAGAAAGCATGGCATCTAAAATAGTAATGGCAGCCATGGATTCAACAACCACAACAGCTCGTGGAACGATAATCGGATCGTGACGTCCCTTGATATTAATTTCGATTTCCTCGCCGTTTTTATTTACGGTCTTCTGGGTGGAAGCAACAGAAGGAGTCGGCTTGATGGCTGCACGGAATACAATCGGCGAGCCATCGCTCATGCCGCCTAAGATACCGCCGGCGTGGTTGGTTTCTTTTGTGACAGAGCCGTTTTCATCCGTTACAAAGGCATCGTTGTTGGTAAGTCCGGTAGCAGCAGCTGCCGCAAATCCATCACCGATTTCAAAGCCCTTTACGGCGCCAATGGAGAAAATCGCTTTGGCTAAATTTGCATCGATTTTTTCGAATACCGGGTCACCGATTCCGGCAGGAACACCGGTAATAACACATTCGATAATACCGCCGGCAGAATTCTGCATGGCTTTGCATTCTTCCAGATAAGAAGCAGCTTTTGCAGCAGCATCTGCATCCGGCATATAGAGCGGATTCTTCGTGATTTCTGCGGCGTCAAATCTGGTTTCATCAATGGTAACTGGACCGATGCTCTTACTGTAGGTGAGAATCTCAATGCCAAGTTCTTTTAAAATCTTTGCGGCAACCGCACCGGCGGCCACACGTCCGATAGTTTCACGGCCGGAAGAACGTCCGCCACCACGGTAATCCCGGAAACCGTATTTGGCATCAAAGGTAAAGTCAGCATGTCCCGGACGATAGTAGGAAGCAATCTCACTGTAGTCTTTGGAATGCTGGTTTTCATTTACCACAATCAGTGAGATTGGAGTTCCGGTGGTTCTGCCTTCAAAGACACCGGAAAGAATATGTACTGCATCATCCTCTTTTCGCGGGGTAGAGAAAGCAGATTGTCCCGGTTTGCGCCGGTTTAAATAGGTCTGTATATCTTCTTCACAAAGGGAAAGTCCGGCAGGACAGCCGTCAATTACGACACCGATTCCTGTTCCGTGTGATTCTCCCCAGGTTGTAATTTTAAAGTTAGTTCCAATAGTTGAGCCTGCCATAGCATCCTCCTGATTTGTTTTTGTAAAAAAAGTCAGATTCTATTATAGAAGATTTTTCAGATACTGGCAATCCCACAGTTGCAAAAAGTGCGAAAACAAGGTATGCTAGGATAGTATTTGTAAAAAGAACAGAAACAGGAGATTATATGTACGAATTATTAAAACAGGATGGAAGAGCAAAGAGGGGCATTTTTCATACCGTACATGGTGATATACAGACCCCGGTGTTTATGAATGTAGGAACGGTCGCTGCCATAAAGGGAGCTGTTTCTACCGAAGACTTAGAGCAGATTAAGACACAGGTGGAATTATCCAATACCTATCATCTGCATGTACGTCCGGGAGATAAATTAATCAAAGAGCTGGGCGGACTGCACAAGTTCATGGTGTGGGACAAACCAATCCTTACCGATTCCGGTGGATTCCAGGTATTTTCACTGGCAGGACTCCGTAAAATCAAAGAGGAAGGAGTCTATTTCCATTCCCACATTGATGGAGCGAAAATCTTCATGGGACCGGAAGAAAGTATGCAGATACAGTCCAATCTGGCATCTACCATTGCCATGGCATTTGATGAATGTGCACCGGCACTGGCTGACCGAGGATATGTAGAGGCATCCGTAGCCAGAACAACCCGCTGGCTGGCACGCTGTAAGGCAGAAATGACAAGACTGAATGGATTGGAAGATACCATTAATAAAAATCAGATGCTGTTTGGAATTAATCAGGGAGCCATTTATCCGGACATCCGGATTGACCATGCAAAGCGAATCAGTGAATTGGATTTAGATGGCTATGCAGTAGGTGGACTTGCAGTAGGAGAGACCCATGAAGAGATGTATGATATTTTAGACCAGACCGTTCCATATTTGCCGCTTGAGAAACCGACCTATCTTATGGGAGTGGGAACTCCGGCGAATATTTTAGAGGCAGTAGACCGTGGTGTGGATTTCTTTGACTGTGTATATCCGACCCGTAATGGCCGTCATGGACATCTTTATACCAATCAGGGAAAGATTAATCTTTTCAATAAGAAATATGAAAAGGATATGCGTCCAATCGAAGAGGGCTGTCAGTGTCCGACCTGCCGTCGTTACAGCAGAGCCTATGTCCGCCATTTATTAAAGGCAAAGGAAATGCTTGGTATGCGCCTTTGCGTATTACACAATCTGTATTTCTACAACACCATGATGGAAGAAATCAGAGACGCCATCGATGCCGGCAATTATAAGTCATACAAAGAGGAAAAACTCTATGGTATGAACCAGATAAACCGGGAAAAAGAGGCACAAATCTAAAAAAAGAATGAAATATCGGGAAAATACTTGTGAAACGCATTTTTTTTGTGTACAATGTTTTTCATGAACTTAAGTTGTAATTCAGGAGGAAAAGAAATGTCTATTTTAGCATCACAGCAGGCACAGGCCTGGGGAAGCATTATTATGTGGGTAGTAATTATGGTTGTATTCGTATACTTCTTCATGATTCGTCCACAGAAGAAAGAAGCAAAGAAGAAAGAACAGATGATGTCAGAGTTAGCAGTAGGTGATACCGTACTGACAACCAGCGGTTTCTACGGAATCGTAATTGACGTATCTGAAGATGATACTGTTATTGTTGAGTTTGGCAGCAACAGAAACTGCCGTATCCCAATGCAGAAAGCAGCAATTGCAGCAATCGAGAAACCGGAAGAAGCAGTAGAAGCAAAAGAAACCAAAGAGAAGAAATAAGATAAGACCTTAGAAAATCCGTGGAGTGTGCAAGATGTACAAGCCACGGATTTTTTTGAAAAGAGGGAGTAAGGTTATATGAGAATATTCAAGAAAAAATCCACGCCATTGCCCTATGATAAAATGAACAAGAAGCCTGTTATTAAAGCCAGCATCTGCAATGGAGAACAGGTGGCAGGTTTTAAAGATATCCATACAGGAAAAATAGAGGAAATAATGCTGATAAGAAATGAGGCAGACCTTGATACTTTCCGAAAAATGTATGGAATTGAAGGAAAAATAGAAAAAGAATATTAAGTCCAAAACAGAAATTCAAGAATCGAGAGAAAAGGAGCATAACCATGCAGACAGACATTAACGCAGCATATTTTAAAAGCATCATTGATCAGGATCGTTGTTCCGTTGTGATATGCAATTTAAAGCACGAAATCATTTACATGAATCCAACTGCAGTAAAAAACTATGAGAAATGGGGAGGTGAAAGCCTTGTTGGAAGAAGTCTTTTAAACTGCCATAATGAAGAATCGCAAAAACGCATCCAGCAGGTAATCGACTGGTTTGCAGCAGATGAAAGCCACAATCTTATCTATACATCCCATAATGAGAAGCAGAATAAGGATGTGTATATGGTAGCACTAAGAGATGCTGAAGGAAAGCTGATTGGCTATTATGAGAAGCATGAATTCAGAAATGCAGAAACCATGGAAAAATATGATTTGTGGTAAAAGAAGATAGAAATATTAGTATTGTTGTAAGATACTTGATAGTTAAGAGGGAGAATATCACATTGTGATAAACTCCCTTTTCTAATCCTTAGAAGTTACTGTCGTTCCATCCCCAGTCCTCGGTCGGGAAGTAAGCAACATAGATTCGTTTCTTCGGAATACCAAGCTCATTTTCTAAGAGCGTGCAGACCTTCCTTGTCATAAGATTCATCTGCGGCTTAGTCGGATAACCGTAGCATTTTACTTCTACATAGGCAATGTCTTTGGTGCTTCCTAAAAAGCAAAGAGAAGCATTTCCCTCGAATCCGGTCATCACCCAGTTTTCACCTTTGCCGATGCAGTCTCTGGTGATGATGCAGAGCTCCTTGGACAGGGCATCTTTTTTGGCAATATCTAAAGTAGCAGTAGTTTTCATGTTAATAAATGGCATTTGAAAATCCTCCTTGCAAATTGATAAATTAATTGGCTCGTTATATAGGTGAGAATAAACAGGCACTATGATTCATCGGAATATGGATGCTTGAAGCAAACGGTTAGAGGCACCTGGCATTTCATATAATATCAGGAAGCACCGGCACATGGATGTGACGGTGAGGTGCAGTCTGAACATGGATGTGAATCTGCACCGGTTGCCGTACGATGTCAAGCATACTTGGAAAATGCCTGTTGCTTCTTACCGTTTTGCCTCGCATCCATATCTGATGAATCATAGAGTATTCCTCAACTCCTATAAAATACCTACCTCAAGTCTACTGTACCAATCCTATTCTGACAAGAAAAAGATTTCTATAATAACAACAAATCATACCAAAAGAATAGAATATAACCACAGATTATAAATACTATGAG
>ERZ1026850.225-NODE-225-length-37413-cov-19.643557_pt1 | contig 37413 bp, 45 predicted proteins | sample MGYA00380155_ERZ1026850 | MGnify/ENA primary metagenome ERZ1026850 (study PRJEB33269, sample SAMEA4719791) | human gut metagenome | biome: human-associated habitat; feature: organic feature; material: feces | place: Cameroon | collected 2013-10 ... | reverse complement strand
CCACTGTGTAGGCGATTGCCGCGACGTAGAACCACTCGTTGAGTGAGAGGCCCCAAAAGAGCCTCGCTACGCCATCAGCCCCAGCGACCCCCGCGATGGGAGCCGCCTTGATAACTTCGTTGTTGAAGTCTAGGGATAACATGGTACCTCCTTATTAGCTTACCCAGACACGCTCTCCGCTTGAGTACACAACGGCGTCAGTCCCTGTCGGGATGCTCTGAACATACGCCTGAACCCTGATAAATGCGGCACCGTTTGGTACACACAGTACCGTAGCGCACTCTGTCATGGAACCGTCAGCCGTTACCAGTCGTGGCTGAACTTGATCGTAAACCGTGACGGTCTTTGTGGAATCAAGAAACACAGCTCGGATGCCAGCTGAACCACCTATAGACACCACGCCAGACGTCTGAAGCCACGCCTTGATTATCACCGACTGTCCCGGACGCACTGGGATATCCTGATAGAAAGACATTGAGGTTGCTCCCGCAGCAGCAGGCCGAGTCATGACCCTAGAGCCAGTGTCGTGCGGTGCCTTGACAGAGGTGTCGCTGGAGAAAACCACACCACTACCAACCGTCTGCGTCCACCCGTTGAACGAGCCGTTAGGTGCCACATAGAGCTGATTCAAGGCGAAGCTGTGGTTAAGCGGCCAACCTTGAGTCGCTGCTGGTCCGACGTCAGATACGGTTGTGACCCGGAGCGCACGCATTTGGTGTCCTGAGGCATTCCTAACAACCTGCGTCTTCTGAGCACCAAGCATCCATTTACCTACCGTACAATCTGTTACCAGCACTGAGGTGTTTGCCCCAATGACGTCGATAAAGCACGGTCTTCCAAGGGAGTCCTCACGGTCTGCGTTTAGTGGCGAGCCACCCGGACCTCCAACAATATTACTATCCCGAATCTGAAGGATACTTGCTGGGCGCTGTGACGTGTTCTGTACGGTTATTTTTGGCTGATTGTTGTTATTCTCAAAGTGACACTTATCGAATCTGAACGTAGAGTGAATCTGGAAGAGGTCTTGGTCGTTATAATCAAAACTTGTCCCGTTGAAACACATCTCAAGGCCAGTGGATTCTGGCGAGTGGTGCACCCCGACCGCAGTAAGAGTTGAGTTGATGCAGTTGTAGACTGAGCCGCCAAAGAACTGAACGTTCTCCCCGGAGTCCACTGACGCCAGCCATGAGATACCACGCCGCCAAGCAACCCCTATCTTAGCCCCAAAGAACTTTAAGAGATACACCGATGGTCCTCTGAAGACCAAATCATCCCTGAAGCCAGCAACGGTAAGCCCTTTGATTACCATATCACTAACCTGAGCTGACCCTGTGGCCCCGAAGGATATGCCATCAGAATTGAAAGTTTCGTCGGGTGTCGCTGTGGTCCCAGCAAGGAAGCGTCCCTCTACCCTTAGGTTCTCAAGCGGCGTACCAGCAACGAATGGGAGCACAATGGGTGCATCGCCAGATGCTACGGTAACCGCAGTCACACCGTTGGTTGTGGTCTTGATGGTGAACCCTCGCCAGTCGGCCCGAAGTGTTGGCGGAATGATGATTCCCTTCGTGGTATAACCTTTGGCGTAAGGAGTTCCAATAAGCGTCAACCCATTGTTCACCGCATAGTACACGGCCTTCTGGATTACATCCGTCTGGTCAGCAGTGCTTCCCTTAACGAATCCGAAGCGCTCAAGGGTGACAAAGTTCTCATCCCAATCGAACGCCTGTTGGATAGTGCGCCCATCCTTGAGCACACCAATGGTTGAACCTTTCGGTTGATTTAAGTTAGTCAGCATGTTGTCTCCTTATGAGTTATACAGTCGCCCCAGTGGAATCCACCCACCCAGTGTTGTCAGCCTTCTTCCAAATAGGCTTATTCAAGGTGGTGTCGAAGTACTGGTCACCAGGTGACGCAAACGAGTTAGGTCTATTCGCTGTTGACCCGATTGCCGGGGTCTGAGCACCAACCTCATACCAAATGCCGTTTCCTCTCCAGAACTCATAGGTACCTCCGAGTCGGCACTGCTTTCTCCCGTCAGCTGTGCACCCCTTGACGACAAAGGTGGAACTGCGCACAAGTGTTATGTTGCTGTTTCCAAAGATAACCACCCGCTGCCCCTTTACCCCACCTAGAAGGTCAGTGATGTCGGTAGGTGAGCTATCTATCGGCACATACGTGGAGATTCCCTCAACTAGTGGAGTGCCTCCTGTTCCTCTATGGAAGCCATCATACATATTATGAAGGAACCCATTGAACAACGAGTCGGATATCGCAGACACGGTATGTCCCGTGGAGTGGAACGCAGATACTCGCGGCTTAAGGCTCAGAAGTGCTTGGTCTGCCGAGTTAAGCCAGTAGATTCCACAGTTATGCTGCCCGTCTGCGCGGCAGTTACTAACTTGGGACCTGTTGTCTAGCACGAACCCGTGGTATACCCCAGGAGAGTTTCGTGAGTTATTGAGGGAGTGGCAGTTACTAAACATCGCCGTCCCGTGGAAACCATGACCATAGTTAAGGTCTGCTCGACAGTTGCTTAATTTGTGCATTGCTGCGGTTGTCGTTACGGCAACGCCTATCTCAGAAAGCTCACCCTCCAAGTTTATCGCGTAGTTATTAGCTCCGCCTATCACAATGCCACACAGGTATAAGTCAGAGCTGTAGATAGCAGTGATACCCGTGTTCCCTTGGACCCTCTCGACGAAGTTGTCTGCACCATTAAACACAAACACACCAGTCCTTGACGTTCTGGCCCTGTTGAGTAAGCAGTTTGTCCCCGAAAGGTCTGAGAACCTTCCGATAAGGCCGTCAGTTATAAGCGCCTCGTCCGAGAAGTAATCCCACTTACACGAGGATACTATCCAGTCATTGGACCCAGCTCGCAAGCGCACACCTCCACCTTGAACTGTCATTCCTCCACCTTTAAAGTCGATTCCCAGTAACCCTCCGCAATCAGCCCCACCAGTGGGAGTGTCGATTATGAAACCTGACCGAGCTGGGGTGAACTGCGTGGCGTACTTAGTGATTGCCGCCCCGAACGATATAACACCGCGGACAGAGCCGTAAGTGCACCCAACGTGGCTTACGTTGTTCTTCGTGATGAAGTTCAACTTGTATACTCCCTTGGGCCAGAAGATAGTCCCACCGCCAGCAGCACTCACTGCGTCAACCAGCCGCTGAGCCGCCGTGGAGTCATCCGTGACACCATCCCCCTTGATACCGAAGTCCTTTGCGTTGTACTGGTCACGAAGACGCTCTGCCACAGTGCGGGGTACCGCCGAGCTAAGACCGTTGATGAATCCTACGTGGTCTGCCCCGTCTGGAGACGATAGCACTGTCTCAAACTGAATGGTACCCTCAGACGTAACGCACTCCACGAAGTCGCCAGCAACCAACGGTTTTACTAGGGTTACCTTTTTGGTTAGGGAATCATAACTATACTGATAGTTGACTGCCTGCCTGTCACCGTTGATGTATATCGCAGGAACTGCCAATACCGTTCCGGGCTTACCGATGGTGAAGGATGTCTCACCACCCACTGCCGAACCGCCATTATATACCCACACAACACCTTTTAGAGACGTTGTGTCGTTGGCGAAATTCTCGATGTAATCATGTATCTCGCCCTCAAGTTCCTTAATGTCTGACAGGATACCTCCGGCTTCCCCTAGGGATGTGTCGAGTTGTTTCTTGTTTACAGCATCCGTCTGGTCGATACCATCAGCCAACCGAATTATACGTCGGTTGCGCGCGTCGAGGTTCCCAGCGTCGTCCTGAGGCATAGCCAGCAGGGCAGCGTCACGGGCCTCTTCCGCAATGTGAATCGCTTGTACCTGTGAGGCGTTGAGGTCGGTTGCACGGAGGATAGAGCCGTCAGCAAAGTCCACAACGCGCTCGGTCGTAGAGGTCACACGGCGAATCTCGATTCGGTCATACCCATCGTTAGGACCCCACGCAATGGTGGTGTTCAGTGAGGTCTTAGTGGTAAACCGGAAGTCAGTCCCAAGGACCAGCTCTTTACGTGGCTTCGACAGGGTAGAGTCGATAACAGCCACCTGAACGAACTTCCGCGCTAGGTAATCAAAGTTGATATTGAAGTCACGCTGAGCATCGTCAAGCGGGAACGTTGTGACCGTTCTTACAGTAATTGCCATATGGCCTCCTTAGGATTAACAAAGAGGGAGGACGTTGTGTCTCTCCCTATAGTGAGTCTTAATTAGGCTTTGCGGGTTCCTTGATGCGGACACCGTTGGCCTCGTAGATTTTCAGGATTAGCTGTTGAGTCAGCGGGTCGTTAGGTACAAGCTCACGGGTGCTGTTCATCAGGCCAGTCATGAAGTCCCTTTCGGTTGGCTTATTGGGAGCCGTCAGTACACCATAGGCGTTGATGGCGGTAGACCCCAAGCTACCAACGTAACCAAGAGCGGGGACCTGAAGCGCAATGTTGCCAGCTAGGTCAGCAGCCACTGAGCGACTGTTAGCCGCCTTATCACCACGACCCTTCTGTTCCTCTGCACGTGGCAGGATGGTCGAGCGGAGCATCTGCATGTCTTGGAACCCTAAGGCACCACCAAGCATCGTAGCGATACCGAGAGGAGCGCCCAAGTGTGAACTACGGGACAGAGCCGCATAGCCAATCATGGTGGGGTTAAGAGCACGCTTCAGATAGTCCTTCTGCTGGTGGTCCTGTAGGGCCGAAGCCTTAACGTGGGCCTGAGCCACATAGTAGCTCCCAGCGATACCAAGGGACAGGATATGGGTCAGCGCCATGTCAATCGCACGGTTGTTCTTGTAGCCCTCATAGAAGGACCGGATGAACTTCGCGTTGAGAGACTTAATGGTGAAGTTCTTGAACTGCATCGCCATGTTCATTCCCGCGCCGTAAGCCTTAGAGTTCTGCTGGGAAACCTTATGTGGTCTCAGCATGGTCTCATCGGCAACCTTATCGGCAAGACGCCACAGGTCCATTGTGCGAGGGTCCTGAGAGAACGCCTTCTTGTCCTTGATGGTGAACGAACCGTCCTCATTGCGTACAGCGTAGTCCTTGAACAACTGCTGAATCCCCTTCCACTGGTCCGCACTCACAGAGGCAGACTTTAGGAAGTTCTCCTTGCCGAACTTGGAGGACTTACCACTCAGTGCAGCACCAGCTACATCACCTAGCACACCCTGACGGGCAGCATCCATGAGGTAGTTAGCGGTACCGTTCAGCATACGGGTCCATGGAGAGCGGGCAGCAAGTTCCTGAGTGGCGTACTTGAGGGTACCCACAGCTTCGGACATAACGACGCCCGTATCGGACGCCTCACGGAGACGTTGAGCAATGTCCGCACGACCCGGACGAATGAGCTGGTCGAGTTCCTTCCCAAAGATAACCCCGTGGAGTTCCTTGAGTTCTGACCCTTTGAGTGGGGCAGTACGGGTAGCCAAGTCATTCATGAACGGGATACCGTGGAGCATTGCACCCACGTTGCCCTTAGCGAGCATCCCTGAGATTTCCGTAAGGTTCTGCGGGCCCATGTAGAAGTTCTTAGCGAAGAACGCCAAGTCGTTCAGTGAACGCAGTGCCGTCTCAAAGACAGTGTCCTGATTACGGCGAGCACGCCCAGTGAGAATCTTAACGGTATCCTTCAGCGCCTCTACTTCACCCTTCATGGTTCCCTTACCTTCGGACTTCTTGTCGAGGGCCATGATGGCGTCCTTAAGCTCCTGAGTGGTCTTCCCGGTGCTGCCCATGATTGCGATGTCACCATTGATACGGCGGTCATACGCAGGCATTACGCGGAACATATCGAAGTCCCTCAGGTCGTTCACTGAGAACGTTGAGCCGTCAGGTAGGGTAATCGGCATGTCGCTATCGAACATGTTACGAGCTTCAAGGAAGTTGTTATTCTCGATACCAACCAGACCTGTAATGTTGTCGTCAATGACGGAACTCTGGGTGAACTGGTCGGAGTGAGAGATACCGTAAGCCTTGTCCATAGCGTGCTTGCGAACCATCTCAGGGGTCACTTCCTGTACACTCTTGAGTCCGTTGAGTTCCATCAGGTACTCGTCCACACGGGCCTTGACCTCAGGGCGGGACCGATAGGAAGTCAGCCAGCTTAACGCTACAGCTTCCTGTAACCCATCATTACCCAGCTTGTTGACCATAGCCAGCTTGGCGCTCCGGTCATACACGTTAGGAACGTAGGTCCCTTTATGGCGGCTTCCGGGGAAGATGCTCTGGGCGTCCATACGACCGAACATTCCCGGATTCTCCATAAGCTCACGCTTGGTGTCGAAGTGTGCCTTCATGATGTCCATCACCTTACGTTCGCCTTTGGTTAGCGATGCTTGGAGTTCTGGACGCTCAATCGCTAAGGCAGCACGCTTATAGATTTCCTGACGGATTCCCTCACGGCTCAGCTTCATGTCCCCTGTGGAGAACTCTGGGTCACGCATAGCCTCGCGCATAGCATCGTACAGCTGATTGTAGGTGCGCTGGTCGGTAGAGTGTAGACGTTCGTGGATGTCAGAAGCTGTTGCCCCAAACTTACCAGACGTCCCTGACTCCATGCCCGTGGGTGAGCGCACAAGGTCTGACGCCAGAGAGCGAATCTCAGGGGACTCTGACCGTAGGGTCTTCAGGCCAATCTCAGTGAACCCTCCGAGCTTGATACCGGGAGCTGCACGCTCTGGGTTAATCTCAGAGAACTCCTGAAGGGTCCGAGGGTTCAGTGGGTTGGTGTCACTCAGGATTGCTCCGTTGTTAAGGATAACTGCACCAGACTCTACCGGATGGTCCGCATACGGGACACCAGCGTGCTCCCTGTCGAACACACGACCCTCTGTAGGCATCAGCGTCATGTCTGCGCCACCAGTGTTCAGAGCGGTCTCACGGGCCTCTAAGCGCAACGCAGGGCCAGCGAACTCGTTGGGAATCTCTGTGCCACCAGCCTTACGTAGACCACGAGATACGGCGTCTGTGAGTACGGACATACCGGACCCGAACAGCATCCCACCAAGTGCAGCGTCGGCGTAGTGAGCCTCGCCACCAGCGACGGAAGTCCTCAGGGCCTCAGAGACCACGTTGAGTGCTCCTGCCTGTGCTCCCACCACGAACGCCTTATTGACTACCTTGAGTCCCTTCCCGGCTACCCCAACGAGCGGGACGTAGGACAGCGGGTCTACACCAGCGCCAACAACGCCAGCTGACAGCTTCGCACCCAGTCCTGCACCGGAAGCCTTTTGGTCAGCCTCGTAGTTCTCGTTGGCTAACTTAATGAGAGCGTCCAGATTCTCAGGGGAACCACCAGTCACCACGTTGATGTAGTTTGGGTTCTTCACCTCATTACGGATACGCTCAAGTTCCTCCGGGGACCAGCTGTGGGAGTTCCAACGGGTAGGAGTGATTGTGTCCTTGAACACATCAAACCCATTGTCGGCACGCCCAGCTCGTACAGCCACACCCAGAGTTGAGTTCTGGAGTTCTGCTGCTGCTGCATCCTTGAAGCCGAAGAACGTTGAGCGACTCTCGAACTCGTCGATGGTCGTACCTGTGGCTTCCCAAAAGGACTTCGCGTAGGGAACTGCTGGTTCTGGCTGAGTGGTACCCTTCACGTTGAACCCTGTGGATTCTGGGAGGGCATCACCAACCTTACTCTTGGTCCCGATACCAGCAAACGCTGAGTCTGACGGGATGCCCTTACCCTTTGGGGTGATACCACCGAACGCTTCCAGTGCACCACTCTGAGGACTCTTAGCGACGTCCAACAGCTTCCGCATGTAGTTGTGGCCTTCTTCGGAAATTGACGCCCAGTCTCCCTTATCGTAAGCCTGAATCTGAGGAGCACCGTTAGGTCCCTCCCCTTGGTTGTACGCTAGGGCCGCTTTAAGCTCGTCACCGTTATACTTGCGCACAAGGTCGGACAAGTGGCGCGCACCAGCGTCAATCGCTAGGGCCGGGTTAAGGCGCTCATCGTCAGGACCTCCGGTAATCTTAAGGCCCATTCCTGCGCCTGTACCTTTGGTGAACTGCATGATACCCAGCGGGCCAGTCGGAGACTTAGCGGCTGGATTGAATGAAGACTCGTTGAATGCCAACTTTCGAAGGAGGTCATAGGAGACCCCGTGGCTATCCGCAGCCTTCTGGAATAATGAATCGTATTCACTAGGAATGGACTTGTCGTACTTAGCCATTAGGGCCTCCTTATTAGTTACTCTTTAGGTCCGCCTCCGTAGATGTACTTCGGCACTTTCTTAGCTTTCTCACGGACACGCTTACCAGCCTGCTCACGGGCCTTGGTGGCTTGTGTGATAGGTGCGCGCTTGTTGGCATCCGCTAAGGCTTCATCACGGGCCTTGTCTGCGAGAATCTGCTGTGTGTGATTATACTCACGAGACAGTAACTCTTTGTCGTACCGAATGCGCACCTGACCAGTGGTGTCCATAAGGTAGATTGAGTCTCCCTGCTGGTACATCGTCAGTTGCTTATTGGTAATCCAAGGGTTGGCCTGAATGATTCCCTTGCGGGCTGCATCCAGAATGTCTCGACCTTGCTCCCAGCTCTTAGGGTCATCGGTGACCTGTAGGGCATTCTTCGGGATAACGCCAATCGTGTCCCCATCCACATCATCACCCTTGAAGGTAACCGTGGATTGCTTGAGGAACTTATCGACCTGCTGCATCGCCATGTCGCTGTTGCCTGACTGGTAGCGAACCCCGTCGTAAATCTTACGGGCCATGCTGTCCAGACTGGTAGGCATACGGGATAGCTCCGGGGACTCTGAGTTGTTCTTCAGGGACGCCCACGCCTTATCGTCCTCGTACTGCATCTCTTTGGTCTGAGAGCGGCGCTGACGTTCTGCGTCGATGAGCACCTGAGGGTCAATCCCTTGGCGGTCCATCATGTCCATTGTGTTGAACAAGTCGGCCTTATCCGGGTAGAGAGCAGCCACGAGGTCCGGGTCGGTGTTCCGAAGTCTCCGCAGGTTATCCATAGCGGTAGTATCCTGAGGCATCTTACCGTTAATCACAGCGGCCTGCCACTGGTCACCAACGTCCTGAACGAGCTGACCCACAGCGGTACGGAAAGGCCCGTCCTTACTGTCTGCCCGCAGGTAGTCCAGCTTGAGGCGGTCCTTCTGAGCATCCGACAGTTGCATGTTGTCAATGTCCATTAACTTCTTGTTGGCGTAGTTGACCACATCGCTGTGCTGGAACTCTCCGGTATTCTCATTGGTCGGCATGTCCTTGTAGCTGGTGGACACGTACTGACCGCTGAGTCGCTTCTGGAACTGCTGGTCGATTACTGCCAGTTTGTTGAGGTCCTTCTTCTGGTCGTCCATAGCCTTGGCGGTTAATGCCGACTGCTGCTTGAACTTGTCCTGAAGTTGCATCTGTGCGTTAATCAACTGCTGGCGCTCAGGGGTCAATTCTTCGCCAGGTTGGAGTCTGTCGAGTTCCTCCTTCTTAGCCTGAAGCATCTCCCAGCCCTTAGATACATCCTCTTGGTTCAACGCTGAGTTGATGTCGAGGTTGAACTTCTCCGATAGCTTCGCGTCATTCATGAACTGCGAGTGCTGTGCCTTGACCATCATAGCGTTCCACTGCTCGTCTCCCATGAGTTCACGGTAGGTGCTGGTGGACCCGTTGAGGGTGACCTTCTGGTCCGCTAAGTTCGTCAGGAAGTTTGCACCACCCGGACGCTGAATGACGTCATTGAGGCTCGATGAGATTAACTGCGATGCCTGACTGTCAGACGGGATAGACCCAATCTTCAAGGCGTTGTCGATGTAGCTCGTGAAGAACTTCGCAGAGTCTGGACGCTGGAGAATCGACGGGTCACTGAGGACACCGTTGAGTTCCACCTTAGAGTTCACTAAGGCACCCTTCTGTGCTTGGTCACTCAGGAACGTATCGTGAGCACCATACAGTGAGATGTTACGCTCTGTGATGTTGTCGTTAAATCCACGCTGGAAGAACTCGTCAGCATCATTGATACCGAACTGTTCCGCGTAGGTCTTCGCGCCTTCCTGAAGCCGTGAGTGGCGATACTCCTCCATCTCCTGACGACTACGGAACTGACCCTCTTTGACCTTCTGCATAACTTCATCATCAATGAGGAACGCAGCGTTACGACCAGTCTTGAACTTCAGGGCCTCCATTGCGTATGGGTCGTCCTGATAAAGCAGGGTCCCATTCTGGATAGCCTGACGACGCTGCTCTGGGGTCAACTTACGTATAATCTCGTTGGACCGCTCATCGGCCTTATCGCGCTGCTGTTGGTCATACGCTTGGTATGCATCAGCGCCAACCTTAGCGAAGTCCATAAGCGCACCCCACTTGTTCGGGCCGGGGTCCTCAGGTCTTATCTGTGCTGCCTGAAAGTTACCCCCAGAGAATCCCCGAACGCGGGCCATACCGGGAGTAGCCATGTTTCCTAAAGCTGAATATACCTTACTTGCCATTTGTTACCTCCCGGTCTTTGTTCCTACAGCTGCACTGATTGGGGCCGCAGAGCCACCAGATTTAGCGAGCAGTCCACCACTGGCTGAACTTCCAGCCCATGCGCCACCAGCCGCCATACCAGCTTCAAGAACTGTGCTCAGTCCAGACTTCATCTTGGCCTCTCCACGGTTGTTCGCGTCGATTTGACCTTTGGTGCTCTCGGTTCGACCTACCTGACCCGCGAAGATTGACGCATAGTCTCGCTTGTAGGCATCGGTGACACTGTTGGCCTCCCGAATGTATTGACCCTCGGTCACGCGGGACACTCGGTCCATTGAGGCACCGTCAAGCATAGACTCTCCGATTGCTGCCCTGAGTGTACCCATAGCCTGTACGGACTGCATGTTACGAGCGGTCAGCTCATTACTAGCATCCTCAAGAGCCGATTGGGCCTTCAGTCGGTCATCAGCGTTCTGAAAGTTCATCTGCTTGACCATCTCAATGGACTGCTTCCGCATGGCGTCATTCTGAGCAGCCACGGCCTTGTTCTGTTGGGCTGACCCCATGAGAGACCCTGCTGCCGAGATTGCCATTGGAATAGCTACCATCCAGCACATAGTTACCTCCTAATGGTAAACAGTTGGAATTTCCCATCAGCGGTGTACTCCTCATGGAATACCGCACCGATGGACTTAAGGAACCTTATGTGTGGGTGATTACCAATCCATACAAAGTTCCATAACACAGGGTGAACCTCAAGCACCTTATCGCGGTACTCGCAGATTAACCTATGGAACCGTAACTTCATGGCCCTGTTAAGTCTCCACACTTGGTCAGACGTAACGAACCACACTTGGTCTCCATTGTTTCCACCAATAGCCAGAGGGAACCCATTCAGGTCCATCGTGACACACTCTGACGCTGGTGGAAAACTTGGGGTGATACCGTAAGCCTCCGCCTCAAGTATGTCATGATGGGCCGGAGTGAATACTTCAAAGTCGGTACTTTTAGAGGTCCTTATGTACATTACGAAACCCTCCCGTAGTCGTATTGTCTCCCTATAGTGAGTCGTAATAGGGAGACGTTTACGTTAGATGCCTGAGGTTCTTCGGGTATAGTTGCCCTCCCAGCCACACCCAATGATATTGAGCGGAGTCGGGGCCTCAGAGTAAATGGTCACAGTGTTCACACGAGCGTTACCAACCACAGGGAATCTGTACTGTCCAGTCCCAAGGTTCAACTTGCCAAGTACCAGCTTGTCTGACCCGATGCGGTTGCCTCCCATGTCGTACTCGAAAGTCCTCGACAGGTTCTGCACACTCACCGTGAACTGACCGGAGTCCTCGTAGTTTACCCACGCTCTGCGCAACTGCAAGCGCCCTGAGTCTTCCGTGGAGGTTGACCCATCGTCTCCAATCTTCTTGATGAGGAACTTGGAGAACTCGTAGGTGAACGGAATGTGCACCCCGAAGAACACGTGCTTCCCGGAGTAGTCCCCAATCATGCTCACAGTCGAACCGTAGGTGTCCCACGTGGTTACCTTCCCGTCTTCCTCTACCATGCTCAGCTTACGGTTACCTCCGAGGGTCATCCCGAAGACGCTGGATAGCGTAACGGTCGTCTCATTGGTGTCCCAGTTGTATGCCGAGGAAGGGATGGTGTATTCCTTCTTATGGTCGAGATACAGACGGTACGGCTCATTAGGTAAGTCCGTGGTGTCCTTCGTGAAGTCTACCTGACCGAGCCACGAGTGGGTATGGTTCTTCATCAGGAGGAACATAGTGGACCCGATAGAGTCTGCTGCCAGTACCCGGACGTCCTCAGGGAACTCCCAGTGTGACCACGCCTGCTGGCGAATCTGCTCGTCGATGTACAGGAACTTGTAGATGAAAATCTTATTGGGTGCACCTTTAGTGAGCACCGAACAGAAGTTCTCGGTCCCTGACCCGTTGATGCTGAAGACTCCGTTAGGGATGTACTGAGGGATGTGGGTCGTGATGTCCTCTGCATTCTTAACCTCGCTCACATCAGCTACCGCATAGTAACGATACACAGACGAATAGGTAGCACGCTTGGACGCAAAGTAGATGTTCCGACCGATTCCGTAAGGTCTCGCCCCATCCTGCACATCGAACTGGGTCGTAAGGTTTAACTCAACGGACTTCGCTGAGAGGACACCGGAGGCGCTCATCACGAACTGCGCTTCGTCAGACCACAGGAGAAGCTCCTCAGCGAACGGTACGGCATACTTCAGGATTGACACACGGTTATGACTGATAGCCACGTCGATAGGGTCATCGTCACTCAGGTTAGCCACACTCGGAGGATACAGGTCGAAGTATCGCCCAGTACGGGACAGCACCACGTTCTCCCCAGAGAGGAACCCTAAGCGGTTGCGCCAGAAGAACACATCGGTAATCTGCGAGCCTACCAGAGAGGGGTGTGGACTTGTCACGTCATCACCAGCCTTACGCGGCTCCCAGTTATGCCAGTTGAAATCGAACTGACCATCAGCGGCCCTTACGAGCGCCCAAGGCATCGTGTGGTAGTGCAGCAGGGTCGTTACGTTCCAGCCGATAGTCTCCTTCCATACCTTCTGAGTCTTGTCGTACTTAACGTAATACTGGTCAGCAGTCTTCGAGGTATCACCAACAATCTTAACGAGATACCCGTCAGGAGCGTTGAGTGGTAACTTAGAGAACGACTGAGCGTAGTGAGTCACCGGACTAATCAGCTGGTCTGCGTAGCCATCCTTGGTAATGAACTCGTTGATGGTGGTACCAGAAGGGGCCTGTACGTGAATGTAGCCAGTCCCAACGTCGAAGGTCCATGACGGTAAGGCCGCACGGAGAAGTACCGCGAGAGCCTCAGCGATGGCCTGTGCGTCCACTTTAGGTGGGTCCTCTGTGGCGTTACTGCCAGAAGGCAGCTGGTGCTCTACAGTTGTCCCGTTGATGGTGACCACGAGCTTACGACCATACTGACCTCCTCGGACATTAATGAGTCCATCCACGTTGTCCTGAAAGTTACCACCGTTGGACAGGCTCCCATCGTTGACCTCAACGGTCTTGGTGGTGTTCACAACGAAGGTGTAGTCAGCAACCGTAATCATACGAAGGTCCTTCTGAGGGTTACCTGTGGTCACATACGAGAAGTCACCACGCACGGTACGCTCGGTACCGTCTAGGGCGAACACACGGATGCTTGACCCGGTGAACACGACGTAATACTGCTCGTTCTCGTCACGGTTGATGAGGTGGACCATTGGGTCAGACCCAAGGTACCCAGCGTCCCCAAGGACCTTCTTGAGCACCACAGGTGGACGCTTCTGGAGTCCCTCAGTTTCGGAGGACCAACCGTTGACCTGCTTGGCTCCCTGCTCAGGGTAACGCAAGATGTCAGGCTGCTGGCTAACGCCTCCCTTCAGGTTTTTAATACTTTGACTAACAAGGGCCATGTGGTCCTCCTTATGGTTATCGAGACAGTAGACCAGAGGTGAAGCTATCGCCATCAAGCATGTTGTACTTACCGTAATCCAGCTCGTACTCGAAGCAACGCTGTGCTGCGTCCTGCTCCTCTTCAGCTAACGAGGCGTCAACCTCGGGTGCACCAAAGAACCGAGCGTTGAACTGACGGCTGGCCTTGGCGACAATCCACGAGCGGAAGCACTCAGGCATCTCGTCGTAGTCTCTCAGTCGAATCAGGTTTACTGTGATTGGCGAGTCGAACTCATCGGTTGCTGCCGACTTGTCGTACACATATCCGGACCTGTTGATGTACGTTGTGGTCCCTGAAGACGACAACATGGACAGGTAGTCAAGGCTGTACGGAATCAGCTTGGAGTTCATATCAGGGGTCAGCGTGGCGTCCTCTTCGATATTGAAGGTCCACCCTCGTGACTGAATCTGACGGTTAATCTTTGCGAGGACCCGGCGTGCGTTCGCTACGTCTGCGTTGGCATCGTCATCCAGTGTCACTACGGGAGGTTCCCCGATGGACGCTAGGATTTCGTTGACAGCGTCCAGCTCTGCGCCAGTCCCTACGTTTACGTCTGGTGAGAACATAAAGCCTCCTAAAGCAAAAAAACCCCTCAGGACCCGGAGGCCCCAAGGGGTAAGCTGGTTGTTACTCGGTTTGTGCTTCCTTAAGTGCCTTATTGCGTGCACGTGTGATAGCTGCCTTCTGCTGAGGCGTTAGGACTACTTCAGCTTCCACAACGGGTTCTGCTGGTTCGTCCTCAACGTTCACACTAAAGGCCGCTACTCTTAAGGAGCTGCTTTGAAAACCACCGCACCAGTCGCTTCCGGGCGCAGACCACCGTGACCCATCGCGTACTTAGCGATAATCTGGTCGGCCTGATACTCAGCGCGACGAGCACGTTCCAGAGCGAGGTCTTTCAGCTTAACGGTACCGACAGAGGAGCGGTGCTGGAATACACCAACAACGTTACCAGTGTTCACGTTACCAGTTGCCGGGAAGGCGTGCTTCTGGTTAGTCGGAGCGCCAGAGTCCGGCTTATCGTCACCTGCGCCACCCGCTACCAGATGCGGAACCTCTACGACCTCGAAGCCCATCACGTTACGGATGGAGCCACGCTCAGGGTCGATGAGTGCCTGATAGTTAGCAGCCTTCGGCATCAGTGCGGCCAGAATCGCAGAGTATGCTTCCGGGGTGGTGTAGAAGGTACGGTCAGCAGCCGGAACGTAGTTCTTGGTCAGCTTCGCACGAGCCTGAGTCAGCATCGCAATGATTTCCTGACCGTAGGTCTCTACGTCAGTCACAGAGGTGGCCGCAGTGATGGTCGGCAGGGTCAGCACGGAAGGTGCACCCAGACCCGCGATGTTCTCGTTAGAGGCGTTCGGCAGGTTGACCAGAGTTGCAATCTCAGCCAGCACAGCGCCGTCAGCAGCCATAGCCAGAGATTCGCCCAGCTGAGCAGTGTACTCAGAGCGAACGTCATAGTGGTTCATGGCGTCTTCGATATCGTAAATCAGCACGTCTGCGGTCAGCAGGCCATCAATGTTGATTACCTTTTCGGTGTGCTTGATGTCTTTACGCTTATCGTCCAGAGACTCACCCGGTTGCAGATATGCTGCTTTGGTGCGGCCCAGAACCGGGAACTGTGCGGACTTACCGGACGCGATGGAGCGAACCATATGGCGGCTCATGGTCACGGAGGTACGAGCGAAAGCGGTCAGGACTTCACCGCCGAATACTTTCAGGAACAGCGCCAGAGCGTCGGAAGCGGATTGACCTTTACCTTGGTTAGTACCGATTTTCTGTCCACCTTGCATGTTAGCCATGTTGAATCTCCTATATTCGTTAATTAAATGTTATCGGTCATTACGCTGACCAGACGGGCCTATCGTTGCCAAGCTCACTACACTTGAATCGAGTTGGTTCTCAATGTGTAACTAAAGGGAAACTTGTGGTCTCCCTATAGTGAGTCGTAATGTTTAGAACTTAGAGTCGATGACCTTCTGTTCCACTTCACGGCGATACACCGAGTCGTGGCGGTAGCGAGGGTCACTCATAGCCTTAATCATTTCGTCACGAGTGGTAAAGCCTTCAGCCTTCTTAGGTGCCGGGGCCGCTTGGGTTGCACGCTTGGTCACTGAGCGCTCTGCTGGTTTCCCGAATTTCTTCGTGAAGGATTGACCCGCAAGATTCACAATGGCCTTAACGGTCCCCAAGTCACGGTTCGCCAAGGCAGTCTCGAAGGACTGAGCGGCTTCCGGGTTGGTGGACTTCAGGTGCGCATGGAGTGCAGCGAAGCGTTCTTCACCGCCAGCGTATGCCTTAACCTGTGCAACGTACTGGTTGACCAGAGCTTCCTGACCGCTGATATAAGAATCAACGAAGGACTTGCTGTAGCCAATCTTGGCGAGTTCCGCGTAGGATGCCTCAGAGATACCGTCACCTTCGTACTCAGCGTTAATCTGGTCGATGACTTCTTGAGGTAGACCGCGCGACAGTGCATCGGAGACCATCTCGTTGAAGCCCTGCTCGTGCTGAGCAATCTTAGTGGACACATCGGTCAGGTCCTGCGGAGCATCACCCAGCGGGGTAAACTCTTCGGACTCGCCATTGTCGCCAGCATCCTCACCAGCTTCTTCAGGGTCACCGTCAGCCTCCTCAGAGGCTTCCTCGCCGATGCGCACTTGCATCCGAGAGTCGTCTTCCGGGTCTGCGAACTTGTCCGGTTTACCGTACAGGTCTACCTCTTGGTCTGATACGCTGATTGCATCATCGCCATCACGGGCAGCAACATCAAGCGCCAGCATGTTACTTTCGTGCTCCTCCTGAGAGGAACCTGTCATTACCGCTGAGTTAACACCGAACGATGCATAAACGTCTGCGTTAGATTCACCTGCCATTATTGTTCTCCTTGAATGATTGAACTAAAGGGAGTTACTCGCAGTGTTCCACAATCGGCTACCATTATGGTCGGCTTTGTGGGTCTTACTTTCGTCTCCCTATAGTGAGTCGTAACTACTGTGGCTGCAAGCCTGCCTGCTCAGCGGCCCCTTGGATAGCCTCAGGACTTGACGTAGCGGCTGCACCCAAGCCAGCGCCACCAGCTGCCGCAGCGTTCATCATACCAGTCTGCATGGACTCCTGAGCAATCTTCTGCTGCTTCTGCTCGTCAGTCAGCAGGATACCTGAAGTATCAATACCGATGGCGTTCGCAATGCGCAACTTGATTACCGACAGGTTCAGGTCAGGGTCACCTTCGAGCTGGCGTACACCTGCCATAGCGGCGATGTAGCGTTCCATCTTATCGAGGTCCTGACCGCGGCCAATGGCCTCCAGTCCAGTACTAATGGTCGGCTCTACTGCCTCCTGTGGTAAGTCAGGAATCTGCTGCGTGGCCTGTAGCTGCTTGAGCAGTACGCGGACCAGAGGCAACTGTAGTTCTTGACTAAGGATGGAGTAGACACCGCCTAAGGTATCCTCAAGTTCGCTGGCAACATACCGAATCTCTTCGGCTGTCACTCGCTCGCCTGTACGCTGTACCGCTGAGTTCAACATGAAGGCATACGACAGGCGCGCCTCAATCTGGTCACTCACGGATTTCGACACAGAGAAGTCTGCCTGTTTCTCCAGCTGGAGGAAGTCAATGTCATCTCGGCGTCCCGGCACGAAGTCACCAGTCTGTGCCTTGGTGAGGCGACGAGGCTGAGTGATACCAGCTGGGTTGACCAAGCCGATTACCTTAGAGGCAATCATGGACATCTTAACGATGGCTTCCTGAAGGTTCTCAAGGGACCGTAAGTCGCCCAGATACTCTTCCACGTAGGAGCGCCCATAGGACTCACCGTCAATGCGGACCATGCGGACCGGGATGTACGGTAAGGCGTCTACAGGGTACTGAGCGTCTGACCCGTCGATTTCCTCCTCTTCGACTTCCTCATACTTCAGGTAGTCTCCAGATTCATCGTCAAGGTAGATATGCGTGTACACATCGACTACATCATCCTGCTTCTTCTCGCCGCTTGATTTCTCTACGGCACTGCGGACATCCTCTGGTAAAGCCCCGAAGGCAATCTGGTCACGTGTAACAATTTGAAGTACGTTGCCGAATGAGTCTCGTTGGACTACATAAGAAGACAGACGATAGAGCTTCATTGGGTTATACGAACCTTCAGCCTCAGGGATAAACAGTAGGGCATTGCCCGCAACGACCAGCTGCTTGAGGCACTCAAAGAGAGTCACTCGGTAGCTGTTGGATTCGATGTAGTTCATGATGATTCGCTCGACCATCGACAGACCTTCGTCAACCTTAGCGAGGCCTTCAGCGTCACCCACAAGGTTCTTCGCTTCGAACTCACTGATAGTCAGCTTCATCCATGTCTGCATTGGGAATAGCGCCAGCATCAGCTTGGACGCCAAGTTGTTCAGACCACGAGCGCCCACTGCTTGCCACGGTGTGGTGTAGTCAGTAGAGGCGTTATCGGAGTCCTTAGGGAACAATGAAGGGATTGTGTACTGCGCACAGTTTTCTGCACGAGTCTCATAAGCCTGTCGGTCGTTCTTCAGGCGCTCATAGGTAGCCTTCGCTCCCTCCTCACCGAACCCTGTGCGTTTTGATTCTGCCATTTATTAGCCCTCCCCATAGCCAATCATATGTTAACGCCTCCACCGCTATTGCGTGTGACGCTGAGGGCACGCTTGCCAGCACTCCGAGCGCGCTTCTGGTTGGACTCAGTGGATGCTTCGCCAGTGTCCACGTTCTCAACTTTAGCGGTCTCAACCTCAACGGCTGGCGCTGGGGCCTCCACCTGTGCTGCTGACGGAGCCTTCTGGTCAATCCCTAAGAGACCTCCAGTGACCTTACCGACAGTCTTCTTGATTTTCTTTACGATACTGCCCATCTCAGACCTCCGTATAAATAGTTTTCATGTGACCACCCTGTAGGTGCTGCCCACGGGCGACCCAGCTACATGATTCGTGCACTGCCCGCTCCTTAATAGCTGACCACACTTCGCGTGTCATCTTGTGGCCCGGCTTCATGACCATCATTGAGATGTTCATAATGGTTCCAATCCTGTGGATGCACTCGCCGAAGTCATACGCAATGTACCCAATAGGGACACCGCAATCGGACAACACTAGGCGCTCATCAAGTTCCGAGTCATCCATGATGCGGTCCACGTGGTTAGCCCACTCGGTCCAGTCATCGAAATCCTCAGGCTTCTCCAAGCGTTCCCACGCCCACAGAATCGCTAGGCTGCGACCGATACCTCCTGCCTTCTTAAGGGTAATCATAAGTTGAATGCCCTCTGAGTTGCCTTGGCGGGACTTACCGCAGTCTTGGCGACAGTCAGGCTCTTACGTCCAGTGGTCTCAGTGTTGCTCGTTGAGTTACTGTCGTCGGTACCACCAAAGACCACGCCTGAAGGTTGCTCCGTAAGTGGAGCTGGCTCAGGGATAGTCGAAGTGTCTACCTTGGGTGTTTTGATTTTAGGTGACCAACACATTTGTTAATCCTCCTCTCGGTTCATTCGCTTACGGGCCTCCATTTCGTCTAACATCTTGGAGGCGTATTGAGTGCCAAGGATGAACCCAAAGATGGCCTGCTCGCTGTAACCAGCAGCACGTAGAGCCTTAAGCTGACCGGACTCTGTGATGTACTCAGAGGACAGAACAGCCTGAAGGTAACGCATAACCATAGGTGGTACGTCTGGTACATCGTTGGGATTGTCCAGTACATGTTTGATATCAGCAATCATCTTTAAGTCCTCTTTAGGTTAATCTTTAAGTAATAATCATAAAGGCCCTTAGCTCTCCCTATAGTGAGTCATAACTAGGGACCTTGAGTTTATCACTTACCTTTCAATACCTTAGCCTTCAGCATCACGAACAGCCACAAGGCCCGCGCAATGACGACGAAAGGTACGAGAATCAGTAAGACTTGTCCAGCAGTAACGGGTTCCATAAGGTAATCTCCCCTGTCTCAATGTTGTATTCATCGGTCCGTAAGATGCGAGCCATCTGGCCCTGCTTGATGACGGCCTGTTCGGTCATCCCAGCCTTGGCACCAATGGACACAATGGCATCCCACAGCGTCTCTCCGGCCTCCAGAGGGCGCTTAACCCACTTGGTGACCTCTTGTCCCTTGTTCTTGCCGGACTTCAGCACGGACACCACAGGCTCCACAATGAAGGGTTCCTTCAGGAAGTCCTCAGCGGTATCACCCCAGCCGGGAATCCCAGCGTACCCATCGGTGATGTCACCTTTGATAGTCTGGAAGAGATGCCAGTAGTCAGCGGTCTCTTGGGTCTGCACGAGGATGTTCCCGGTGGTGCACCACAAGAAGTCACAATCAGGCACGGTCTTGAAGTCCTTATCACAGGAGACCAGCACGGCCTTCTCGTAGTGGTAGGGAGCTGGGTTAGACCCAATGATGCCCATCACGTCATCGCCTTCCAGCTGCGGCTCAAGGACGCACGTGTAGGTTTCGAAGACCGACTCAAGGAACTCGAAGTAGCCCACAGGTTTCTTGGAGGCCGCTCGGTTCTCTTTGTACGTTGGGTCCACCAGCAGCTTGCGCCAGTTTACGCTATCGGTGAACGCTAGGACCACATCGGCGTTCTTCCAAGCCTTCTTACGGGACTTGTAGGACTCAATGGTCTGCGAGAGAATCTCACGGGCCTTGGCGTGGTCACAGCAACGGTGCCAGATTTCTTCTTCCCACGATGCATCGAACTCAGCGGCACTCATGGACTGGAACACCAGCCAGTCACCATCCATCACAAGGACACCTTTGGCAATCGGCTGGGTGGCGCGATGGTCACTGAAGGATAACAATGTGTGTTTACTCATCGTCTTCATCCTCCGCATCGTCGTCTAGAAGTCCAGCATCGCGCAGCGACTCAGAGTACCACTCCCAGTTATCCACACCGCCGCACTCCAGAGCACTCAGTATTGCATCACGAGACTCAAGGTACTTAAGGCGTTTTGCTGTAATCAGTACATCGCTCATAAACAACCTCCATGATTCTTAAGGAAATCCACGCCAGCGCTCGTCAATTCCCAAGCACCACCATTACGTCCACTCACAGTCAGACACGAGATGTGACCACGACTTGCAGCCTCCGCAATGAAGGCCGCATTGTTGCGCGCGTAGTTTGACTGGAAGGACTTAGGGCAACTTTTGATAGCCGCCAGTACCTTCAGATATTCAGACATTACTTAATGACCTCCACACGTGCCGGGGAGAATCGCATAAGTTTCTGCTCTGTACCTGAAAGGTCGTCGTGTGCTTCCTTAATCATACTGCGCAGTCCAGTCTTAATGCAGAACGCAGCAGCAGCCTCAGGACCACCGTTGATTGCAGATTCCAGCAGGCCCAATTTGAACGGGTCTACCTCCTCACCAGCTGTGACCATACGCGCAATGCGTAGGACCGTATCGCTGAGATTGCGCTCGGACTCTGAGTCTATTACGCTGGTAACCTCAAAAGTTACTTTGAAACGCTTGGTCATCGCCATGATTTACTCCTTAGTTATTAGTGACATACGGCCCAGTTAGGACCCATCTTACCCTCTGTGTCCAGACGACAGCGGAACTTAAAGTGCTCCCCAACGTTACGCATAGCTTGCTGCGCAGTGTCGATGACCTGTTGTGCAATCTCAGGTGTCCGACAGGCCACTTGGATTTCATCGTGGACCCACGCCATGTACGCAAAGTCACCGTCCCAGCCATGCTTTAAGCCTGCTTTGAGAAGTAACTCTTCAGTCTCGACAATCCAGAGCTTACAAATAAGTGCACCCGCAGACTGAAGGAGCGTGTTAAGGGCGGCATGTGGAGACCTGACGTGGACTTTGCGTCCATCAAGGCCTTTAATCCAACGTCGCTTCCACTTGACTTGCTGCTCTCCGCCGACCCAGCGCGATGACTCGACGAGGGTCTGCTGGATTCCTTCACGCAACGCTGCGATTGCTGGGGTGTTCTCAAGGAATTTCTTCTTGAGTTGCTTTCCGCGCTCTTTACCTGCTCCCACAATCTGTCCAATCTTTTCGTCTCCAGCACCATAGAGGAAACCGTAGATGAATGTCTTGGCGTTATCACGTGTTGGCAACTCAGCCGCCGTTTGGTTGACTGTGTGGATATCACCGTTGAGAATGACATCCGCATATGCCCCGTCGTCGTACTTAGACATGAAGTGTGCCAGACAACGGAGTTCGAGTCCGCTGGCGTCGATGCCTGCTTGAACCCAAGGATGTCCGGTAAGTCCGTCCAAGTGATGCTCTGCGCCGAACGCTGCTCGACAAGGCTCACCATACGGCGAACGAACGCCCGGAACTTGACCAAGGTTAGGGAAGCTATGCGTTGCTCGCCCTGTAACTGCACCATTAGGGTTAACACTTCCATGGATTTTTCCATCCTCTTGAACGTAACGTAACCACGCTTTGTCACCTTCAGCAGCCTGACCGATTCGCTTCTGAATCATCAGGTACTCTTTGATAAGGTCGATACACTTCTGTTTCTCAGGGTCATCAACACGAACGTGCTCAAGGACCTCATCGTCGACTTTAGGTGCGCCCTTATCGGTGAACTCTGTCGGGACCCATCCGGCCTCTTGGAGTTTCTTAGCGATGTGCTCGCGGCTACTTGGGTTAAACACAACGTGCTCGATTGGTGTCCACGGAGCGCCCTGCATGGTCTCACCTTTGGCGAGAGTCTTACCGTCCTTCAGGTACACTGTGCCAGTCTTCGGGTACTTGACCCGTGGGTACTTCGGCAGCGGCTTATCGGTCCGTGGATGCCTGAACAGCTCAGTGCCACCTTTGGGCTGATACCACGTGCCAAACGTATCGGTCAGCTCCTTGAGTAGCTCAGCGCGTCTTGATGCTAACTCAACGTACAACGCTTCGATTGACTTGGTGTCGAACGGGAACCCATTACGCTCCTGCTTAGCGAGTAACCAAGCTGCCCGGTGTTCCAACCAAACGGCCTCGCAGGCTTCCTCCCAGAACCGCAAGCAGTACACAGAGGTGTAAAAATCAATGGTGTTGCTCCCAAATAGTGGGAAGTAGTGCTTGTCGCTGAGCAGTTTCTCAAGGAGGGCCTTGGTGACCACAACGTCCTGAACGTTATATTCCATCATCGGCTCGTTGAAGGACTTCCACTCCATTCCCTCGACGTACTCCTCACCCTGCTCCTCAAGTGCAGCCTTGAAGTCATCCTTGTACTCGCCCTTCATCTGGCCCAAGCGGTAACCCCACGCCTCCAAAGCGTGAGACCCGAAGCGTCTGCCCGGCAACTTACCGGAACGCATCAGACCCATGTCGGTGTCCTTAATGTTCGCATACTGCAAACGACTGAGGACCAGAGTGTCCACCACGTTCTCACGCGGTAGGTGGAACTCTCGGTTCAGTTGGAGCTTCGCCAGTTTGGTCAACGCCGGGGCATCATACTTGTGACCGTTGTGGAACACAATGAGACCACCACGCACTACCTCGGCTTCCAGTGCATCCAGATAAGCACCGAAGTCCCAAGGTCGGTACGATACGTACTCGTCTGTGGAGTAATCATAGATGACCCCGCAGTGGAACTGTGTGACTTTCTCTAAGAGGTTGTCGGCCTCAATATCGGTTACTAACATAGCGGTCTCCTGTTGCTAAATAAAGCTGGTCCAGACGTCTGTCTGAGAGATGACTGTAAGGTGCTTGGTGGCGAGCCATGAGGCTGTGGTTGATGCCTTGGCTTCTCGCGGTGTTGCGTGGAGTACCTTAGATACATGCGCAACGCTGCCTTGTACCGCGCGAACAAGCCCAATGAAACCTGTGAGCCCAGTGTCAACGCGCACCCAGTCGCCAACCTTAACGTGGCTCAGGGTGTCCTTATCAAACTCCTTCCAGTCCCGCTTAGGTTCCGGTTTCTTCCACCCACCCTTGCGGGTATGGGTCCACCCTAAGTTCTCCAGAATGGATACCGCAGAGTTGCGCTTGTGCTCGTGGACCTTAACGTCCTCCAGCTCTGCCTGCAACTTAGAGATGTCTTGTTGAATCTGTGCGACTGTACGCATGGTCGTGCCTCCTCTGAATAAATGATAATCATAAAGGCCACCCTAAGGCGACCTTGAGTCTATCACTTCGCTACCTTGTCACGGGCAACAGTCAGTGCTGCCAGCAAACGCTCGGTCTGACTTTCGGTCAACGTCATGCGCTGCGTGTGGTCACGACCATCGCGGGACTTCCAGCGGTACACTGTGGTTACCTTACCGTTACGAACGTTAACGTGGACCTTGCGGGACCACTGGTCTACGGTGTCGGAGAGGCGGATAGTTGTGGATACTTTCTCGGTCATTAGAAGAACTCCTTAAGTTTCTGAGCTTTAGCTGCCACCTTAGCGGCCTCTGCGGTTGCGTGCAGTGATGCTTCACGGGCACGGTCTGCTTCCTTAGCCAGCTTAGTGGCTGCTTCAGCCTCGACCTTTGCCAGCTTGTCCAGTGCTTTGGCTTCACGGAAGTACAGTGCGATGACCAGACGGCCCAGTGATTCGATAAGTTTAAACATTTTGGTTCTCCTTCAGTCTCTTGTTGATTAAATATGGGTGGGGACTAATAGTCCTCATCGCCTTCTTCATGTCCAGCCCAGCTTGAATCTCCCTCTCCTTCCTCGCCAGTGTAGACAGACGGTTCAAGGAGGCCGGTCGTTCCGTTGTACTCCATGTACCCCGCAATGCCCACACCAATACCATTAAAGCGACACTTGAGAATGCGCAGGAGGACAAGATTAGGATTGTCACCTTGCTGGTTACGCTCAAGGGCAATGATGGTATCAGAGAGTTGACGCAGAGACCCAGACCCACGCAAGTCAGTAATAGAAACGGGGCGACCTTCTTCATGTGCTTTACCTTTCTCCGGGTTCTTAAGGTGGCAGATAACAATCAGCACCACGCCAGTTGACTTGGCGAACCCTTTGAGCTTCGTCATTAAGCGGTCAATCATCTTGCGCTCGTCAGATTCCTCAGAGGCAGACACAACGATTGAGATGTGGTCCAGAATGATTACGTCACAGCTTAGACCTGTGCGCATGTAGTGCAGCTTCGCTAACAGTCGGTCCACCTCAGCCTCCGCGAAGGAGTCATAAAGGTGAATCTTGTCGTCCCCAAAGAGTGCATCGAACCATTCGTCGAACTTGCCGGACTCAATGAGTTGCTGCTTGAACTCTCGTGGTTGCTGCCGTAGGCGCACACCGTTGGCAATACCCGTCAGGTCCTCCATAGTCTCCTCTACGGACTCCTCCAGCATCGCCATACCAACCTTCAGCCCTTGGTCTCTCACGAGTCCCAGAGCCTGCTGGCGAACGAATGTGGACTTACCCATACCGGAACCTGAAGTGACCATGATGACTTCGCCACCACGCATACCCAAGGTACGGTCGTTGAGTCCCGGACACCCAGAGAACAAATAGCCGATAGACGCCTCGGAGCACATGGCTTCCTTGACTCGGTCCTTCAGGCTAATTGCTGAGACCACACCGTCAGGGACCCAAGGGTTAGCATTCCAGATTTGCTCCATGATGGCGCGGCTCTGACCGTTGAGGTGGCACTCGTTGGCGTCCTTCATTGGGAGCACCGCTACGAACACCTTGCCCGGTGGTAGAACCTGAGCCGCCTCTTCGACTGCTGCCCGGCCAGCATCATCCATGTCGAACATCAGGATAATCTGGTCGAACTGGTCGAGGTACTCATAGTTAGCCGCACAGGTCTTCTTAGCGGCCTTCGCCCCGTGACCGAGGGACACCACAGGATACTTGCAGTCCTGTAGTTCCATCACGGTCAACATGTCGATTTCACCTTCTGTGATGACAATCTTCTTACCACCACTCCAAAGGTGCTTACCAAACAAAGCGTCAGACTTATGGGACCCACGTGTGGAGAACTCCTTATGTTTGTCCCTCAGCTTCTGGGACACAATGGAGCCATTCTGGTCACGGTAATCAGCCACTTGGTACAGCTCATTACGAACCTTGGCAATCCAATAGCCAGCCTTCTGGCACGTTGCCTTTGAGATACCGCGAGCCGTCAAGTCGGAGTACCGACCGTTCACCTCACCGAACACTAACGGACTGTTGTCGTAGTTGCTCACTCTCTTACCTCCTGTGGGTCTTCTCGATGATAACTTCTTCTCGCGCTCCTCTGAGGCTGGGACTCTGTGTTCACACACGAAGCACCACTCGTGTCCATCGGAGTACACTGAGTTACCATCAGAAGAACCGCAGTTTTCACACGGAGCGTGGAACAGAAAGACGCTCTCTTGTTCTAACTCTTGGTCCATATTGTTCACTCCTTATTGGGTGGTCAGTCCGGGAATCGAACCCGGATGAAACGCAGCGCTACGCCAAGTGCACCTAAAGCCTGACCATATTTGTACAATGACGCGAACAAAGGGAAACCGAAGTCTCCCTATAGTGAGGTTTAATTATACCTGACCATCGTGGAACCACTCCTTGTTTATGAGGAATAGAACCAAGACAGTAACTATCGGTATCCCAAAGATTACACCAGCTTGTATCAGCATGTTAACCCTTGTCGCTCGTAACCAGCTCTCCAGTCTGCACCCATCGAGACAGGTTGAAGCTGGGACACGCCTTAGGTGCCACATCGTGGTGAGCACGGATGACAGCCTTAGGGTATGTACCGCGAAGCTCGTGCAGTAGCCCCTTAAGGGCGCGCATTTGCTCAGGCGTGAAGTTGGCCTCGAAGTTACCCTTCGCGTCAATACCACCAACCAGACAGACCCCTACGGAATCCGAGTTGTGGCCCTGAACGTGGGAACCTACAGCCGACTGCTCACGACCTGCCTCTACGGTACCGTCACGGCGAATCACAAAGTGATACCCAATGTCCAGCCAGCCTTTCTCTTTGTGCCACTGGCGAATCTCACGGACCCCAATGTCCATACTCGGCTTAGTCGCTGAGCAGTGAACGAAGATAGCGTTGGTCTCCTTACGTGGTGTGAATTGAACTTTAGCCATTTACTTCTTGCCTCCTTTGGTCTTGAACTTACTGAACGGAACCTCCTTGCGTGGTTCTTTAAGCCAGTCTACAGGAATCAACTTGTCAGCGAACAGAATGTTGTGCTTCTCGCACCACTCCGCATAGCTGGTGGGTGACCCCTTGTAAATCTTGGTGCGACTCGAAGAGAACACAAGCCGGATGTCCAGCTCTGGGTGCTGCTCTCGAATCAGTAGGTGCTTCTTGCGGTCCTCGGACTCCCAGAGACCCTTAGTCTCCACGAAGATGCCGTTGGGCAGCAAGAAGTCAGGAGTGTACAGGTGGTCGCTAGCCGGAATCACATAGGGAATACGCCACAGCTCATAGTCGAACTTGACACCCTTGGATTCCAGCTGTTTGGACACCTTGTCCTCAAGGCCAGACCGGAAGGCACCCACCTTCCGTATCCCTTTGGCCCCATAGCCAGCCATTAGAAATCGCCGTCGTCTTCGGGTTCATCCTGAGGCTCCTCACCAGAGGCATCCCACTCTTCCTCATCGGAACGCGGACGCTTGGTGCTATTGGAAGCCTCGTAGCCACCCTCCTCGACATCGTCATCCCAATCGTCTGACTCACCGTTGAAGGTTGCCAGCTCGACCAGCATAACGGATTCCAGCTGTAACTTGACGCTTGCGCCAGCTACCGCAGACCAGCCATACGGGACCATTGAGAACTTAATCTTCAGCTTCGAGCCGCCAGCAATCAGCGGAACGTCCTGAATCTTCTTGCCCTTAGAGTCAACCACAGTCAGGTTAATCTTACGGGTCTCGCCAGTCTTCTTGTCTTCGAACGAGCCGTAGCACTTGAATTTAAAGGTGGTCGTACCGTCACCGTTGTCGAAGAACGGCATGTCGCCCTCATACGGCAGCAGAGGCTTCTTACCTTTCTTGACTGGCGGCGGGTTGTCCTCGTAAGCCTGACGCTTCTCAGCGTAGGACTCTTCGTGACACGCTACGATAGCGTCTACCAGAGACTGGCAGTCTTCGTTAGGAAGCGTCAGGTCGACCTTGTAGGTACCGCGTGGATTCTCAAATCCCTGCCCACCGAAATCGGGTTTCGCAATGTACGCATACGGTTCGCAGACGCCTACCGGAGTGGTAAAGATTTTCTTCTTAGCAAATGCCATGATGTTTCTCCTATTGTTAACTGTCGGGAGTATTCCCTATAGTGAGTCTTAATGTGCTACTGCTGGTCTGATGCGGTGCACCTCAAAGCCAGCGTCTTCGTACTCATGGGTCTTCAGCTCAGCCTCTTCGATGGACCCAGCGTACACCGGGACCTCAAAGGAGCGCATAACGGTACCCAGAGTAAGGGTCACGAGATACTTCTTCTCGTCGGTCGTCGTAGAGTTTTCACTCATAGCCCTCTCTCCTTCCACATGTTGTATAGCGTAATGTAATCCGGGTTGAGAGTCTTCTCGTACATCTCCCGGCACCAGTCACTTGGCGTCATAGCAGAGTCCTTTATGTTTCTCGTACAGCTCCTTATAGAACTCAGCTTTCGCTGTGTCCTTCTCTAAGGTAGCCATCTCACCCTTCTTACCAGCACGCAGGCGGTACTTGAGGATGTTCCCAAGGCAGTACCCCTTGAACATCTCCTGAGTCATGCTGCGGGCAATCACCTCGATAGCCTCGATGTCGTCAAACAGTTGGTAGTGAGTCGGCTGCTTGACCCCGGAGATTTCCTCAGGCTCTGCTGGAGTCCGTGAGCCGTCGGATGGTTCTTTGGCTTTGGGGACCCTGCGGTCATCCATAGCGCGGACCTCACCTAGCGTATCGACTTTCTGCATAGGGCAATCCCCGCAGGCCACGCCGGCGCAGGCCACAGAGCACTCCATGGCCGAGTCATCGAGTTCCTTGTTCTGGTCCACAATTTTGTAGACGGCAATCATCTGTTGTTCAGTCATTCACCACCTCCTTGAGTCGCTCCCACAGAACACGCAGGCGAGGCCACTTGGTGACCACCACGGGTACGAATGGACGGCTCTTGGTCATTGCCGTTTCGTAGAGACCGCGAGTGACCAGAATGTGGACGCTCGGTGCTAACTCAAAGGTGTCACCGATACGTGGTAACTTACCGTGTCTTTCGGTTGCCGCTACGGTCGAGCGGTCTTCACGGCGAACACTGAAGATGCCGTTGGTCTTATTGAAATGAAGTCTCATTGTTAAGCTCCTTTAGAGAAGTAGATGACCAGCATCTTGATGAAGTTCCAAACGGAAGGCAGGAGTACATAAAGCGAGAAGGTTACCCAAAGCATCTTATAGGCTTCCTCTTTGTCTGCCCGAAAGAGTAGGACAGCGAGGAGGATTGCGACAATAAGGGCCGCGGTAGTGTTGATATAGGTTGCTTGGTGTGCGTGTGCCTTCAGAAACTCAATCATTTGGTTGCTCCTCCAGATGGTGGGTAGTTGTCGTCATCGTCAACGGTGAGATACATCGCTACGATTAACAAGATGGTGACAAGTAGCATGAGCCGTGTCTCCTATAGTGAGTCGTAATAGAACGACGAAAGGCCCACCCGAAGGTGAGCCTGTTGTTTAATGACTGTTGACGTACTCATAGCGAACGCCAGCAAGGAACGCCCAGCAGGCTGCTTCTGTCTCCGCCTCGTAAGCCCTCAGGTTTCGGTAGTTGTCGTGTACGCGCCACATACCATCTTCACTTTTATAGACCTCGTACTGTAGGTGAAGGTGTTTCATTAGATTTTCTCCTGCGGGTTATCTTCAGTACCGCGCCACTTGGTCCACGAAGGGTGGCGAAGGGAGCCGTCTGGAGTTTCCTCCATGTAACTGATTTGGCACGCCCAGCCCTCATAAGGGTTTGCAGCCGGACCCGCAGTATACTGCTTGGCCTCTACGGTCTTGGTGAACTCGTCCATCAAGGCGCGTGAGATGTTCGTCGCGTTGACTACACGACCACTCTCAAGAAGCACCTCGAAGCCTATCACCTTACCCTCATTGGCCTTGCCTTCAGTACCCCATACGAGACCCGTTACGATACCATCGGCTTCACATTCCGGCTTCATCTTCCACCAACCGGTCTTCTTACCGCGCTTGTAGTGGTCCATAGGGTCCTTGATGACCAGCCCCTCGTGTCCTTCTTCCCGCTTGAGTTCATACAGCGCATTGAGTTCGGTCATGTCGTAAACGTCATGAGACTCAGAGAGGCACCATTCAATCTCTGGGAAGTAGTCTTTGAGGAGTGGAAGGATGGACTTAACGTGCTCCGGCATCAGGAGGTTCATGACCTTGTGGTCTTCACCTGATTCGATAACGTCCAGCGGCACCACTGCGTAGAGGACGACCTTGAGTTGCTCCATGTCCAACATGAAGAGTTCTTTCTTACCCTTGGTCCACTCTACCTTGCTGCGAGTGTCGAACTTGAAGTTGTCCTTCTTGAGCCACTTGGTTCTCAGCAGGCCGGACCCGGTGTTGAAGTCTACGCCTTTGACCATCAGCTCACCGTCAAGCATGAACCCATCAGGCCAGTTGCAGCGGTCGTCGGCCAGCAGCATCTTCCAGCGCACGTTGTACCCGTTAAGGTACTCAAGGGCCGGGATGGTCTTAGAGACCCGCGAGAGGAACTGTCCGTTCGCCGTGTTGTCCACGCAGATATTACCGCGAACACCATCGTACTTAACGTCTGCAATCAGGTAACCGCAACGCTCCAGAGCAGCCTTCACGGATGACTCAACGTAATCTACTGCTTTGTAAGGGTTGGTCTTGATGCTAGTCATGATGTATCTCCTAATGAATGTGTGGTTATTAGCAATCATAAAGGCCACCTGTGGAGATGACCTTGAGTCTGCCAATAGTGAGTCTTAATTCCACCAGCGCAGGTCTGAGTGTACCTTGCGGAGCCAGCTTGTCATCTCTGCGTAGAGCATGTCGTCATCCTTACGACGGAACGCTCTGCTAGTCAGGGTGACACCTGAGCGAGTTCTCACCACTATTACGTGTTTGATAACCATAGACCGTATGGACTCGTCAAAATACCGCAATGTCTCCACTTGTGCTGCGTATACATCGTGGTCCTCTTCGAGACGGGCCACAGCGTCCATGTACTCGTTCAGGTTACCACTATACAGTCTGCCCATGTTACACCTCCATCCACTTACGTTTCATAGAGCCACCACGTGCCTGAGTCTTCTTGCGACCCTTAGGCATGAACTCGTCGAACGCCTGCTTCTCACGCTTACGTTCGGACTTGATGACTTTCTCTAAGTTGTGACCTGAAGTATACATTTGGTAATCCTCGTTGTTAATTGGTGGTGTTCTCAATAGTGAGTCTTAATGTGCTGACCCGTGGCGGAACTCGATGCGGCCTACCACTTCGCTCTTGTAGTACACGAACTGTTTACGCTCGCCGTTGGTGCACAGCTGGTCTATCAGGTAGCGGTCATCAAGCTCGGTCCAGCGGAGGGACTTAACGTGCAGACCACAAGGCCCTAAGCCTAACTTAAAGAGCGTCTTCGTGTGGCTACCGTCAGGCAACACTGCGGTGAACTTGATGTGCATCAGGTCAGAGACCATTAACAGCTCGTTCTGTGCATCTTTGAGAGCCTTGCGGAGGTGCTTCATGCGGTCCCGCTGGGTTGCTATGCGGCCACTCAAGTCCATCACCCGGTCTTTCTCATCATCCAGTTTAGACTCCAGCCAGTTTATCTGCTTGCTCTTGGACTCCATGTCTGCGTTCGTGTGTCGCTCAATAATCTTGACGCCGTCTGCGTAATTCTTATGTCGCTTCACTGTCTCATCGAGTGCATTCTCGCAGACAGCCAACCGAGTGGTTGCCCTTACGAACAGTATGAGCAAGACGATGGAGCAGATGGTAACGATGATTGAGTAAGTCATGGTGTGCCTCTTTAAGTTAGACTTTAAGTAATCTTTAAGTATAGGGACCCATTGAGCGGGTCTCCTATAGTGAGTCGTAATGCCTTAAGCGAACGCGAAGTCAGACTTCAGGATGTCTTGCAGGTCCAAGTCGCCTTTGGCTGGGAGCGGTGGCATGTCCTCAAGTTGGGACTCGTGGAGCTGGTCAGCGAATTGCTCGTAGAAATCTGCCAACACATCGTTGCCCTCATAGGTAGACACCATCGTCTCTCGTACTGCCTTGAAGAGATTCGCTGCGTCTGCCGGGATGGTCCCGAAGGAGTCGTGAATCAGGGCGAACGATTCGATACCGTAAGCCTCGTGAGCGTGTACCACTGTGGTCCTCAGGTGCGAACCATCTTGTGAGTGCACAAAGTTAGGCGCGATGCCTGACTCCTGCTTGTGCTGGTCAATCCCGCTGTCCTTCGAGGTGTTGATGGTCGGCTGGAGGCGGAACTGTCCGAGGAACACAAGGTTCAGGCGCTTCTGGACAGGCTTGCGGTACTCCTGCCAGCACGGGAAGCCATCAGGTGTTACCCAATGGACCGCACAGCGTGCACGCAGGACCTCTCCGGTCTTCTTGTCCTTGACCTCAGCAGCCAGCAGCTTAGCGGCGCTCTTGAGCCAGTTCATGGCCTCTACAGCAGCCACCACCGTGACACTCACCGCCTCCCAAATCAGCTTAGCCATGTAGCCTGCCGCTTGGTTAGGTTGGGTGAACATCAGGCCGGACCCGTTGTCAATCGCTGGTTGAATGGTGTCCTCAAGGACCTGCTGACGGAAGCCGAACTCTTTGGAGCCATAGGCCAGCGTCATGACAGAACGCTTAGTCACCTTGCGATTCACACCGAAGGCCAACCACTGGCTTGCCAGCTCAGCGGTCCCCAGCTGTAGACGCTCGGTCACCTCGCCAGTGTCCTTGTTGGTCACCAGCTTCATCTCGTTAGCAGTCCCGTTGATGGAGTCACGCTTGAGAATCTCGTTGACCTTGCCAGCCACAATCCCGTAGATATCCTGCACGGTATCCGAAGGCAGCAGGTTGACTGCACGTCCACCTACAGAGTCCCTGAGCATTGCGGAGAAGTGCTGGATGCCAGAGCAAGACCCATCGAACGCCAGCGGGAGCGAGCAGTTGTAACTCAGACCGTGGTGTTGCACGCCTGCGTACTCAAAGCAGAACGCGAGGAAGCAGAACGGAGAGTCTTGCTCAGCCCACCAAGTGTTTCCCAGCGGGTCAGCAGCACACGCCAGAATGTTCTCGTGGTTGTCCTCAATGAACTTGATGCGCTCCGGGAAGGGAACCTTATCGACGCCTGCACAGTTGGAGCCGTGAATCTTCAGCCAGTAGAATCCCTCCTTGCCGATTGGCTTGCCTTTAGCGAGCGTCAGGAGACCCTTGGTCATGTCGTTACCCTGAGGGTTGAACATGCTTACAGCGTACACACGGCCCCGCCAGTCCAAGTTGTAAGGGAACCAAATGGCCTTCTTGTTGGCGAACTTGTTGGCCTGCGCGACCATGAACTCAAGGCTAATCCTGCGAGACACACGGGCCTTGTCTCTGCGGTAGATTGCAGCAGCGGCCTTCTTCCACGCCTTGAGAGCCTCAGGGTTGTCGTTCATGTCCTCAGGTTTCGCCGGGAGTTCCTCACGTTCGACCGCTGGTACATCACCCACCGGGCAGTGCTTCCAGTTGACGATGTTGTTCACTACCGCCAGCACCTTCTTGTTGATTTTCCAAGGGGTGGCCTGTGCGATGTTGACCGCCTTGTATACCTCGGGCATGTAAACATCCTCGTAGCGAAGCAGCGCTTTCTTAGAGTGAGTCCTGATGAGGGCCAGAGGCTTGCGACCGTTAGCCCAGTATCCACCACCCAGAATGCCCGTCCAAGGCTTCGGAGGGACAACCATAGGCTGGTGCATTGGCGCTATCCCAGCGAGCGCTCCGGCCCGCTTAGAGAGAATCTCAGCATACTCGTCGGTCAACTTCAGGTACTCACCGTCCTTGCCCGGTATCCCGTTGTGCTCACGCTGTAACTCAACGAGACCCGTGGCCTCAATGAGCATCTCAATACAGCGCACGCCAACGTGAATCTGCTCGTCTGACTTCCAGTTGTTCCACGCTTTACCACCTGCGAGGCCCTTGCTCAGCATGTCAGCTTCGATAACCTGCATGAAGGCTTTCTTGTAGACCTTGCCGACACGCTTGTTGAGCTGCTCCTCAACGTTCTTCTTGAAGTGCTTCGCTTCGAGGTCTCGCAGTCTCCCGAAGCGTGCCTCATCCTCAATGGCCTTGCCTACGGAGGACGCTACAGCCGTGATGGTCGTGCCTGCGGTGGACGTCAGGGACCCTAGTACCACCTTGATGGTGACCAGTGCTACCACTTCGGCCTTCAGGTCCTTGAGGTGTGCATAAGCGCGTGGCTTAGGTCCCAGCTTAGGCTTCTCCACACCATTCTCATCCACAGCGTAGGCGCATGAGTGCAGCCAGAGGTTGAAGCGCTCCATCAGTTTAGGCAGCAGGGTTCCGATGAGGGGCGTTGCCGCCGCGTTGTCTGCTAACTCACCAGCTTGCGCTTGACGTTCCAGCATCTTCAGGAAGCGCTTCTCGCCTAACTCATAGGCTTCATGCTCAAGGGCCAGCTGCTCACGTGCAAGAGCCTCCCCGTAGTGGTCAGCCAGTGTGTTAAACGGTATTGCAGCAAGCTCTATCTCAGAGAAGTCATTCTTCTGGATGTTCAGTGCGTTAATCATTTAGTTTCCTATGGTGTACTATGGGTGGGTGTTTATATTATCGCGCCCAGACCTTCAGCGCAATCTTTGAGTTTCTGTGCGTTCATAACTTGCATACCAGTCGGCGCCCGCCACTCGATTCTCTGTGCGGATTCAGCAGCACGCTTAGCCATTGCCTTACGGTGACGGCGGCGAGCCTTGCAGTTGTGACGGCGGAAGTACTGGAAGTTACCGTTAGGGTCTCTGCGTGCCTTTCGTTCCCGGCAGCGCTCTATCATGCGGAGCTGTGCTGCCCTCTCAACCTCAGCAAGCAGGTCCTCAACGTCCATCGGAAGCTCCTCCTTGTCGTGGCTGAAGGAGACCGGGTCAGTTATCACGAGGTTGCCCGTGCGGTCTACCATCACGTTCCCGCTGTGGATATCAAAGCATGCAATCCCTGAGAAGAATTTGCGAATCTCAATGGCTGACTCAATGAGTGCGGTATGTTTGGTGCACTCTGGGTACACTTTCATCAGCTGGGATATGCTGTACCCTGCATCGATCGCGTATTGCACAGCGAAGAACTGCTCGCCAAGACCCACTACATCGGTGTCCCTGTACTCCTGAAGCTCATCAAGTACCACCGTGTAGCACCCTGCGTGACGTTGCACATCGTGGACTGTGGGTATCCCTGCGCGCCCTTGGTGCATACGGCAGAATGCTACGTAGGCAGCTCCTGAGTCCTCCTTCTTAAAGCCCACCTTGATGACCCTGCCGGGCAACAGCTCGTGCTTATAGGCTGCACTGAAGTGACCATTACCGAGGCGCTCGAAGCCGCAATCATTCATGACCTCCGCGAGTGTCTGCCAGTAGTCCATATGTTCCAACGCCTTGTTACCAGCTGCTGCCGTTATGGCCCCATCCTGCGTCTCGTGGTTGACTATCTGAGCCAGCAGGTCCACCAGCATCGGCTGGCGCTTGTCGAGTTCGTTGATGGGTAACTCACGGATGGCTTTAAGAAGTGACTGAAAGTATTCGTACATGAGGCTTACTCCTGTGTGATGGATTGTTAATGTGTTGCTACGTAAAAGATGCCTACCCTGTTGGCCTTAAAGCGACCGTTAGGTAAACGTACAGTAAAGCGAGGCAAGAAGCCCCACTTCAGGTAACTGAATGACGCTTTGTGTACCTTAAGACCCTTGCGGAAGTCCCGCACAAAGTACAGGACTATCAGGGCGTACACGCTAATTACGAACAGGGTTACCATACATCACCTTGCGTGTGCGGTATGTTTGGGCCATTTGGGCCATGTAGTAGCCGAACCAGTCGGCCCTTGCTTCAGGTATTCCAGCAGTGCAATCACAGGCTACCTTAAAGGCCGCTCGGTATTCCTGCATGTCCTGCTGTGTGAGTCCATACTGTGCTTTACTCATCGGTATCTTCCTCTTCAGGTTCTTCCCACCAGATAATCCCAGAGTTGTTCGACACGTCGCTATACAGTGCCTCATAGATGCGAGCCTGACAGATTCTGCTTACGTCCTTTGTATCCGGGATGAGGCCGGAATCATCAAACTCATGGTCTATGCCATCAGCTGCCATTACCGTGAAAATCTCGTGGTAGTAGTGCGGAACCTGACCGTCTACCACCTCATGCAGTGCATCAGACCAGTCGTCGTACTCGGTGAGTTCATCCTGTTGGATTCTCTCATTGAACAGCACAACAGTCGCAGCCAAGAGGTCATAATAAGCGTTTGCATTACGTTCCATGATGTTTACCCTTTACGTTGGTTGGTGTTAGTGGTTATCTTTCAGGCCACCCAGTGGATGACCTGTCGTTAAACACTTAAGGTTTTAATCGTACTGATACCTTGCGTCCCTGTGAGTACCTCAGCACGAACGCCCACTGATAGGCTGCGCCCCTGTTGGTTGACTCGTGGATGACCTTACCGTTCTCAATGATTTGATACATATCGGTTGCCCTCGTCTCGTGTATCCGCTAGTGATTATCGGTATGGCTACTCAAGGGCGCTAGTGCTATCACTTGCGGAGACCTTAAGCAGCCATGAGTTAATCGCTATTATCATGAGTGCTTGTTGCTAGTTTCCTAGCGTTGTCCATATTGTTAAAGAGCGACCAGGCTAGCGGGTATGTTACCTTCCATATGCTCGAGTTTAAATAATCGCTTCTATGCGACTCACACCGATGGTCCCTGCCTGGCCTAGTTGTTAAAGAGCGGTACTGCTGTGTTGCTGTACTTCTGGTGACACATACTGCCTTAAAGTTTACTGCTTGTCAATGCCTGTTGTTCGTATGACTTATCGCTAGTACCCTAGCTATCAGGCTGTCTACTTAACCGCTTGACCGTCGGTGTCGATTCGGTAGGTGTTTGCCATCCCGTCTCGATGGAGTGAACTATACGGTAATCGATTATGATAGTCAATACTGATAATTCATACAGTGGTACTTTGAGGGACTGTAAGAGGACTTTAAGTGGTCCTTAGGTATAGTCTTTATAGTAGCTCTTACCGTAGGTCTTTAAGTATCCCTATAGTGAGTCCTAATAGGATGTGTTGACACAACAACGATAAGCTGATACCTTATAGTCTCACTCACGATAAGAACCGACTCCGAGGCCGATGAGTCTGCTAAAAGACAGCCAACCGTAATCATAGAGACTATCAGCGGGTCTCTGCTAAACGAGCTGGCAGCGAGTGAACCTTAGGTAAGGGTCGATGGTCTACCTTAGGTGTTGTCCTTAGGAGTTGACCTTAGGTTGTGACTCTAGGTGTTACCCTTGGTCAACAGATAGGGACAGACGGATGAACTTACCCACAGTCTACCCCAAGTTACCCACAGTCCCACCTTAGGGCTGTTGATAACCCTGTGGATAACCTTAG
>ERZ1026850.219-NODE-219-length-38011-cov-5.910001_pt1 | contig 38011 bp, 28 predicted proteins | sample MGYA00380155_ERZ1026850 | MGnify/ENA primary metagenome ERZ1026850 (study PRJEB33269, sample SAMEA4719791) | human gut metagenome | biome: human-associated habitat; feature: organic feature; material: feces | place: Cameroon | collected 2013-10 ... | reverse complement strand
CCTTCCATTTCTTTTTCTTTATTATATGATTATCCGCAAAAAAGTTCAAGTCTATCCGTATTTTTTTTACGGCAATGTTGAATTTTTGTTTCGCATATCAATCCCACAGTCTTCCATTTCAGTCCTCACTAAATGTTTTGATATAACAAATACCTTTTAAGCCATCCCCTGTAAGTATTAAACTAAAATGCGCCTTCCGTGTTAAGCATATAAAGTTCAGCACAGGAAAGCGCATTTCATTTCACTGTATTTATTTTGTAAAAATGTCACCGTAAAGGTCGTCCGCCAGATTGTCCAAGAAGCTGTCATCCAGGTTCATGAACTGGTTGGAAATCTTTTCCTTCAAAAGAGCATTCCGCTTGAAGTACTTTTCCTCTTCGGAAAGTTCTTCTTCCGGGGCAAACAGCTCCTTGTCCAGTTCCTCGCCCTTAAGGGTTTCCAGACACCATTTTTCCACGGACTCACGCAGAGTGTTTTCGGAAGCCGCTTTTCCGGCAAACACATGATAGGACTTCATGGAAATGAGCCCCATAATGATGAACAGTAAAAACAGCACGCTCATAATGCCGTAAACCATATACATGGAAAGACCACTGAGCCGTATGGGAAGCACGCCGAGCATGCCAAGAACCACCACAACAAGTCCCAGAATGCCCACACCGAGCAAGGTATAGGCGCTGCTCTTATTCTCCTCCGCTTTTGCGGCATTGTCCTCGTAAAGGGTGGAAGGCTTGATGGGGGACTCTTCTTCCTCCTGCTCTTCCTTCATCTTCTTAGTCATTTCCTCTACAAAGAGCGCCTTCAGCTTTCCTGCCTTCTGCAGTTCCTTTTCCGCCACATAAAGCTCATAGGTATCGTCCTGATCATCCTTGGCGATACGCACACCTTCCACCTTGTGGAACTTTAGAAAATCCGCCAGTGCTTCCATGTCGGTTTCGTCTCCGAAGGTAAGGGGCTTTTCCTCTTTTTCCTCGGAAACTAATTCACAACCGCAGTCTGCACAGATTTTGATACCTTCTTTGTATTCGTTTTTACATTTCGGACACCAGGGCATTTTTACACCTCCGTGAAAGGATTATTTGTTTCTTAAGTATTCATCGATACCCTTTGCACCGGCTTTACCTGCACCCATGGCAAGAATAACCGTTGCTGCACCGGTTACCGCATCGCCGCCTGCGTAAACGCCCTCTTTGGAGGTCTGTCCGTTTTCTTCGGCAGCTACGATACATTTCCACTTATTCACTTCCAGTCCTTCCGTTGTAGAAGAAATCAGAGGATTGGGAGAAGTTCCGAGGGACATAATTACGGTATCCACATCCATGACAAATTCGGAACCGGCTACTTCTACCGGACGTCTTCTGCCGGACTCATCGGGCTCGCCTAATTCCATCTTGATGCACTTCATACCGGTTACCCAGCCCTTTTCATCCTCTAAGATGGCAATGGGGTTGGTGAGAAGGTCAAAGATAATACCTTCCTCTTTTGCGTGATGAACTTCTTCCACACGGGCAGGAAGCTCTTCTTCGCTTCTTCTGTATACGATATGTACCTCTGCACCCAGTCTTAAAGCGGTTCTGGCTGCGTCCATAGCAACGTTACCGCCGCCGACTACCGCTACCTTCTTGCCGCGCATAATGGGGGTATCGGAATTTTCATCGAAAGCCTTCATCAGATTGCTTCTGGTAAGGTATTCGTTTGCGGAGAATACGCCGTTGGCATTTTCACCGGGAATACCCATGAACTTGGGAAGTCCGGCGCCGGAACCGATAAATACGGCTTCAAAGCCTTCGTCCTGAATAAGTTCATCAATGGTAACGGATTTGCCGACTACCACGTTGGTTTCAATCTTAACGCCGAGGGAACGTACATTTTCGATTTCCTTGGCAACAACTGCCTGTTTGGGAAGACGGAATTCGGGAATACCGTAAACCAAAACGCCGCCTGCTTCGTGCAGGGCTTCAAAAATCGTTACGTCATATCCCATTTTTGCCAGATCGCCTGCACAGGTCAGACCGGATGGGCCAGAACCGATGACTGCGACTTTCTTACCGTTCTTCTCTTCGCTGACTGCCGGATCGAAATCATTCTCTCTGGACCAGTCTGCTACGAAACGCTCCAGCTTACCGATGGAAATGGCTTCGCCCTTGATACCGCGGATACATTTGCCTTCACACTGGCTTTCCTGAGGGCAGACACGTCCGCATACAGCGGGAAGTGCGGAGGATTCGCTGATTACCTGATAAGCGCCCTCGATATCGCCCTGCTTTACATGACTGATAAATTCGGGGATGTTGATGGATACGGGACATCCCTTGATACACTGTGCATTCTTACAACCGATGCAACGGTTTGCTTCTTCCATGGCTTCTTCTTTATTGTAGCCGAGACATACTTCTTCAAAATTGGCAGCACGCTTCTTTGCATCCTGCTCTCTTACGGGAACTTTCTTTAAAACGTCCATTTTCTTTCCTCCGAGTATCATTACTGGCAGTTGCCGCATCCGCCGTGATGGGTTTCACCCTCTTTTGCTTTCAGGAATGCACGGCCTTCTTCCGTTTTGTAAATCTGCTGACGTAACATGGCTTCGTTGAAGTCCACTTCGTGTCCGTCAAATTCCGGTCCGTCAACGCAGGCAAATTTGGTCTTGCCGCCTACGCTTACACGGCAGGCGCCGCACATACCGGTTCCGTCTACCATAATAGGGTTTAAGCTGACAATGGTGGGAAGTCCTAATTCCTTTGTCTGTAAGCATACGAATTTCATCATAATCATGGGACCGATGGCAACGCAGACATCGTACTTCTTGCCTTCGGCATATAAATCTTTGATAACCTGGGTAACCATACCGCTTCTGCCGTAAGAACCGTCATCCGTGGTCACATAAAGATTTCCGGCAACCGCCTTCATCTGCTCCTCTAAAATAAGCAGATCTTTATTCTTGGCGCCTACGATAACGTCAGCCGCAATGCCGTTCTCATGCAGCCATTTTACCTGGGGATATACGGGAGCGGTACCTACACCGCCGGCTACGAAGAGAATTTTCTTCTGCTTTAAGCTGTCCAGATCTTCCTTGGTAAACTCGGAAGGGCAGCCCAAAGGACCTACGAAATCATGGAAATAATCTCCTTCCTTTAAGGAGGACATCATCAGGGTGGATGCACCTACAATCTGGAATACGATGGTAATGGTACCGTTTTCCCTGTCGTAATCGCAGATGGTCAGGGGAATACGCTCACTGTCCGCATCCTTACGGGCTATGATAAATTGCCCGGGGAGACAGTTTTTCGCAATTCGCTTCGCCTCCACTTCCATCAGGTAAATGTTGGTTGTCAGTTCTTTGGCTTTTAAAATCTTAAACATCTCGCACCTCTTTTACTCTTAGATTTTATCAGTAAGGCTCCAGGATATAATTATCCAGCGCACCTCTTGACAGTTTGTAATACTCACCGGTATAAATATTCACCGCAAAGACGGTGCCGGTTTTCGTCTGCATTCCCGTAGAGTCTTCAAAAACTTCCGAAATCACATAGAAATCGCCTTCATCGGGAATGGACAGTGCGTATTGGAACGTATACAGGTATCTGCCGTTTAAGTCGGGAGACAGAATACTGCCGTCTGCTTCCACCGTTTTTCCGTTTTCCGTAAATTGACTGTATAAACCGGAAAGCGCATCCTCCGGGGTAAACTCCGTAGGCAGGGTCAATGTATATTCCCGGACCGTACTTTCCCCGAACACGCCGTCTTCCGTGGCAATGGCAAAATGAAAGACGCTTTTGCCGAGAGGCATGGGAATAGGACCCGTGTAAATAAGGGACTGTAAGGTCGGTTCTGTTCCGTCCGTAGTATAATATACCATTCCTTCCATGGATTCTGCAACCTCTATCATGACAGGTGCGGTATATTCGCCGCTGTACACCGATACTTCCGGTGCCGGAGGCTTTATTACATCAATATCGTAATTCTGGGAAACCACATCGCTTTTAATGCCGTATTCGTTCACAAATATGGCGGTTACCGTATAGTTGCCGGTGTCTAAAAAAATCGGTGTGGTGTAAATCTCACTGCTTTCGTTGGGCATCATGCCGTCTAAGGTATAATAAATGGTTCCCTGTGTGCCGGAGGTAAGCTTTAACGGGATTACCTGGGCGTAATTGCCGCCTTTATAGGAAAACTCCGGTGGCTGCGCCATGTAGTTGCGGAACAGATTTTTCACCTCTTCATTGTCGGATGAAGCAACAAGGGTGTTGATGGTACTGTAATCTTCTTTTTCTTTATAATATGCCACCAGCTTTTTGTAAGCGGAAATCACTTCGTCCGGGGACGCATACACGGATTTCCGGATACGGTTCAGAATTTCCAGATAGGACTCCTCTTCCCCCAGCGCCAGATAGATATCCGCCAGTGCATGCTGCAGGGAAATGTTTTTCTCGTCCATGGCAATGGCAGCTTTGTAATGCTCCGCCGCCTCCGGCAGCTTTCCGTTCTGGTAACATGCCTGTGCACGCCTTAACTGGTAGGTCAAAGACCTGGAACGGAAATGGAAATAACACAGTAAAAGAACTAAAAATACAATGAGAACTCCTGCCGCAATACTGACTGCATGAAACAGTCTTCGTTGTTTCTTTTCCTGTTCGGTCTCCGGTCCGGACTCCGCATGCACCGCTATGGCTGTGAGGGATTCCTGCATGCTGTTCTCGATTTCGGGTTCAAAATCGGGAACAATATGTACTTCCTCACCGCATTTTTCACAGTAAAGCCTGCCTTCCGGCAGTTCTGCTCCACATTTTTGACACTTCATACGGTTTCCTCTTGGTTAATTTTCCTGTAATTTCAGGGACTCCACACAGTTATGCATCAGCATGGCTATGGTCATGGGACCTACGCCGCCGGGCACCGGAGTGATGGCGCTGCAAAGAGGCTCTACCGCTTCAAAGTCCACGTCACCGCAAAGCTTTTTGTTTTCCATGCGATGAATGCCCACGTCAATGACAACGGCTCCTTCTTTCACATAGTCTGCCGTAATCATTTTGGGTTTTCCTACGGCTGCTACTAAAATATCCGCTCTTTTTGTAATCTCTTTCAAATTCTGCGTCCGGGAATGGGCAACGGTAACGGTACCGTTTTCCCGCAGCAAAAGCAATGCCATGGGTTTACCCACAATATTGCTTCGGCCGATTACCACACAGTTCTTTCCTTCTATGGAAACACCGCTTCTCTTCAAAAGTTCAATAATGCCCGCCGGTGTGCAGGAAACAAAGCCCTTTTCTCCGGTACAGAGTGCGCCCACATTTTCGGGATGGAAGCCGTCCACATCCTTTTTGGGAGAAATGGCACGGATAATATCGCCTTCCTTGATATGGGCAGGCAGGGGGAGCTGCACTAAAATGCCGTTTACGTCCCCCCGGTTGTTCAGTTCGTCAATCAGGGAAAGCAGTTCCTCTTCCGTGGTTTCTTCCGGCAGTTCGTAGGCAAGGGAACGGATACCGGTGTATTCGCATGCTTTCTTTTTGTTTCCCACATAGACACTGGAAGCCGGGTCGGAACCCACCTGTATTACCGCCAGGGTCACTTCCACGCCCTCTTCCTTCAGTCTGCTTACTTCTTCTTTTACTTCATCCTTTATTTGCTGGGATATCTTTTTTCCGTCAATAATCTGTGCCATAGGTTTCCTTTCCGCAGGTCTGTGCGACCGGAGTTCTTAGAATAATCCGACAATTTTACCGTTTTCATCCACATCAATATTGTATGCCGCAGGGTTCTTTGAGAGGCCGGGCATGGTCATGACCGTACCGGTCAGCACTACAACAAATCCTGCGCCTGCGGATACATATGCTTCCCTGACTGTCAGGTCAAAGCCTTCCGGGCGTCCCAGCTTAGTGGGGTCATCGGATAACGAATACTGGTTCTTTGCCATACATACCGGCAGATTGCCGAATCCCATGGCTTCAATCTTTTCAAGCTGCTTCTTTGCCGCAGCGGAAACAGTGACGCTGCCTGCACCGTAAATCTTCTTTGCTACGGTTTCAATCTTTTCGGTCAGGGAAAGGTCATCCTCATATAACGGCTTAAAGTGGCTTTCTTTTTCGGAAAGAGTCTTAAGCACCTTTTCGGCTAAAGCCATGCCGCCTTCGCCGCCCTTTTCCCATACTTCGGAAAGAGCAAATTCCGCGCCTCTCTCCTCGCAGAAATTCTTGACATAGGAAATTTCCGCTTCCGTATCGGTAATAAAGGAGTTTAAAGTTACCACTACGGGTACGCCGTATAATTTCAGGTCTTCAATATGCTTCTCTAAGTTTACAATGCCCTTCTTCAAGGCATCTACGTTTTCTGCCGATAAATCTGCCTTTGCCACGCCGCCGTTGTATTTTAAGGCGCGGATAGTTGCCACCAGTACCACCGCATCCGGCTTTAAGCCTGCCGCACGGCACTTGATGTCAAAGAATTTCTCAGCGCCGAGATCTGCGCCGAAGCCTGCTTCCGTAATCACATAGTCCGCCATTTTTAAGGCTGCCTTAGTGGCTCTTACGGAGTTGCAGCCGTGTGCAATGTTGGCAAACGGTCCGCCGTGCACCAGTGCCGGTGTATGCTCCAGGGTCTGAATCATGTTGGGCTTTAAGGCATCCTTTAAGAGCGCCGCCATGGAGCCCACTGCCTGAAGCTGTCCCGCCGTAACGGGTTCGCCGTCCAGATTGTACGCAACCACCATACGGGATAAGCGTTCCTTTAAGTCGTTCATATCACTGGCAAGGCATAAAACAGCCATAATTTCCGTTGCTACGGTAATGACAAAATGGTCTTCCCTTACAAAGCCGTCCGCCTTGCTTCCCAGTCCTACCACTACGTTACGCAGTACTCTGTCGTTCATGTCCAGACATCTCTTCCATACAATCTGTCTGGTGTCAATACGGAGGGCATTGCCCTGCTGGATATGGTTGTCAAGCAAAGCTGCCAGTAAGTTATTGGCAGAGGTAATGGCATGGAAATCGCCGGTAAAGTGCAGGTTCAGATCCTCCATGGGAACGACCTGTGCATAGCCGCCGCCTGCCGCGCCGCCCTTGATACCGAAGCAGGGACCTAATGAGGGCTCTCTTAAGGCAATAATTGCCTTTTTGTTCATACGCCCGAAAGCTTCACCCAAACCTACGGTTGTCGTGGTTTTTCCTTCTCCTGCGGGAGTGGGGTTAATGGCAGTCACCAGAATCAGTTTTCCGTCCGGGTTGCCTTCAATGCTTTTTAAATACTCATCGGAAATCTTTGCTTTATACTTTCCGTACAGTTCCAAATCGTCAGCGGATACGCCGATTCGCTCTGCTAACTTTACAATGGGTTCCATTTCCGCCTGCTGTGCAATTTCGATGTCTGTTTTCATGTTTTTCTCCTTAGATTTCTTCCAGTAATTGTTCGAACTGTTCCTCACTCATCAGAACCTTCCGGGGTTTGGTGCCTTCATCTTCTCCGACCACACCGTAGTCATGAAGCTGGTCCATGATACGGGCTGCCCGGTTAAAGCCTATCTTAAATACCCTCTGCAGCATACCGATGGACGCCTTGTCCTTGTCGATGATAAACTTTCCCGCATCCGCAAAAAGTTCATCCACGGCACTGCCGTCCCCCGTAGCTCCGCCCTGGGAAGAGCTGCTTCCGATATTTTTGATTTTTTCTTCGATATCCTCAGCGTACACATTGCCGAGTGTCTGGTTTTTCAGGAAATCCACTACATCCGAAACTTCCTTATCCGATACAAACGCACCCTGGATACGGGCGGGTTTGGAATAACCCTGCGGATAGAAAAGCATATCGCCCTTTCCTAAAAGCTTTTCCGCACCGTTCATGTCAAGGATGGTACGGGAGTCCACGCCGCTGCTTACGCTGAATGCCACACGGCTGGGCATGTTGGCCTTGATAAGACCGGTGATAACATCCACGGAAGGTCTCTGGGTCGCGATAATCAGGTGGATACCCGCTGCTCTGGCAAGCTGTGCCAGACGGCAGATGGAGTCTTCCACTTCGCCGGGACATACCATCATCAAATCCGCAAGCTCGTCCACGATAATAATCATCTGGGGCAGATTGGCGGGTACGTTTTCGCCCTTTTCCCTCATGGCGGTAATCTTTTCGTTGTAGCCCTTCAGGTCACGCACATTCAGATCCGCAAATTTCTTGTAACGGTCTTCCATTTCCGTAACTCCCCAGTGCAGGGCTGCGGAAGCCTTCTTTGGATCCGTTACAACCGGGATTAACAGATGGGGAATGCCGTTGTAAACGCTTAACTCCACCACCTTGGGGTCCACCATGATAAGCTTGACTTCATCCGGGTGTGCTTTATAGAGAATACTCATAATCAGTGTGTTGATGCAGACGGATTTACCGGAACCGGTAGCACCCGCAATCAGCATATGGGGCATCTTGCCGATGTCCGCCACAACCACCTTGCCTGCGATATCTTTACCGACCGCAAATGCAATTTTGCTGGGGAATTCCTTGAATTCCTTTGACTCTAACAAATCCCGCAATGCCACCGGCGTATTTTCCTTGTTCGGTACTTCGATACCGATAGCCGCTTTGCCGGGAATGGGTGCTTCGATACGGATATCCGTTGCGGCAAGATTTAACTTGATATCATCCGCCAGTCCCACGATTTTACTGACCTTAACCCCCTGCTCGGGCTGCAGCTCGTACCGGGTAACGGAAGGCCCCTGGCTGATGTTGGTAATCGTTACGTTGACACCGAATGTATGTAGCGTCTGCTGCAGTCTGGCAGCCGTTTCTTTTAATTCCCTTGCGGAGTCTCCACCGCCGCCCTTGCCCTTCTGTAAACAGGACAAAGGGGGGAACATGTATTTCTTCGGGACATTGGAAGGTGTGGCGCTGCTCTGCGGCATGCCTTCCGGTCTCGGGGTATCCGTGGTTTTCTTTTCCGGGACAACTGCCTTGGGACGAGAAAACTGTGTGTTTTCCGCCGGCTCCGGTTCTGCCTTATAGGCGGGCTCTGCGTGGAACGTAGATGCGGGAACGGCTTCCTCTTCGTCCCTGCGGAACATGCCCTCTACCTGAATGTTATCTAAAATATCCGGGTGGATAAAGGAGTCCGCCGCAGCCGTCTTTGCCGCACGCGCCACCTTCTGTCCGGGCATCTCCTGAGAAAATGCATCCGGCATAATGGGATGCGCCGGTTCTATGGGCGCTTCCTCTGCCGGTAAAATATCCGGCTCTTCGTTGAAGGTAATTTCGTGAATATCGTCCCGGTTCTTTTTCTCTGCCGGCTCCGTAAGTGCCGTATCCAATATGACGCCGGACACTTTTTTATCCATACGAAGGATTTTTTCGTTCTCTTTTTCCTCTGCCTTTAAGCGGCGTGTTTCCTCTCTTCTGTGCCGCTCCTCTTCCCGGCGGATGCGCTCTTCTTCCGCTTCTTCCCGGCGGGATTCCATCAGTTCTTTCCGTCTCTGGGCATCCTCCCTGGAAAGCTCTACCACACGCTTGCTGCCGTTTTTCACACCCTTTACAAAGGATTTCTCCGTAAGAAGGATAACGGAAATCAGGCACACAATCAGTACCACTAAAACCGTGCCGATGGTGTCCAGAAAATGCAGCAAAAGGTAGGCAAGGCTGCCGAACAGGGCGCCGCCGCCCGTATGTTCTACACTGCTAAACTGGTAGAGAGCCTTTATACTGTATGATTCCTTCATGATGTCGGGATCACCGGCAATCAGTTCACAGATTACCCCCGCCATGCAGAACAGGATGGCTCCCGCCACAATTTTGCGTACCGCTGCGGAACTGCCGCCGTTAGCGGAAAAGAAAGCGATTGCTAAAAACAAAAGAATGGAAAACGCATACGCCGGAAGACCGAACAGTCCGAACAGAATACTGCTGATACCTTTGCCGACCGGACCCAGTATGCCGAAATTGCATAAAAAAAGAACCACTGCTACCGCAAAGAATAAGATCAGGGAAATCTCATGAAACAGTTCGGTTTCCTGCTCCGTATAGACTCTTTCCTGCTGTCTGGCGGACCTGGAACTGCTGCTTTTTCTCCGGGTAGTCGATTTTTTAGATGTCTGTTTTGCTGCCATGATAAAACACTCCTATTGCAGTCCCGGTGCTATACGCAGGACTCTAATCACCCCAAATCAGGGCAATGTAAGTATTATATCATTTTTCATCCGTCTTGTCACCATGTATACAATATTTTGCCTATTTGCTTTCGCCATTTTCTCCATCCTCATCTATCAGGGAATGCAGTTTTTTAAGGGCATCCTGGATGCCGCCCACTTCGTTGATAATGCCCTCCTTTACGGCTTCCTCCCCCACTAAAATGGTGCCCACGTCCTTGGTGAGCATTTTCGTTTCCATCATGAGCTGCTCCAGTCTTTCCCTTGAAATTTCGCAGTGGCTGCTGACAAAGCCCGTAATCCTGTCCTGCATCTGTTTGAAATAATCAAAGGTCTGGGGTACACCGATGACCATACCGGTCATTCTCACCGGATGGATAACCATAGTGCCCGTGGGGACAATAAAGGAATAGTCCGTACTGACGGCTATGGGAATGCCGATGGAATGACTGCCGCCAAGCACCAGGGACACGGTGGGCTTGGACAGGGACGCCACCATTTCCGCAATGGCAAGCCCCGCTTCCACATCTCCGCCCATGGTGTTCAACAAAACCAGCACGCCCTTTATTTCCTCACTGTCCTCAATAGCGGCAAGCTTCGGCAGTACATGCTCGTACTTTGTGGTTTTGGCGGAGCTGCTTAAATTGTCGTGTCCTTCTATTTCCCCGATAATGGTAAGCAGGTGTATCGTATCCTCCCGGGCATTGTGATTTAAAATGACCTGACCGGTCTTTTCTATCTGTTCATCCTGATTTTTGTTTGCTTCCATGAAAACCGTCCTTTCCGTGCGGCAGCTTATCCGTTCCGGCAAAATCCTTTTTCAGGCTTTTGCGCCTTGGATAAAAAAGGATAAGAAAAAAGGAACTGCCGCAGCAATTCCTTTTTAGGATATCCTGATTTTCAATTTTCATGTTATTTCAGATCAAAATCATCCGCATCGGATACCTGAATGTCGTACTTCATTTTCTCGGGCGGTACTTCAAACTTATATCCCATGCTCTTCTTCTCATGCTTCTTCGGCAGGGGAAGCGGATTTTCAATATATTTGATTTCTTTTTCTCCGTTCTCCGGCTGTCTGTAACGGTCGGTAGATCCGTTGGAAACTTTATCAGGGGTCTGCGTTTTTACAGGAGCCGAAATCTGAGGTTTTACAGGAGCCGGGGTCTGAGGTTTTACAGGAGCCGGAGCCTGCTCCACACCTGGCATATAGAATAAATTCTGCATGCCGGCGGCCAAAAGGACAACCAGCGCATGGAACAAAAGATAACCGTAGCCCATGGCGGGTGTTTCCACCTTAAAGAAACAGAACAGGGCGATAACCGTAGCAAACACCACCCAGATTAACTGGTTCTCCGACTCCTTTTTCAGGAAGAAGGAAGGAATGCCCAGCATCAGTAAAAACAGGACAATGATAACCCACAGAACATCTTTTCCGGTTACGGATGTACTCAGTTCGTATAAGGACATACTGCCCTTCGGCCCGAAGGTTTCTACCCAGGCTCCCATAATCCGCTGTAAGGAAGAATGGTTCTGCCAGACGTCAATCATCATAAACAGTCCCTTGCCTGCAAAGAAGCCTAATGCAAGCAGTAAAACATGCATGGTGAAGCTTTCCTTTTCTCCGTTTTCATCCAGCCAGTCGGGTCTGTTTTTCTTTAAGAATTTCACAAAAACCAGCAGGGAAATCAGGGAGAGACCTATGGCATCCAGGTACGTCAGAAAACCGATGCCGAGTCCCGATGCAAATAAAAGCAGGGCATTCTGCCATTTTAAGGAAGCGCTCTCCCGCTCTTTTTCATAGTAAAAGCCGATTAACAAAAGCACCAGACCGTATAACAGGGCATACACTACCTCCGGCGAATACTGCAGTCCGGCATTTACAAAGAAAGGAAATACCGTTGCCGTAATCAGGAAAAAGAAGGCTCCGATTCTGCCAATCAGTTTCTTTAAGGCAAAATACCATATAAGGGAAGAAATCGTCTGCAATACAATCTGCAGAATGAATCCTGCCGTAAAGTGATTGCCCACAACGTAAAATACGCTCCGCAGTAAAACGTAATAAAAATACTCCATACTCTGCGCCGTCAGGGGAATTGCCTGTCCGGTCACTTTTGCGCCTTCAAAATAACAGATATCCCGGTAAACTGCCAAAGCCGCAGCTGCATTCAGCATGAGGGCACGGATAACCACGCCCGTCACCAGAAGCACTCCCACCGCGATTGCCTCAAAGGCTGCGGAAGCCTGCACGGGCGGCCTTGCCGCCGTATAGCGACCCACACACCACCGGATAAGGGCAAACAGTCCCGCCACTAAGAAAAGCGGCAGGCAGGATATGCAGATAAGGGCGCTTTTATCGGTTATGGAAAGGCTTTGCAGTCCCGAAACCGTCAGACCGAAATAAGCAAAGCCGATCAAGACTATGTAGCAAGCCCAAAGCACATAGCTGAACTTGTTTTTCACAAAAGCCATATTACTCCTTTTTTGCAAAGGGTTAAATCTGTTCTAACGCCTGTGCAAGGTCATCTATAATGTCGGAAACGTTTTCGATACCAACGGACAGACGAATCAGATCAGGGGCAACGCCGGCTTCCTTTAACTGTTCGTCGTTCATCTGTCTGTGTGTATGGCTGGCAGGATGAAGCACACAGGTCCGGGCATCCGCAACATGGGTCACGATGGCAGCCAGCTTCAGCTTATCCATCAGCTCTTCTGCTGCTTTTCTGCCGCCCTTTAAGCCGAAGCTGATAACACCGCAGGTGCCGTTCGGCATGTATTTCTGTGCCAGTTCATAGTATTTGTTGCTCTTTAAGCCGGGATAGTTGACCCAGGCAACCTTTTCGTGGCTTTCCAAAAATTCCGCAACCGCCTGCGCATTGCTGCAGTGTCTTTCCATACGGAGAGGCAATGTTTCCAGTCCTAAATTCAGGATAAAGGCATTAAACGGCGACTGGATGGAACCGAGGTCCCTCATAAGCTGGGAGGTTGCCTTTGTTATGTAAGCGGCTTTGCCGAATTTTTCGGTATAAGTGATACCGTGATAGGACTCATCCGGGCTGCAGAGTCCGGGGAATTTATCCGGATATTTACTCCAGTCGAAATTGCCGGAGTCCACAATGGCTCCGCCTACGGTTGCGGCATGTCCGTCCATGTACTTGGTCGTGGAATGGGTGACAATGTCGGCTCCGAAATCGAACGGATTGCAGTTAATGGGTGTGGCAAAGGTATTGTCCACAATGAGAGGTACCTGATGGTCATGGGCAAGCTTGGCAAACTTTTCAATATCAAGCACTACCAGCGCAGGGTTTGCAATGGTTTCCGCCACTACGCACTTAGTGTTCTCCTGAAAAGCTTCCGCGATTTTCTCAGCCGGCCAGTCAGGGTCAACCACAGTACAGGAAATACCCATTTTTTTCATGGTAACCGTCAGCAGGTTAAAAGTGCCTCCGTATACGGTAGAAGAAAGAACCACATGGTCCCCTGCCTCACAGATATTGAATACCGCATAATTGTTGGCCGCCTGACCGGAGCTTGTCAGCATTGCGGCAACGCCGCCCTCTAATTCACAGATTTTGGCTGCAACGCAGTCATTGGTCGGATTTTGCAGTCTGGTGTAGAAATAACCGGACGCCTCCAGATCAAACAGTTTTCCCATCTGTTCGGAAGTATCATACTTAAAGGTGGTAGACTGGTAAATCGGCAGGATACGGGGTTCGCCGCACGTAGGCTTCCATCCCGCCTGCACACATATTGTTTCTTTCTTCATAGGTTTCCTCTTCCTTCCTTAGTCATCCCAGTTATGGTATACTGCCTGCACATCATCGTCTTCATCCAGAAGGTCGAGGGTACGCTGCAGGTTTTTGATGGCGGTTTCATCTGTAAGGGTTACATAGTTCTGGGGAATCATGGTAACTTCCGCACTCATCATGGGAATACCGGCATCCTCCAGTACCTTTCTTACCTCTTCAAAGCTGTCGGGGTCGGTCAGCACTTCGTATACATCCTCTTCTTCACTGAAATCCTCCGCTCCGGCATCCAGCACCTGCATCATCAGTTCATCCGAATCCGCTTCGTATTCTTCTTTATCGATTAAAATCTGGCCCTTCTTGTCAAACATAAAGGAAACGCAACCGGGAGTACCGATGTTGCCCTGTCCCTTTGTGAAAGCGCTTCTCACATTGGCTGCCGTACGGTTCTTGTTGTCGGTCAGCGCGTCTACGATAATGGCGATACCGCTGGGACCGTAGCCTTCGTATGTAACGTATTCATAGTTTACGCTTCCCAGATCTCCGGCAGCCTTCTTGATGCCTCTGTCGATGGTATCATTGGGCATGTTGTTGGCTTTTGCCTTTGTAATAACCTGTGCCAGCTTAAAGTTGTTGGCAGGGTCGGGACCGCCTTCCTTGACCGCTACGGCAATTTCTCTTCCGATAATGGTAAAAATCTTGCCCTTTGCTGCATCATTCTTTTCCTTTTTATGCTTAATGTTCGCAAATTTTGAATGTCCTGACATATTCTTTCTCCTTAGATTTTCTTATTTTATTTTTTCCGGTAAAACCTCACATTAAAATATACCATTATTGGCGATTTCCGTCAAGTTTGGCATTTGTCTTATGTATTCAGTTCCAGACTTATCATGAGCGCCCTGTTGACCTTCTGCATAATCTGGGCATCCAGGTGGCACACCTTATCCTTCAGCCTTTTTTTGTCTATGGTACGGAGCTGCTCTAAAAGCACCACGGAGTCCTTATCCATATCGTATTTTTCCGTGGAAAGCTCGATATGTGTGGGCAGCTTTGCCTTGTTCATTCTGGAAGTAATGGCAGCGCAGATAATGGTGGGACTGTGTTTGTTGCCCACATCGTTCTGGACAATCAGAACCGGCCGGATACCTCCCTGCTCGGAACCGATAACCGGACGTAAATCTGCGTAATAAATATCTCCTCTTCTCATAAAAAACATCCCTTCTTCTAAATCTGGTATTAGTATTTCCAGTTTATCTGAAGGTATACCATTTCCGTTTTCTATTCCCGTAAAAGGTCCGTGGCGCAGAGTCCCATGCCCATTTCCCTTTTTGCTGCGGCATCCCCCGCACAGGCATGCAGGTATACGCCCGCCACCGCCGCTTCGTAGGGGGAAAGTCCGCCTGCCAGCATAGCGCCTGTCATGCCGGATAAAACATCCCCGCTTCCCGCCGTTGCCATCCGGTCGTTGCCCGCCGTGTTTAAGAATATTTTATGGCTGCCGTCACAGACGTAGGTTCTTGCGCTTTTTCCGACGATTACTGCATGAATATCCGCCTGCAGCTTCCGGGTGGCGGCAAGTTCATCCTCCTTCACCTCGGAAACCGTAACATGAAGAAGTCTCGCAAGCTCTCCCATATGGGGCGTAAGCACCAGATTGCCGCCTCTTTGCGCCGCCAGCTTATAAAGCGCTTCCTCCCTGCTTAACGCGTTAAGGGCGTCCGCATCCAGAAGCAGCTTTTTCTCCCGGCTCCGTAAAAACAGTTCCGTAAGTGTCCGTGCCGCTTCTCCCTCCCCCAGTCCGGGACCAGCTAAGAGCACATCCGCCCAGTCCATGCTTTTCTTAAGTTCTTCCTGCTCTGCTTCCGAAAGTCCGTCTTCTTTTTCGTAGGAAAAAATCATGGCTTCCGGCAAACTCATAAGCACTGTCTCCCGGATGCATTCGGGAATGACCAATTTTACCATGCCTACTCCCGCCCGGTAAGCACTTTTCGCACAGAGAACAGCCGCTCCCGCCATATTTTTACTGCCGGCCGCAATCAGGATTTTTCCGAAGGTGCCCTTGTTGCCGTCCGGTCTGCGGTTTTGAAAGAGGGAAAGTCCGTCCCCCGTCAGGGTATACATGCCAGGCTCCCCTGTCCGGAAGCTTTTTTCCGTAATGCCGATGTCTGCAGTCCTTACCTTTCCGGCATAGGAAGCACCCGGATAAAGATACAGCCCTCTTTTGGCAAAGCCGAAGGTAACGGTTCTGTCCGCCATGATTGCCGTCCCCCAGATTTTGCCCGAGTCCGAATCGATGCCGGAAGGAATATCCGCCGCCACCACCTTTCCCGGTAGGTCGTTTATGGTTTCAATCACCTGCTTATAATCCCCGGTTATCTTTCGGGAAAGTCCGGTGCCAAACAGGGCATCCACGATAACGGAATACTCCTCCGCCGGAAAACCGTCCTCTCCAAAGCTTACCACCGGGACACCGTAAGCCTGTAAAATCCGGTATTCGTAAGCGGCAGCTTCGCTTAATTTTTCCTTATTTCCCACAAGTAGGACCTTCACTTCCACGCCTCTGTCCGCAAGAAGTCTTGCGCAGGCAAGCCCGTCGCCGCCGTTATTTCCCGTACCGCACACGCAGAGTGCTTTTGCCTCCCGGGGCTTTTTATGGGCATCTTTTAAAAGAAGCTTGCATTCGTCCGCAAGGGCAAGCGCCGCCCGCTCCATCAAAACCTCCGTGTGTATGCCGATATTCTGTATGGTATAAGTATCATATGCCCGCATCTCGTCCGCCGTTACAAGGCTGACAGGCAGGATTCCGTTTTTCTTTTCCATATCATTTGAAAAAGGACTGTTGTGCTCAACCGTCCTCTTTACTCTCCTTATTTCCGTATTCTCCGTCAAACAGATTGATGACATCCGCTCCGAAAATGGAATGCATATAGGAATACAGCTCCTGATTTTTCTGCTCCATTTCCTGTTTCCGGATAAGCTGTTTTTTTAATTCTATCCTCGTGTCCCGTATCCATTCCTCCGCTGCCGCAATGCTTGCCGTATTTTCATTGAGCTGCCGGTAGCAGATATCCATGGTGGCAAACATCAGTTTTTTGTTGACTGCCTTTATTTCGTCCGGCAGGGCATTTAACTCCAGCCGGTAGTCCTTAAGCTTCTCGTTGCACTCGGCAATGAGTCTCTTGTGCTCTTCGATTTTTTTCTCGGTTGCCTTGTCTTCCTTTTTGTTGTAGGCATCTGCCAGCGGAATGATCTCTTCCATCAGCTTCTTCTTTAAGGCGGCTGTCTTTTTTCCTTCCGTAGCCGCCCTGCCCTGCTTCTTTAAGAGCTCGTTCAGCTCCTCCTGCAGCGCTTTTACGGCTGGGGTGGCTTCCTCGTTTCCAAACAGCTTGTGCCAGTTGTGATCCAATGTCAGCACCGGGATATTGTAGGCGTTTACCGCCTCATAAAAGTCTTTTTCTTTCTTCTTCATTCAGATGCCTTTCCGGTAAATTTACCTCTACGCATCAGTTTCTTCTTTCTTCCGGTTTTCCTGCTCCAGATTGTAGGAAAGCTTCATCAGACTGTCCGAAAGATGAACGTTTTCGACCTGGATTTCGGGCGGAACCTGTAAATCCACATGCGCAAAATTCCAAATGGCGCGGACGCCGCATTTCACCAGTACCTCCGCCACGTCAATGGCGCTGTTTTTGGGAATGGTGAGCACCGCAATGTCAATATCGTTTTCCTGCATGAACGCTTCCATTCTGTCCATGGGCTGAACGGTAATTTCCCGGACCTTTTCTCCCCAGAGCGCCGGATTTTTATCGAATATTCCCTTTAAAATAAAGCCCCTCTTTTCAAAGTTCATATAATTGCCGAGAGCCCGTCCGAGGTTGCCGGCGCCGATGATGATCAGCCGGTGGGTCTTGTCGAGTCCCAGTATTTTTCCGATTTCCGTATACAGATAATCTACATTATAGCCGTAACCCTGCTGTCCGAAGCCGCCGAAATTGTTGAAATCCTGCCGTATCTGCGACGCGGTTACCTGCATTCTGCGGGAAAGTTCCTGCGAAGAAATGCGTTCCACTCCTTCATCCTTTAAGTCTCCCAAGTAACGGAAATAACGTGGCAGACGCCCGATAACCGCCTGGGAAATGCCTTTTCCTTCCACACTAACGCCTCCTGTTTTATAGCTTACTTTTCCATAAGAATTTATAATTTATTATATAAGAGTGTTAAAAAATTGTCAACGCAGACGCGCCCCATGCAGAAAAATTTGACATTATTTTTCCATGACGGTAAACTATAGAAAGCAAAACAGAATGTGAGGAACAGACCATGATACTTTCCTGTCAGAATATACAGAAAGCATTTGTCGGAAACGAAGTCTTAAAAGAAATTTCTTTTCATATAGAGGACCATGAAAAAGCAGCCATTGTGGGCATCAACGGTGCCGGCAAGTCCACTCTGCTTAAGATTATTGTAGGCGAAATGGCAGCCGATGACGGCCAGGTCATTTTAGGCAAGGGAAAAAGCCTGGGGTATCTTTCCCAGAATGCCGGACTGTCGGATGATAACACCATCTACGAAGAGCTTTTGTCCGTAAAGCAGGATTTGATTGCCCTGGAGCATAAAATACGGGAAACCGAAAAATCCATGAAGGATGCGGACGAAGAAAGCCTTGCCGGAATCATGGAGGAATACAGCCAGCTCACCCACCGTTTTGAGGCAAGCGGCGGTTATATATACAAAAGTGAGCTCATAGGCGTCTTAAAAGGGCTGGGCTTTACGGAGGAAGAATTTGATAAAAAAACCTCCGCCCTCTCCGGCGGTCAGAAAACCCGTGTGGCACTGGGACGTCTTCTGCTTTTGTCCCCCGACCTTATTATTTTAGACGAGCCGACCAACCACCTGGATATGCAGTCCATTGCATGGCTGGAAACCTACCTAAAAAATTACAGGGGTGCGGTTTTAATCGTTTCCCATGACCGCTTCTTCCTGGACAGACTGGCTACCAAAATCATTGAAATCGACAACGGACGCTCCACCGTATTTGCCGGCAACTATTCCGACTATGCCGTCAAAAAAGAACAGCTCCGCATAGCCCAGTGGAATGCCTATATGAACCAGCAGCAGGAAATCAAACATCAGGAGGAGGTTATTGAAAAGCTCCGCTCCTTCAACAGGGAAAAATCCATCAAGCGTGCGGAAAGCCGCGAGAAAATGTTAAATAAAATAGAGGTGCTGGACAAACCCACGGAAGTAAAATCCGATATGCATCTGACCCTGACTCCCGCCGTTTTAAGCGGCAACGATGTACTGACCGTGGAGGACTTAAAAAAATCCTTCGGCTCCCAGACGCTCTTCTCCCACCTTTCCTTTCGGTTAAAGCGCGGGGAGCATGTGGCAATCATCGGGGACAACGGCACCGGCAAAACTACGATTTTAAAAATCATCAACCGGATCATCGAAGCGGACGCCGGAAGCTTTCGATTAGGCTCCAACGTGGAAATCGGTTACTACGACCAGGAACACCATGTACTGCATGATGAAAAGACCCTCTTTGAAGAAATTTCCGATGAGTATCCGTACCTGGACAACACCCGCATCCGCAATGTACTGGCGGCTTTCCTCTTTACCGGGGATGATGTTTTCAAGTGGATTGCCGATTTGAGCGGCGGTGAAAAAGGCCGTGTCAGCCTGGCAAAACTGATGCTCTCCAATGCCAACTTTTTAATCCTGGACGAGCCCACCAACCATTTGGATATTATGTCAAAGGAAATCTTAGAGGATGCCTTAAACCACTACGAAGGCACCGTACTCTATGTTTCCCACGACCGTTATTTCATCAATAAAACCGCCCACCGCATCTTGGAACTTTCCGGCGGGGACTTTACCAATTATCTGGGCAACTACGACTATTACCTCTTAAAGAAGGAACAACTGGCCGTAAATACACCGGCTGCTTCCGCCGCTGCTCCCACCGAGGATACCGAAAGCAAAACGGACTGGAAACAGCAGAAAGAGGAACAGGCGCAGAAACGAAAGAAAGAAAACGACTTAAAGAAATGCGAACAGCGGATTGAAAAGTTAGAAGAAGAAAAAGCATCCCTGGAAGAAAAGATGTGCGACCCTTCCATCGCAACGGATGTGGGAAAGCTGCAGGAGCTTTCCAAAAAAATCGAAGAAACGGACGGACAGCTTTCAGAAGCGTACGAAGAATGGGAAAGGCTTGCGGAATAAACCGCAAGCCTTTTTTCTGCATATACTGCATATTTTTTCTTACATTGCTTCGTATGTTTTACGGATTTCTTTGATAAAGTTCTCGCTGTTTAATACGGTGACATCCTTTAAGGAGGTAATCAGGGCAAGGTCCTTGGTCATTCTGCCGCTTTCAATGGTGGAAAGAGTTGCCTTCTCCAGCTTATCCGCAAATTCTACCAGTTCCTTGATGCCGTCTAACTCGCCGCGCTTTCTCAATGCTCCGGTCCATGCAAAAATGGTAGCTACGGAGTTTGTGGAGGTTTCCTCTCCCTTTAAGTGCTTGTAGTAATGACGCTGTACGGTTCCGTGTGCGGCTTCGTATTCGTATACGCCGTTCGGGGAAACCAGTACGGAAGTCATCATGGCGAGGGAACCGAATGCGGAAGAAACCATATCGGACATTACATCGCCGTCGTAGTTCTTGCATGCCCAGATAAAGCCGCCCTCTGCTTTCATGACTCTTGCTACCGCATCGTCAATCAGGGTGTAGAAATAGGTAATGCCGGCTTCCTCAAATTTCGCCTTGTATTCGTTTTCGTAAACCTCTGCAAAAATATCCTTGAAGGTATGGTCATACTTTTTGGAAATGGTATCCTTTGTGGCAAACCATAAATCCTGCTTTAAGTCCAATGCATAGGAAAAGCATGCTCTTGCAAAGCTGGTGATGGACTTGTCAGTGTTGTGCATGCCCTGCAGCACGCCTGCGCCGGTAAAGTTATGTATCAGCTCCCTGGTCTCGGTGCCGTCCTCTGCGGTAAATACCAGTTCTGCCTTTCCGGGGCCCGCAATCTTCATTTCGGTATTCTTATACACATCGCCGTAAGCATGTCTTGCCAGCGTAATGGGCTTTTTCCAGTTCTTTACGCAGGGTTCGATGCCCTTTACCACAATGGGGGTACGGAATACGGTGCCGTCTAAAATGGCACGGATGGTGCCGTTGGGGCTCTTCCACATTTCCTTTAAGTTGTACTCCGTCATACGCGCCGCATTGGGGGTAATGGTCGCACACTTTACGGCTACTCCGTACTTTAAGGTGGCATTGGCGCTGTCCACGGTTACCTGGTCGTTGGTTTCGTTGCGGTATTCCAGACCAAGGTCATAGTACTCGGTCTTCAAATCGATAAAGGGCAACAACAGTTCATCCTTGATCATCTTCCAAAGGATTCTTGTCATTTCATCTCCGTCCATTTCCACCAAAGGGGTAGTCATCTGAATTTTACTCATTTTGCTGTGTCCTCGCTTTCTTTTTCCTGTTTCGCTGCTGCATTGTTTTCATAGGCTTCATGTAAGCCGTTCTTTACCATGTTTTCATAGGCATTTATCATATGCATATGGGCAAGCCGTTCCGCCTCGTCGGCATTTCTGTCCTTGATTGCCAGCATGATTTTCTCATGCTCTTCGTTGGACGCCATGCTCCGTTCCGGTGTGGAAAGGGTTTTTCTGCGCACCCGCAGTACATAGGCGTGGAAATCCCTCAGCTGGTGCTCCAGCATTTTGGAATCGCATGCTTCGTATAAAATTTCATGAAACCGGTTGTCCAGTTCGGGAAGCTGTTCCATATGTCCTTTCGAAGCATGGAACTTGGCAAGGTACACACATTCCTCCAGCTCATCAAGCTGTTCCTTTGTAATGTGCTCCGTTGCCCATCTGGCGCACAGCCCCTCCAGACGAGAACGTATCATATAGATGTCCTTCACATCCTTTTCCGTGATACCGGTTACATAAGCGCCTTTGTTGGGGATTATCTGGATGAGCCCTTCTAACTCCAGCTGCCGGAAGGCTTCCCGGACAGGGGTACGGCTGACACCCATTTCTTCTCCGATGGCAACTTCTTTCAATTCCTCATAATCGGCATATTTTCCGTTCAGGATATCCTCCCTTAACTTATGGAAAATACGCCCCCGCAGGGAGTACTTGTCCGTCACTTCCTGCTTCACATCATACTTTTCCAATGTTTGCTCCCATCTGTCTGCAAAGCTGCATTTCCCGGGTTATTTTCCGATGGTAAGATGCTTCTCTTCACAGATTTCATTAATCACTTTCACCAGTTCTTCATCGGTCAGAACCGTTACACGTCCGTCCGCATACTGGGCATCCACCCACTTCTTGATTTCATGTACCAGCTCACTGTTCTTGTCCACATGCTGCTCTTCTTTTAACTTGTAATAGGTATTAATCCAGTGGGCAATGCCGGCAAGACCGGAGGTATTGGAAACTGCGCACAGAACAGGTCTGTTCAAGAATTTTTCCGTATCGAAGATATTGTAAATCTCTTCGTTTTTCAGAAGTCCGTCCGCATGGATACCGGCTCTCGTTACATTGAAATTCTTTCCGACGAAGGGCGTTCTTTCCGGAATATGATAACCGATTTCCTTCTCATAATACTCTGCCAGTTCGGTAATAACCGTGGTATCCATACCGTTTAAGCTGCCGCGGAGCTGGGCATATTCAAATACCATTGCTTCCAGAGGCGTGTTGCCGGTACGTTCGCCGATACCGAAAAGGGAGGTATTGACGCCGGAGCAGCCGTACAGCCATGCCGTGGTGGAGTTGGAAACTGCCTTGTAGAAATCGTTGTGTCCGTGCCATTCCAGGTTGGCATGGGGCACGCTGGCATTTGTATGCAGGGCGTAAATGATACCCTGTACGCTTCGGGGAATAACGGCGCCGGGATAGTTGACCCCGTAGCCCATGGTATCGCAGGCGCGCACCTTGATGGGTATTTTATATTCCTCCTGCAGCTTCATAAGCTCTAAGCAGAACGGTACCACATAGCCGTAAATATCCGCTCTGGTGATATCCTCTAAGTGGCATCTGGGGCTGATGCCCTCTTCCAGACACTCCTTGATAACGCTTAAATAATGCTCCATCGCCTGTTTTCTTGTCATCTTGAGCTTTAAGAAAATGTGATAGTCGGAGCAGCTTACTAAAATACCGGTTTCTTTCATACCGATTTCTTTTACTAATTTAAAGTCTTCCTTACTGGCGCGGATCCAGCTGGTTACTTCGGGGAACTCATAGCCCCTCTCCATACATTTATAGACCGCATCCCTGTCCTTTTTGCTGTAAAGGAAGAATTCCGAAGCACGGATCATACCGTTGGGACCGCCCAGCTTATGCAGATAATCGTAAATAGTCACAATCTGCTCCGTGGTATACGGCGCTCTTGACTGCTGTCCGTCACGGAAGGTGGTATCGGTAATCCAGATATCCTTAGGCATATTGTGAGGCACAATTCTGTCGTTGAAAGGTATCTTCGGTATCTCGGAATAAGGAAACATATTTCGGAATACATTGGGTTTCTCCACATCATCCAGAATATACATATGCTCTTCTATTTCCAGAAGATTATTTCTCGTATTCATGTTCACCGGACGATTGTCAAATGTTTCATTTTCTCTCATGATTGGAAGCCTCTTTCTTCTATTGTTAAATCTCGTATAATTGTATACAATCATACCGAGTCTGTCAATACCCTTTTCACATGCAGCATGCCGTACCCCTGTAAATTGTCCGGTTCTTTTAGTCTGACACAGCCCTTAAGCAGCCGGTACTTTGCCTGCTCCTTGCTTAAATCCGGATATTTTTCCAACAAAAGAGCCAGACAGCCGCTCACCATGGGCGTTGCCATGGAGGTGCCGCTTTTTGCCGTATATGCTCCCTGGGTACGCGCGCCCGCTTTCCGGTAAAAAGCATTGCAAGATACAATTTCCGTCCCCGGCGCCACTAAGTCCGGCTTCCGGTATAAAATGCCCTCCCGTCCTCTGGCAGAGTAGATTTCGCAGCTCTTCTTTCCGCTTCGCCTCTCCTTGTCATAGCACCCCACGGTGATGAGCCTCGGGCTCTCTCCCATATAGGAAATACTGCCCGGCGCCGGTCCGTTATTCCCCGCCGCACAGACCACCAGAAGTCCTTCTTCCCATGCTTCCTCCATTTTTTCCCTAAGAAGCATTTCCTTTTTTTCCGGCATCGTGCCGCCGAATCCCACCGAGATATTCACGATGCGTATTTTCCATCTGTCCTTGTTTTCCAAAATCCAGGAAAGTCCTTTAAGCATGGCTTCCACACTGCCGTCCCCCTGCTCGTTTAAGACCTTTCCCACAATCAGGCCCGCCCGAGGCGCCACGCCCCGGTATCTGCCTCTCGAAAGCAGACCGCTTCCCGCGGCAATTCCGCACACGTGGGTGCCGTGTCCGCAGTCGTCATATACATATGGCATGTCGTTCACAAAGTCCCGGAATGCCAGTATTCTCCCTCCGAAATCGGGATGCGTGGAAATACCGGTGTCCAGCACGGCTATGGTTATGCCCTCACCGCCGCCTTTTCCGGTAAAGTCCTCGCATCCAATCTGTTTTCTTGCTATAAACATAAAAAAAGACTCCGGCTTTTCTCTTATTCTATGCCGAAGTCTTTGTTCCGTTCTATGACGGCCTGTCCGCCGTTTACCTTTGTCTGTCCGTAAACCTTACTGTCACCCACACTCAGAAACACATAATCACCCGTATGGGTAACGGGAAAGCTTATCTTTCCTTCCTCTCCCGTGTAGGAAATGTTTTCCAACTGTCCTTCCTTATCCACGGTAAGGACACGGATATCGCCGTATTTCAGATAATCGGGCAGTGTCACATTAAGGGTGAGTTTTCCTTTGTTAAGCTGCTCTATGGGAACCGGATATGCTGCATCCGTAAGGGAAAACGTCACCGTAAGCTTTTCTCCTTCCGGTCTGCTTCCGTACAGGCTCTCATATGCCGTTTCCACCGCATCGGAGCTTTCCTGTTCCACTGCCGTAAGCACGTAGGAACCCTTTCCTGTAAAATCCGCCGCAAAACTACAACTGCTTACCTGACTACTTATTTTTAATCCCTCTTCAGCCTCCGTAAGCTGCAGATAGGGGGTAAACTCTTCGTCCGTTTTTTCTTCCGTATGCTCTATACGGCTCACGCCCTTCAGGCACACATCCCGGTAAGATGTATTTGCCATTTTTTTCGCTGTCTCTTCATAGGAAACAACCGGCAATGCGTCAGTACTTTCAAACACCACAAAGCATTCTTCTTCCGGAAGCGCCGTGTCCGTAAAATCAATGCACCGCAGCCCCAGTTCTTTCACTCCGGCCCCAATGACGAAGCCGCTTACGGGACAGCCGGCAAAAGCCCTGTCCGCTATTTTGGCAAGCCCGCTTCCGCCTGTCACCGTTTTAAGATTGCTGCAGTTATAAAAGGCGGCTTCTCCCACCTCCGTAACGGAATCCGGCAGAACCACCGATGTTATCCCGGTATCGCCCATAAACACTTCCGGTCCGATTTTCTTTACCCCTTCGGGAACGGTTATTTCTTCCGCCTCTCCCCGGTAGGCAAGCAAAATACCGTCGCCCACAATCAGGAAATCATCGCCCGTGCCTGCAAGCCAGGTTTTTAACCAGGCGCTCTGGGAAAATGCCTTGGGTGCAATCTCCGTTACCGTCACCGGTATCTGTACCTTGGTGAGCCTGTCGCAATGATAAAAAGCACCGTAGCCGATGGTTTTTAATCCGTACGGAAGCACCGCTTCCCGCAGATTGCTGCGGGCATAGGACAATTCTCCCACATACGTGACATTGGGAAAAGCATATCCGGACAGACCCTTACTTTTGTAATAGGCGCGGGCTGCCACTTTGCCGTCCTCTGTCACGGCGCGTTTGCTGATGCCTTCATTCTTTTTTAAAGGTGTTTTTTCTATACTGTTGTCACTGTCCCCGGTACTTACGGAGCCGTCATTGCCGACCGTTTCCATGCCGGAGTTCTCCGTGCTTTTATCCCGGTAGAAGATAAAAGCCTTGTTGCCTACCACATAGCTGCTTCCGATTTCCCTGCTTTTGCCGGCAGACACTCCTTCCGCTTTTGCAGAAGTAAACGCGCCTGCTGACAATATCACGGAAAGCAGTACGGCAAGCATACCTTTTCCATATCTTTTCATAAGCTTTCCTTCATCTTTCAAACCGGAGCATGCCCCAATTTATGCAGGAACCTTTTTATACACTCTGTCCTTCTTTACAAACAGGATAACTGCCATACCGGTCAGGGCAATCACCGCAAACCACTTGGGAGAAATATCTCCGGTCTTGGGGGAACTGTCCGTTACACCGTTTGCCGTAAGCTGGCTGGTATTGACATAAATCACATACGGTGAAAAATGCTCTGCGGTAAAGGTTACACAGGATACTCCGTCAATGGTGGTGAATTTCGGTGTCAGCTTATCTAACTTGTCGTTGACCACACCCGCTACCTTGTTGTTGCCGGCATAGGTAATCATGGAATCCGGCAGAGGCAGGGTTATGGAAATGGACAATCCCGTGGTATCGGTAATCTTGGTCTTGCCGGTGGAATCGTAAAGAGAAATATCCATCGGGAAATATTTTACATTATCAAGACTGCCGTATTCGTCCATCAGAGCCTTCACAACTGCTTCGGAAGCGGCTGAATCCTCCGTGATCTTAATGACAAAGTTATCGGAAGAGCCCTTTACCGTTGCGGAAACCACACCGGTATTGGATAAACCGTTTTTGTCGATGACAACGGTGGAACCGGTCTTATTGCCGCCTGTATTGTTGTTTTTATTGGTACTGTTGCCGCCGGAAACACTTGTGTTGCCACGGTTTCCGGAAGTGCCGGAGCCTGCGTTTCCGTTCGTTTTTTTATTTGTGTAGTTTGCCGTAACGGTTGCGTTGGCAGCAGGCATCACCATGGTTGTGGCAGATACCGTATCACTGGCAAATTTAATGCTCGTATTGTCAGAAGTCCACTTGGAGAACTGCTGGTTACTTGCCGGCTCATTGGCAATGACAATAACCGTAGCTCCTGCCACATAGCTGCCGGAACCCTGTCCGTTCTTTACCGTCAGAGTATACAGTGTATTGGCATTTCCGCCGCTCACGGTGCTGTTTCCGTGGTTGCCGTTTCCGCCGTTATTCCCGTTGTTGCCGTTTCCACCGTTATTTCCACCGTTGTTGCCGGTGCTGTTCTTTTCATACTGGGCATATACATCCGTATCCTTCTGGATATTGGTAATGGCAGGACGCCAGCCTGTAAAGGTATAACCGGTTCTGGTAGGCGCCTGGGGAAGAATGGCATCTTCACCGGCTGCTACCTTCTGGGTATACAGTACCTTATCGTCATAGTCAATAAAGCGAACGGTAAACTTGGTTTCTTCGGAGTCAATCTTACGATACTGTGCCGTAATGTCCATGTTGCGGCTTACCTTGGTAAAGTCGGAGGGAATCCATCCCTCAAATACATAGCCTTCCCGTTTCGGATCTGCCGGTGCAACCGCATCCATACCGATTAAAACCTCCTGTTCGCTGAGTACGGAGCCGTCATAGTCCCAGAAAATAACCTTGAAGGTCGTGGACGCCGGCTTGTTGGTTACATTGATATTGATGTATTCCCCTGCGTAGGTTTCCGCTGCACTGCCTGCCTCACAGTAGAATTCAATGGTCTTGTAATCCCCGTTGGAGCTTAAGTTCTGCGGGGTATTGAAGGCCGTCGGGTCAAGGTAGGTAACGCTGCTGGGGATTTCCAGATATCTTACGTTACTGTCGTGGAACGCATACTTGCTGATGGACTTACAGGTAGTCGGAAGCTTTACGGAATACAGGCTCGCCGTATTGCGGAAGGCGTTTTCCGGTACGGTGGTAATGGCGGAGGTGGAAAGGTCTACCTGACCCACTTCGCCGCAGTCCATAAAGGCTTCTTTTGCGATTTCCGTTACACCCGCAAGTTCGGATGCGCTTACGGAACCGGGCGTATTCAGCTTGCCGCGGCTTTCCAGACACTGCACGATGCTCTTCTTGCTGCCGTTTGCATCCAGTCCGTAAATAATGGCATTGTCCGTTGTGAAGTTCGGACCGCCACCGAAGGAAACATTTTCCAGTATCGGGCAGTCACGGAACGGACGCAGACCCATTTCCGTTACGTTGGGGGAAAGGGTTACGTTATTTAATTTGGCATTGTTGTTAAATGCATAATCTCCTACGGAAGACTCATCACTGGTCGGCATATAGAAGGAGGTCAGGGAAGAATCCGAACCTGCCGCATCGGAAATATCACTGCCGTGGGTGGTGTAATCGTAGGCAAACGCATAGTCGTCAATCACGGCTTCTGCGCCGAAAATATTAATCTTTTCAAGGGACTGGCAGCCGGTAATGGTATAAGGCTCAAATTCCTTAATATCCCGGAACGTGATTTCCTTTACATCCGTATCCGCAGAACCGGAGGAATTTACTTTCTTAACCGCATAGGTGCCGTCCGCATTTAAGTCGAAGCTGCCGTTAGCATTCTTTTCTGCCGCTGCATTGGAAAACAGACCCTGTTTTACAGCCTTTACACCGCTCGGAATGTCGGGACGGAGCGCCGCGTTGATAATATCCCACTGGTCGCTGGTTACTTCCGTGGAGCTGTCGGTCAGCCAGCTGTTGTAAGCTGCTACCGCTTTTCTTGCCGCATCTTCATAATCAGCCGTAATGTACGGATAATTGGATGCCGTATACTTGGTGGTCAGCTCACGGAACTTCGGATAGTCAACCAGGGTTGCCATACCGTAGCCGGTTGAAGCATTTGCCACATACTGTACTTCCAGGTTGGTCGGCCAGCCGCTGAAATAGGTAATATAGGTCTTGGGCTGCTGTCCGGCATTGATGTTGCTGTCTGCGGACATGGCATACAGGTAAGGAATGCAGTCATCTGCCACGGTACCGGTAAACCGAAGCACCGGTGTGGATTTCAGGTATGTGCTTTCGTTGGGACAGCCGGTTGCATGTACGCCGTCCACAAGCTGGGTAGCAAAGGCGTTCTGTCCTATATACTGTACGGAACCGGCATCCTCAAAAATAACATCCTTTAAATTATGGCATCCCTTGAATGCGCTTTCGTTAATATCATGCACCGTAGCTGGAATGGTAATCTTCTCTAAGAAGCAGTTGCCGGAAAAGCTGCCGGAATTGATGGCGGAAATACCGTAAGGGCCTATGGTGGTGGGTATGGTTACTTCCGCAACCTTCTTATTCATATTGAAGTACAAAAGCTCATTGTTGGAATTGACCTGATAGGTCAGCTCTGCGGTACTGCCGTCAGTAGCGGTTTCTCTCTTGATAATTTCATAGCAGTCCCTGTCCGCATACTTAAAAGCAATGGCATTTGCCTTGGTAAAGGTGTGCGTGGTGGAGGAACCGTCCGCTTCAAAATAAAAGGTGGGGTCTACCCAGGAAAGAAAATCCAAATCCTTTCCCGTATAGTCTCCTTTAAAGTCGGTATAGGGGCTTTCCACTTTAATTCTCTTTAAGCCGTTGCAGCCCTCAAAGTTATTTAAGTTGATTTTTCCGATAATGGACTCCGGCAGAGTCAGGTCGGAAATTCTGGTACAGCCCTTGAATACGGATACTCCGAGGTCATCCAGAGTGACATTCTTGCCTTCGTTTACACCGGCAATATCCAGTGTGCCTGCGGTAAGGCCTAAGTTCGTGCAGCCTTCAAACGCATGATCGTAAATCTTCGTAACACTTGCGGGCAGGGTAAACTCCATCAGTGCCCGGCAGTTTAAGAAAGTGTAGTCGGAAATATACTGCAGACGGGAATTAAAATCCAGTCCGATTGCCGCCATATTGACGCAGTTGGCAAATGCATGGTGTCCCATTTCGGTAAGACCGTTGCCGAGGGTGATGCTTTCCAGACCGGTACAGCCGTAAAAGGCATAGTTGCCGATTCCCATCAGTCTTTCGCCTACCACAAGGGTACGGATGTTTCCTTCATTGGCAAATACACCGTTGTCGGGATTGGTATTGATGGTGCCTTCCGGCTCCGCTACCACCCATTCCTGTACGGCACCGTCTCCGGTTGCCAGAGGGTTTGCCATTAAGGACTGGTTTCCTATGTACATAACGGTGATGTTTTTAATCCACTGTTCGGCGGTGCTTTCGGTCTTACGGTAATTGTAACCGTCATCGCCCTTATAAACGGTACCGCCGGTATTGCCCGTTGTGTCCCGGTAATAGAAATCCGCTAAATCCAGAGTGCTCCACTGCTTGTAATCCGCATAATAGCAGGCTCTGAACTCCGCTTCCTTTACCAAAACGGGGTTGCCGGAAACGTCTTCTTCGTATACCGGGTCGTTTGCCTTGTAATACAGAGGCTTCTGGCTGCGGCTCACTGCCACATAACCGGTACGGGAGCCTAAGTTTTCATTGTATTTGGTAAACGCGTCCACACTGTCGGGAATTACCAGCTTGTTGTCTGCCAGGTTTCCTGCGTTGTAGCCTAAGATAATCGCAACCTTGTCCGGACTCGTGGAGGAAGCGTTGACAAAGGCAAACTGGTAAGTACCGTCACCCGTTGTATAAATGGTATCGCAGTCAGCCGGCACCACAGGGATTACGCTGCTGCTCTGTGCGGCGCTGCCCTTCCATATCTGCTCATCCCAGAGATATTTTTTATTCTCTGCCGCTTTCGTCTCCGGTACGGGAATGAGAGCAATGAGGAGTGCGGTTATCAGGCAGACAGCGCCTAATGTCTTTCGCAGTCTCCTCCTCAATTTCAGATTTTTTCTTTTTATTTCTTTCTTTGCCATGTCTTTCTCCTTTTCCGGGAAATTTATCGGATTTTCTTTGCAACCACAACAAATCTACCGTCACTGGTATAGTAATCGCAGGTGGACAGAGTGAGAAGTTCATCTCCGTACTCGGCGTTCACACCCGTATCGTACAGGGACATATCCGCCATCTGCATCATATTGGACTCAAATTCGGTTTCCGATACCGCATCCGTAAACTGGTAATACTTGAATACGATTTCGCTTTCTTCATAAATTTTGGAGCGGAACACATACATCACTTCGTAGGTGCCTTTTTCGTAAATGGTATCGAACTGGATGTACTTATGCTCTTCGTAAAACTTTTCGGAGCTGTATTTGTTGAGCTGTCCGAACATTCTGCCGCTTCTCATATGATGACCGTACAGAATGAGGTTGGTGGAGCGGGGATAAATGCTGCAGTCCTTGTCTAAGAAAATACTGCCGTTCTTATCCTCTTCCTGGTCAAAATTATGGTTCAGATAGTAATCGTTGTTCACAGTCTGAAGTACCGGGTAATCTATATATGTATCGTCAATTTTTACCCATCCGATTAGTCTTTTGTTCAAATTATATAAAGTTTGATACTCCGGCAGAATATCCGGCAGCGTGTCCGACGTGTCATCATCGTAGTGAATGACCGGTGTTTCCGACGTATTGGGAGCGGTAAGTGCGGTATTTTTCAGGTTCTTCTGTATGGCGGCATAGTCATCCAGCCTTTTGGTCTGGTAAGAATAATTAGCAAGGTAGGCAAGGCTTCCCACAACCAACAGGCTGCTCACCGCCACAATGCCCTTCCGGATACGCTCCCGTTTTTTCATTTCCCTTAAAATCCGCTTCTGCATATCCGCATCAAATTCATCCAGAGAAGTATGGGATTTGCTTTTTCCGGAAGATGCTTTCCGTCTGCCGGCAGGTTTCTTTCGTTTGTCTTCTTTTCCAAAGCCTTCTCCTGCCTTTAGGAGCGTCTCCTTTTTATCCTGCAGTTCTTCCGTAAAATCCTCTTTCAGAATGGTATACAGCCGAATTTTCCCCTGCGCGATATCGGCAAGCAGGGCGTCAATCTGCTCCGGCGTATCTGTATTCCTCTGCTTTTTTATCTTTTCAATCTCTGCCTTATCATGCAGAGCTAACTTATAGTCGGCTTCCGTCCGGAACTGTCTGCCTGCTGCTTCGTACACGGGCATCTCTCCTGTTTCTCTTTCTGCACATAAATATACAAGTACTATTTTACTATATCTTTTAATTTATTCAAGCATTTTGCCTTGCAAATTTTTTTCTAATCATGTGGAAACATTGACATGCCTGTGTACATAGAATAAACCATAAAAACAATTCGGAGGCAATTAAAATGAGTGATTTAACTGCTACCAACTGTGGATGTAACACAGGATGCAACAATAACAACGGATGCGGATGCAACATTATCTGGATTATCCTGCTTCTCTCCTGCTTCGGCGGCAACAACGGCTGTGGTCTCGGCACATCCGGCGGCTGCGGTTGTGACAACAACAACTCAAGCTGTGACTGGCTCATCTGGATTCTGTTGCTTTCCTGCTTCTGCGGAAACAATAATTCCTGCTGCTAATGACCTGGCTCCTTAGGGAGCCGTACTCACTTGCGGGCGGGCCTTCAGAAAGTCCGTCCGCCGCATACAAAAAACGTCTTTTACATAAGATTTTTGCATAAGATTAGAAAAGCACTTTCGATGGAGGATTTATGCAGACGGACAAGGACAACTGTGACAAAATTCTTGCTTTTGACAGCATTTATACCAACAACCACATCCAGATGTATAAACTCCTCCTGCCTTATTTTGAACCGGAAATGCAGAAAAAGATGGCAATATACATTAAATTCATGGAGTTTCAATATACGCTGTCTTATTTTAAAAACCATCCCTATGCCTGCCAGCCGAGACAACCCATGCCGGATGCAGATGCTTTGTGCAAGGAGCTTTCTCCCTACTGCAACCGGGAAGAAAAGCAGAAGCTGGACCGTTTTGCCCGGTATTCTTCTTCGGTAAAAAACGCGCAGGAAATGATGGAGATGGCAGCCATGATGAAGGATATGTTCCCGGAGGGAGCTCCTTTTCCCGCAGACGGCGACGGTTCCATGGACATCAGCCAGATTTTATCCATGCTGGGAAAGCAATGACGGACAGAACCCATAGCGGCTGCAAGATTTACAAATCAACGAAAACGAGGTGTATCATGGAAGAAAGACCGGAATGGATGTCCGACCCTCTGGTAAAGGACATTTCCCTTAACAAACTTGAATTTTTAGGCTCCCTGGTTACCGGCGGCAAAGGTAAAAGCCAGAAGGAACTCATGTCTTTTTTTATGCTAAGAATGAAGGAAGCCAGACAGGCAGACATCTCCTTTTCCAAGGACGAGGTTGCCCGTGTGATTGAAGCCATCAGGCTTCACAGTACCAGGGAAGAATTGGAAAAAATGAATGAAATCATGAAAAAAGCACCGACCTCATAAGCCGGCGCTTTCCTTTTATGCTTTTATTACGGTTTTACTACGATATTTACAATTCTGCCGGGTACATAAATTTCTTTTACGATGGTGCCGGTCAGCTTGTCGCCGAGCATTTCCTTTGCCATGGCAAGGATGTTGTCCTTCTGTTCGTCCTTGGAAACCTTTAAGGTTCCTTTCATCTTACCGTTAATCTGGACAGCCAGCTCAATGGTGGACTCTACCGTCTTTTCCTCATCGTATTCCGGCCAGCTGGTCTGATACAGTCTGCCGTCAAAGCCGTTTGCCTGCCACAGTTCCTCGGTGATGTGGGGAGCAACCGGATTAAGCAGGGTAAGCAGGGTCTTGAATTCTCCCTTGGTAACGGCATTCTTCTTGTAGAAATCGTTAATCAGGGACATCATGGCTGCGATAGCCGTGTTGTACTTTAAGCTTTCAAAGTCGGAGCTTACCTTCTTGATGGTCTGATGCATCTTAGTTTCCATATCGGCGGAGTAGCCTTCGTCATCCGTCAGAATATCCTGCAGCTTCCAGACTCTCTCCAAAAATCTGCGACAGCCCTTTACGCCGTCCTCACTCCAGGAAGCGCTTAAATCAAATGCACCGATGAACATTTCATAGGTACGCAGGGTATCTGCACCGTACTCTCTTACGATATCATCCGGATTTACCACGTTGCCGCGGGACTTACTCATCTTCTCACCGTTGGAGCCTAAAATCATACCGTGGGAGGTTCTCTTCTGGTAGGGTTCGGGACAGGGAACTACGCCCTCATCATATAAAAATCTGTGCCAGAAACGGGAATACAAAAGGTGGAGGGTTGTATGCTCCATACCGCCGTTGTACCAGTCTACCGGCATCCAGTATTTCAGGGCTTCGGGACTTGCCAGTGCATTTTCATTGGTGGGGTCCGTGTAACGCAGGAAATACCAGGAAGAACCTGCCCACTGGGGCATGGTATCGGTTTCTCTCTTAGCGGGGCCTCCGCAGCAGGGACAGGTGGTGTTTACCCAGTCCGTCATGTGCGCCAGAGGGGACTCGCCGTTGTCGGTGGGCATATAGCTTTCCACGTCGGGAAGCTCCAGAGGAAGCTCGCTTTCCGGCAGAGGCACATAGCCGCATTTCTCACATTTTACAATGGGAATGGGCTCGCCCCAGTAACGCTGTCTGGAGAATACCCAGTCTCTTAATTTATAGTTAGTCTTTTCGTGGCCGATGCCCTTTTCGGTTAAGAATTCAATGATTTTCTTCTTGGCATCCGCTACGGACAGTCCGTTTAAGAATTCGGAGTTTACAAGGGTTCCGGTTGCCACATCGGTAAATACCGCTTCGTTTACGTCCACGGGGCTTCCTGCCACTACTTCGATGATGGGCATGCTGAACTTCTTGGCGAATTCCCAGTCTCTTTCATCATGTGCGGGCACCGCCATGATGGCGCCGGTACCGTAGGTCATCAGTACATAATCGGAAATCCATACGGGAATTTCTTTGCCGTTTACTGGGTTTACCGCGGTCAGGCCGTCCAGCATAACGCCGGTCTTGTCCTTTGCGATTTCGGTTCTTTCAAAATCGGACTTCTTGGCTGCCATTTCACGGTATGCCACTACGTCGTCCCAGTTTTTAATGGAGTCTTTATACTTATCGATAAAAGGATGCTCCGGGCTCATAACCATGTAGGTAACACCGAATAAGGTATCCGGTCTGGTGGTATAGACGGTCAGCTTATCCTCTTTGTCCTTTAATACGAAATCCACTTCCGCACCGGTGGACTTGCCAATCCAGTTTTTCTGGGAAACCTTTACTCTTTCGATGTAGTCCACGGTATCCAGGCCTTCGATAAGCTTCTCCGCATAAGCGGTAATCTTTAACATCCACTGGCTCTTTACCTTGCGGACTACTTCGGAACCGCAGCGCTCGCAGACGCCGTTTACCACTTCCTCGTTGGCAAGACCTACCTTACAGGAGGTACACCAGTTGATGGGCATTTCCGTCTTGTAAGCAAGACCTGCCTTAAACAGCTTTAAGAAAATCCACTGGGTCCACTTATAGTACTTCGGATCCGTGGTATTGATCTCCCTGTCCCAGTCAAAGGAATAGCCTAAGGAATGAAGCTGGTTTTTGAAACGTGCCACGTTATTTTTGGTCACAATCTTCGGATGGATGTGATTCTTGATTGCATAGTTTTCGGTAGGCAGACCGAATGCGTCCCAGCCCATAGGGTAAAGAACATTGTACCCCTGCATTCTTCTCTTTCTTGCAACGATATCCAGTGCCGTATACGGTCTCGGATGTCCTACATGAAGTCCCTGTCCCGAAGGATACGGGAATTCTACCAGTGCATAATATTTCGGCTTGGAATAATCGGTGGAGGTAGCAAATGCTTTTTCCTTATCCCAGATATCCTGCCATTTTGTCTCCACTTCTCTGTGGTTGTATACTTCTGCCATTGTTCTGTCCTTTCCTGCGCCAAGCTTCTTTCCTCATAAGGTATATTCTTTCTATATATGTTCTATATATAAGAAGCCCTTTCATCTCACAAGAAACGAAAGGGCTTTCTCCCTTAAGCGCCTAAGCTTCATTTTAAGCACTTCCAAGACTATTGTCAATCACTTTCCGTTGTTGCCTTTGCCGCTCTTTCGGCTACTTCTTTCTCCTGCACATCCGACGGTGCCTGTTCATAGCGGGCAAACGTGTAGGAATACTCGCCCCTGCCGCCGGTCATGGAGCGTAAATCCGTACAGTAACCGTACAGACTGCTCATGGGAATGTCGGCTTCAATCACCTGTCTGCCGCCCTGCAGAGGATTCATGCCGAGCACCCTGCCTCTTCTCTTGTTCAGATCTCCCATCACATCGCCGGTATAGGTTTCCGGGATGGTGACCTTTAAGGTGGCAATGGGCTCTAACAGAATGGGCTTTGCATCCATAAAGCCTTTGCGGAACGCCTGGATGGCAGCCATCTTGAATGCCATTTCAGAGGAGTCCACCGGATGGTAGGAGCCGTCATATAAAACCGCCTTTACGCCCACAACCGGATAGCCCGCCAGGGGTCCCTTCACCACGGATTCCTGCAATCCCTTTTCCACTGCAGGGAAGAAATTCTTGGGAACGGCGCCGCCTACGACCTCCTGGGTAAATTCATAGGGCTCCTCCAGATTTCCGGAAGGGGAGAAACGCATCTTGACATGACCGTACTGTCCGTGTCCGCCGGACTGCTTTTTGTATTTGTACTCCGTATCGGAGCTGCCCTTAATGGTTTCCTTATAGGCTACCCTGGGCTTCGAAAGCTCAATTTCCACCTTGTATTCAGAAAGGAGCCGGCTGGCAATAATCTCTAAATGCTGTTCGCCCATACCGTAAAGGAGCGTCTGCCTGTTTTCCGCATCGTTTACTACCTTTAAGGTCAGGTCTTCGTGGGTTATCTTCTGCAGCGCCTGGGAAATCTTATCCACGTCCGCCTTGTTCTTCGGCTTATAGCGCATGCAGGTGTACGGGGTGGAAATTTCCCACTTGCCGAATTTGATGGTGGTCGCCCTGGTGGACAGGCTGTTGCCGGTGCGCGCCGCCGTCAGCTTTGCCAGTGCGCCGATATCGCCGGCATGCAGCTCCGGTACTTCCACCGGCTTATTGCCGCAGAGCACGTACAGCTTGCCGACCTTTTCCTCGATGTCCCTGTCTAAGTTGTAAATCATATCGTCCTGTTTTAAGACGCCGGAATTTACTTTAATCAAAGAATACTTGCCGATGAACGGGTCCACGATGGTCTTCCAGATATAGGCGGATTTTGCCTTGGAGAAATCGTAGTCCGCATGGTAAATCTCCCCTGTCTTCATGTTGATGCCGGCAACCTCCCTGTTTTCCGGGCTGGGGAAATATTTGATGATGTCGTCAAGCAGCGTGTAAACGCCCTGACACAGGATGTTGGAGCCCATGCTCATGGGAACGATACTGCCGTCGCAGACATTGGTACGCAGCGCCGCACGGATTTCCGCATCGGAGAAGGTCTCGCCGTTAAAATATCGCTCCATCATATCCTCACTGGTTTCCGCTACCGCTTCCATTAAGGTATCCCGGCAGATTTTCAGGTTGGGCTTATTGTATTCCGGCACCTCGCAGGTCACAACTTCTTTTCCCTTCCAACGGTTTCCGGTTTCCGTAATGACATTGACATAACCTACGAACTTTTCATTTTCACGGATGGGCAGATGGAAGGGCGCCATTTTCTTTCCGTATTTTTCCGTCATGTCCTCCACGACCTGACGGAAGGAAGCATTGTCCACGTCCATGTTGGTCACATAAATAATACGGGGCAGCTTATACTTTTCACAGAGTTCCCAGGCTTTTTCCGTACCCACTTCCACGCCTGCCTTGCCGTTTACCACGATAATGGCGGCTCCCGCGGCGCTTAAGGCTTCTTCCGCTTCGCCCACAAAGTCAAAATAGCCGGGTGCGTCTAAAATGTTGATTTTATAGCCTTCCCATTCAATGGGAACCACGGATGTGGAAATGGAAAACTGCCGTTTCTGCTCTTCTTTACTGTAGTCGCTGATGGTATTGCCGTCCTGAATTTTGCCCATGCGGGAGGTTATTCCGGAAAGGTAACCCATGGCTTCGCAAAGACTGGTCTTTCCGGAGCCGCCATGGCCTAAGAGTACTACATTTCTGATTTTGTCGGTTGTGTAAACTTTCATATAATTCCTTCCTTTCTCTTATTTTTTTGTTATTTATGTATAATTGCATTTCATTTTTCAAAAATCTATAGGTATATATTACTAAATTATCACTCATTTTACAAGAAAAATGTTCTATTTTAAATACAATTATTGCTTGTTGAC
>ERZ1026850.217-NODE-217-length-38159-cov-8.366549_pt1 | contig 38159 bp, 28 predicted proteins | sample MGYA00380155_ERZ1026850 | MGnify/ENA primary metagenome ERZ1026850 (study PRJEB33269, sample SAMEA4719791) | human gut metagenome | biome: human-associated habitat; feature: organic feature; material: feces | place: Cameroon | collected 2013-10 ... | reverse complement strand
TGCGGACAGCGATCGGTGCATTCTTTGCAATGCCTGCTGCCATCTTCTCTGCTGCAGGAAGTAACTCCTCCTGTGTATAAACAGCGTTTACAAGACCGATTCTGTAAGCCTCGTCAGCCTTGATGTTTCTTGCTGTGTAGATCATCTGCTTAGCCATGCCAGCGCCTACAAGACGGGCAAGTCTCTGTGTACCGCCAAATCCGGGTGTGATGCCAAGACCAACCTCAGGCTGTCCAAATACGGCATTATCAGAACAGATTCTGATATCACAGCTCATGGAGATCTCGCATCCGCCGCCAAGTGCGAATCCGTTTACTGCAGCGATCACAGGGATCGGAAAGGTTTCGATCTTGCGGAATACATCATTTCCCTTCTTACCGAAGGCTTCGCCCTCTGCCTTGGTCAGTGTGCTCATCTCAGCGATATCTGCACCTGCAACGAAGGACTTCTGTCCTGCACCTGTCAGGATCAGTGCTCTTACTTCATCAAGGTTTACAGCATCCAGAACAGCGTTCAGCTCGTCCAGTACTGTAGAATTCAGTGCGTTCAGTGCCTTCTCACGGCTGATGGTGATGATGGCATAAGCACCCTTCTGCTCATATGTTACAAATTCCATGGTATTAACTCCTTTTTATTTTGTTCACAGAAGTAAGCAGACCTAAAAAGTTAAGCCTGCTTACTTATTTTCCTTAAAATATGCTTAGTCTTCAATCTTAACGACTGTAGAGCATCCCATACCACCGCCGATGCAGAGAGTTGCAAGACCTGTCTTGGCTCCTCTTGCCTGCATCTCATGAAGCAGTGTAACAAGGATACGGCATCCGGAAGCTCCAACAGGATGTCCAAGAGCGATCGCACCACCATTGGGGTTGAGCTGCTTGTCAACATCGATTCCCAAATCCTTACCTACTGCAACAGACTGTGCTGCAAATGCTTCGTTTGCCTCGATGATATCGAAGTCCTCGATCTTCATGCCTGTCTTAGCCATAACCTTCTTAGTAGAAGCAACAGGTCCGATACCCATAACCTCAGGTCTTACACCTGCAAGTGCGCCAGCTACGAAAGTAGCCATGGGCTTAACGCCAAGCTCCTTAGCCTTCTCTTCGCTCATAACAACGACTGCTGCTGCACCATCATTGATACCGGATGCATTACCAGCAGTAACAAATCCGTCAGGATTGATGGTACGAAGCTTTGCAAGTCCTTCGATGGTAGAACCATGACGGGGTCCTTCATCTACCTTGAACTCGATCATTTCTTTTTTCTTCTTAACCATTACAGGTACGATTTCGTTCTCGAAAGCACCGTTCTTCTGTGCTTCTTCAGCCTTTAACTGGCTCTTTAATGCGAACTCATCCAGCTCTTCCCTGGTCAGTCCCCACTCTCTGCAGATATTGTCTGCAGTTGTGATCATGTGGTAATCATTGAATGCATCCCAAAGGGCATCCTTGATCATGCAGTCAACTAAAGTACCATTGTTCATTCTATATCCATAACGTGCCTGAGGAACAGCATAGGGTGCCAGGGACATGTTCTCCATACCGCCTGCTACAACGATGTCAGCATCTCCTGCCATGATCATCTGTGCTGCCTGGTTTACACAGTTCAGACCGGAACCGCAGACAACGTTCATGGTAACAGCGGGAACCTCGATCGGAAGTCCTGCCTTGATAGATGCCTGACGGGCTACGTTCTGTCCAAGTCCAGCCTGGATAACACATCCCATGTATACCTGATCTACTGCTTCCGGAGCAACTCCAGCTCTCTGAAGTGCCTCCTTGATTACGATTGCGCCAAGCTCAGCAGCAGGGGTTGTGCTTAAAGAGCCACCCATGGTACCGATCGCTGTACGGCATGCACCGGCTAAAACAACTTTCTTTGCCATTATTTCTTTCCTCCGTTTGAATCATTTTGTATAAAATTTCAGCCTTACCGGCTGTCTGCAACGATTGTTAATTTTTTGTCATTGCCACAGAAATCATTATAACATAGGGCATTTACTTTTGCAATCACAATTCACAGAAAAGACATTTGTCTGCAGGATGCGCATGTGTAAGAAAAACCCTGCTTGCAGGATTCTCCGCCTGCGGCGGGTCGCTTTGAGCGGCATCATGACATAAAAAAGACGCTTCGCTCGGATTGGATGAGCGAAACGCCTTTGAAAATTTCAGATGTACTGTCAAAATTTCTATAAGTTATAACGAAGGCAGCCGTGCCAGTTGATTCTCTTCGATCCTACTGGCCTTGCTGCTCTCCAGCCGGATCCGGTGTCGATCCCGCCTAGTTAGTCGGATATTGCGTCGCTTCCGGCAATCTCTCGTCTTCAGGCGTTGCCGTCGGCTGCGCTGTTCCTGCCGGTGCCTGTGCTGCCGGTACAGCAGGCACTGTCACTGACGCTTCTCCTTTCTTTTCCTGGCTTCTCAGGCTTTCCAGATAGGCCTGCCACTCCTCTTCCCTACGGATCTCTTCGATCTTGTCAAAAAAGGCGCTCCAGGAATACAGTGTCTCATCACTGACATTCACACGGCTCACAGGGCTTGCCGCTGACAGAAGTACCATGCCTGCCGGAAGCATTTCTCCCTCGGGAACCACGGAGCCGTCCGCTGAAACAGCGATCTTTTCATCTGCCAGCTTCTGCAGGAAGTCTGCCAGCTCTTCATAGCCATTTTCGATGAGATTCCTGATCTCTCCCTGCAAAAGTGTGGTTCCCTTCATCCTTGTCACATAAGCTGCGTTCACGATGGGAGTGCCTTCTTCCGAAACCGTCACTGCCTGATCCGGCATCCTTTGCATTTTTGCATAGGAAAAGGAAAGGATCTGTTCCCTGCCCTCTGCATCCTTCATCAGGAAACGGTAATCATAATCCGGTGTCGATACGACCTGGATCTTATCTGTCAGAATAACCGGCTGCCTGCAGTCCTTCCAGACCAGCTCATTCTTTTCATTCAGGATGATCTCTTCCTGCCCGGTAAAGAAAACGGACGGTCTGCCGGTATCCTGATTGTACCCGATCACCAGATTGCCGGAGGCATTTTCATGGGCTTTATCTTCACTGTCCTTACTTTCTCCGCTTTCCTGTGATGCCTGCTGGAAGCAGATCATGCTGCCATCTGCCGCATTTTCCGGAAGCGTGATTTCCAGTGTATACGGTATCGTCTTCCCCTTTGTCCCTTCCCTGCCATCTACTGTCATATTGGAAGCGAGTACAAGCACACCAAGTGACAGGAAGCCCGCCGTCAGTACTGCTGTCTTTTTCTTCATTCTTTTCCCCTTTCGCTTACATAAAATTTCCTTTTACACATTTATTATAGCAAATGAAAGGACGTTTCATGCTACCGGTACTAGCAATATCCTTCCATCGTTCTCTGTGATCCGATAAAGCGTGTCATAGGAAAACTCCGTTCCGTCCATGAAGGGTGCAAACAGCTCCTGATTTTCTTCATCAAGAGGCTCTACATACAGATAGCCTGCATGGGACTCTTCGATCGTCTTTAAAAGTGCTGCGCTGTCCGTCGTCTCTCCGCTGATATTTCCGTACATCACAGATACCGGTGCTGCTTCAAAGCTGACATAGGCATTCCTTACCCAGCTGATATCCGACAGATCCCGGAGATACAGTACACGGCCGATGCTTTTCCTCGTTCCTGCACCGATCTTTACCAGAAAGGCCTCTGCCTTTTCATCTACGATGTCTTCTCTCTCCTGCCGGATCTCTTCTATAGTACTCCTGTAGCCGATCAGTGCCCGGTAAGATCCCTGATAATCTGCTGTCAGAAGAACCGGTATAGCACAGAGCAGCAGCCCCCTAACAGCATTTTCTGACTTCAGTACAAGATATGCGATCAGATACAGGCTTCCTATCGTAAAAGGTGCTCCGTACCGTTCAATCGAGGACACCATGCCAAAGGGCTCCAGATACTGTGTTTCCACTGCAAAGATCGTCAGGTGGCTGATCAGGTTCAGGCTGTAAAAGCACGCTGCGCTCAGCAGGGCAAATAAAAGCAGGAATCTGCTGTCCTTGCCGGTTATCTTTTTCCGGATCCCAAGCAGGGCATAAATAACCAGCACCAGAAGCACCAGCATCAGCGGACTTAAATTCAGTATGGCTGTGGAATACCGGTGCAGCGGCCATTTCAGGAAGGCAGTCAGAAAGGCATCTACCATCTGTCCCTGTACATCCGGGATGTTCATGCTTCCTGTCGCCATATGAACCGCAACGCCTGTCAGCTTGGCAACCCTTCTGTTCATCAGGCAGAAGAAAAGCCAGCTTCCTTCTGTCAGCGCAGGCAGGCATACCACTGCTATAAGTCCTCTTTTCACTGCCTTTCGGTCCTGTGCAAATATCTCATCCCTTCTGTGCAGAAAGTGATATAGCAGCGTAAATAAGAGTCCAAAGAACAGCCAGACCACCCCTGTATTCTTGCAGAGCACCAGTACCATCAGATAACAGGCCTGTCTTCCGTAATAAAACAGGGAAGAATGCCCCTCTCTGTCAAGAACAGCTGTCAGGAATGCCCCATAGATCACAGCCATGGTAAAATCTGCGCAGCATCCATCCATCCAGAAGGCCTCCACCATGGAAGGGAACAGCCACAGCAGTACAGCGCCGATCGTCATGGTGATTACGTTCTTCTTTCTGATCCGCTCCAGCAGGGGAACAAGGAATGCCAGATTGCAGACATAATATCCGGCAAACATCAGCCCTTCTCTGAACTCTGAGGGTGAAAGGTGAAGGAACCACCATTTCAGCATCTGGGTTCCCGGCGGATAATCCCCAAATTCTGCCGCCACGTTTTCATACCTGTCCGCAAAGCCGTCCAGGTAAAAAATGGACTTCACATCTGTGGCCCAGAAATTATAGTCATCCCACCAGCTTGTCAGCTTACCAGATACACACATTGTCACAGCCATAAGCAGCATCAGGGCTGTCAGAAAAGCGGGTGCCCTCAGCTCCCTCCCGGCAAAGGAGACAAGCTCCTTTCTCTTTTTTCTGTCCATCTTAAAGACAAGGAACCCGCTTCCCAGCAGAAATAAGGGTGCCAGGATATCCGTCAGCCAGAGGAGCTTTCCAAAGCTGAGCCCATACAGAAAAAGGATCAGAAGGCTCACTGCTGCAGGGATACAGTCTGTCAGCTTCTCTTTCAGGTAAAATCCAAGGATCAATATAAAAATTAAAAGTGATAAAATATGAATGATAAACATAGTAAAAGTATACCTCAAAAAACATGCGCCGTGGAAGCTTTTTAAACAAAAATGCCTGCTGCCCCCAGATATTCAAAAAGATGTGGAGCACCTGCCCCACATCTTTTTGAATTTAGCCTCCCACTCAGGGAGCCTGTCACGCCTGTCCTTCCATCGCTCCGGACCGGCCGCTTTATTTTATACCTCAGGCTCGATCAGACCGTAAGTATTTCCTTTTCTCTTATAAACTACATTCACCTGGTCTGTCTCTGCATTACAGAATACAAAGAAGTTATGTCCAAGAAGCTCCATCTGTACACAGGCATCTTCCGGATACATAGGCTTGATATCGAACTTCTTGGTACGGATGATCTGTACCTCCTCATCATCCAGATAATCCTTCTCTATGAAATCCTGCTTGAAGAATCCTCTTGACTGCTCCTTGGCGATCAGCTTGGTCTTATACTTCTTCAGCTGCCTCTCGATGATCTCTTCTACAAGATCAATCGATACATACATATCATTGCTTACCTGTTCAGAACGGATGATACTGCCCTTAACCGGGATCGTAACTTCGATCTTCTGTCTGTCTTTCTCGACACTGAGTGTAACATGTACCTCTGTTTCCGGTGTAAAGTACTTCTCAAGCTTACCGATCTTGTCCTCCACTGCTGCACGAAGTCCAGGAGTCACTTCAATATTCTTGCCAATAATAATAAACTTCATATACATCATCCTTTCCGTGGATTATTTCTTTCACTCATTATAGCACATGTCCCCTTAGTTTTGCAATAATTTCAATGATTTGTTTAAAAACCATATCAGTTTTCTAACAATTTTAGTCATCTTTGGGAAGTGACTTTTTTCGACTATCCTGTTCTCTTTATCATAAACACACAAAACGTCCGTTCCTCATTTTTCCTGTGGATAGTGTGGATAACTCCGTGTATAAATCAAAAACGCCTGTTTTATGGCATTTGTGTATGTGGATAACTTTTTAGTCCTTTTCTTCCTGTTGTCCATATATATCAGGTCTCTCTTTTTCTGCTTTGTGTAACTTGCACACACCATCGTTTGTCAACCCGTTTTGGTACAAAAAAAGAAGTCTGACTCTTTATGAATCAGACTTCTGTAATTTCATTTTTCTGTTTTCCTGAGAGGACCGGACTCCTTTTAGAAGATTCTCCTGATAGAAAGGATAGAACGGTAATTTGCGTTGGAAATAATAATTCCTGTCTTGGCTGTTGATGCATGCACGATCTGTCCGCCGCCAATATAGATTGCAACATGACCGGAATAGCAGATGATATCACCCGGCTGTGCACTGTCAAGGCTGCCAACTGCAGCACCTACGCTTCTGTCTGCTGAAGATGAATGAGGCAGGCTGACACCATAATTGGAATATACACTCATAACAAATCCGGAGCAGTCCGCACCATTTGTCAGGGATGTTCCACCCCAGACGTAAGGATTACCGACGAACTGGCAGGCAAAGCTTGCAAGCTCCTTGCCAAGCTCACTGCCGCTTCCTGAAATAACCGGCGCCGTATAACTCTGATTGCTGCTCTGGCTGTTCTTCTTATTCGCCTTAGCTGCCTTGGCTGCTGCTTCCTGTGCTGCCTTTCTCTCTGCTTCTTCCTTCGCAAGTCTGGCTTCCTCTTCTGCCTTGGACTCTGCCTTTACGAATTCTGTGGAAAGGGTGACATAATCCAAGGATACATAGCCATCACCTTCCTCGATATTTACCTTAACCCAGCCGTCCAGCTCTTCGGTAACCAGCAGTTCGTCTTCAATAGGAACCATACCGATCACTGCGGAATCAGTGGTGGGCTCTTCTCTTACATAGAGAGTAGTGGTATTAACGGTGGCAATTCTTGTACCCACCTCTTTGGCAAGCTCTACTGCATCCTCACCAGTCACACAATACTCTGCCTTCACATAACCGGTCACACTGCCGGATGTAATCTCGTACCAGCCGTTGTCTTCTGAAATAAATTCACCAACGGACTTGTCATAAAGCTTACCAAGGATCTCTCCGTCCTCACTGGGAATGCTTCTGACATTTACATAATCATTCACTTTGGCGATAACCAAAGATTTAAAGCCTTCTTCTTCCTTCTTGGCTGCGATTTCTCTTTCCTTCTGGGGGATGGTCTTGGTGGTAGAAGCCGTTACGGTTTCTTCGATGACTTTCTCTTTCTGGATTGGCTGTACATCAAGCTTGGGACTTGCTGTTGCCAGTGGAGATGCGCTGAGGGACGGGGATGCTGTAGCACTTTCCTCTGTCGAACTGCTGCTGGTGCTGCTTTCCTTCTGCTCTGCCTTTTTGGCATCTGTCTCATCCTTGATGTTCTTGACACTGGTACCATTGGAAGCAAGGATGAAATCAATACCTGCGGAAGGAAGATCTGTCTTCTCCTTCGCAAAGCTGTTCATATTCATACCGGAAAATAAGAGCGCTGCTGAAAGAACGCCTGCTGCTATTTTCACGTAAGATTTCTGCATAACAAAACTCCTTCAAATCTTTCACTGCTTAATTGTTACAAAAATGTTAAAAACACTATAACACTTTCGTCAAGTGCTGTCAACCTCTGCGATTTTTTGCAGCATCCTTGAAAACCCTGCAAATCCGGCACTTTTTCATATCCAAATCTTCAAAGGCAAATTTTTCCATCTACAATATCTTGTATTTTCTGACAGAAAAAAGGAGACTGTCGAAAGGCTTTCTCCACTTCCACAGTCTCTTTTCTTAAAAATTTTGTAAAAATTCACAACAGTTTTTTCATGGATCAGAGCTGCTGTGTCTTCATTTTCCATATCACTCTAAGCCTTTTGTACCCGTAAATATTCCTCTACAGAATTCACAGCATTGGCACCGTCTGCCGCTGCTGTGATGATCTGGCGCATTTTCTTCTTCCTGATATCTCCGGCCACGAAGATCCCGGGTCTGCTCGTTCTGCCATCTTCCCCGGCAATCACATAGCCCTGTTCATCTCTCTCTGCCAGCTCCTGCAAGAGCTCGCTGTCCGGGTGGATCCCTACTGCAGCAAACACACCGTTTACCGGCAGATGCTTTTCCTCTCCGGTCTTTACATTTTTAATAAGAAGAGACTCCGTCACCATGTTTCCCTCCACCGCCTCTACCACGGTATCCCAAAGGATTTCCACGTTCGGAAGCTCCTTTACCTCCTGCTGCAGCGTCTGGGCTGCCCGCAGTTCATTTCTTCTGTGGATCAGATAAACCTTTTCACAGCCTCTTGCCAGAAATGCCGCATCCTCAGCCGCCACATTGCCGCCGCCTACGACAGCCGTCACCTTTCCTCTGAAAAAGGCACCGTCACAGGTCGCACAGTAGGATACCCCCTTGCCGGCAAATTCCTCTTCTCCCGGTACATTCAGCTTCGCATGATAGGCTCCGGTCGCTACAATGACCGTTCTGGCCTGCAGCTTTTCTTTTTCTGTCTGAATCAAAAAATGGCCGTCTTCTTCCTGAATGGAAAGAACCTCAGCCACTTTAAATTCACAGGAAAGCTTATCCGCATGCTCCCGGAACTTCATTCCCAGCTCAAATCCGTTGATTCCGGGAAGTCCCGGATAATTGTCCACTTCATAGGTGTTCAGTACCTGTCCGCCGCTCATGGCGCTTTTCTCTATGGTCACCGCCTTAAGGCCGGCTCTGTTCGCATAAATGGATGCACTTAAGCCCGCCGGGCCTGAACCGATAATAACTACATCATACATATTGTCTCTCCTTCCTGTTACACCCAAAATACTTCTGCATCTTTATTTTGTTTTCCCATCTGCATCCAGTTCCAGTCAGATCCAGCCGCCATCCATGGTAATGACCTGTCCGGTCAGATAGTCCGGACTCTCCAAGAGCTTTACCACCAGCTCTCCGGCTTCCTGCGCAGTCCCCATTCTGTCTGCCGGGATTTCTTCCACCAGTGCCTGTTTCTCTTCTTCGGTAAAGCAGGCATTCATTTCGGTGTCGATCACACCAAAGGCAACCGCATTTACCTGGATATGGCTGGGCGCTACCTCCTTGGCAAGGGCTTTTGTAAAAGCATTCACGCCGCCCTTGGCTGCGCTGTAGGCAACCTCCATGGAAGCGCCTGCCGCTCCCCACACAGAAGATACATTAACAATCTTACCGGATTTCCTGTGAATCATACCTGGAAGCACCTGACGACAGGTATAGAATAATGCGTTCAGATTTGTATTTATCACCTGCTGCCATTCAGAAACTGACATATCTGTCAGTAACCCTACATAAGAGATTGCGGCATTATTGATCAACACATCCACTTCTCCGCAGATAGAAAACAGCTTCTCTACTTCCTCCGGATCTGACACATCACACTGATATGCCTCACATCTGACTCCATAAGTCAATTCTATTTCCTTCTGTATAGCGTTCAGTCTTTCCATTGATTTTCTGCATACCAGAATAAGATCATAGCCCTCTTTGGCAAGGGCTATGGCAATTCCTGCACCGATCCCCCGGGATGCCCCGGTGATCAGTGCCTGTTTTCTTTTTTGATTATACAAGGTTTCTGATTCCATCACAGATCCTCTTTGCAACTGCCGGATTATTCATGGTGTAAATATGTACCCCGTCTACATCACTGGCGATCAGATCAACGATCTGATTGATCGTATAGGCAAGACCGGCATCCAGCAGCGCCTCTTTGTTATTTTCATATTTATGCAGCACCTTCTGGAATTTCACCGGAAGAGTTGCCCCGCACATGGTCACCATACGCTCGATCTGTGCCCTGTTGGTCACCGGCATCACACCCGCATCGATCGGAACATCAATGCCGGCAATTCTTGTTTTTTCATAGAAATCATAAAAAACTTCATTATCAAAGAAAAGCTGGGATACCAGATGATCCACACCGGCATCTACCTTTCTCTTCAGATTACGGATGTCAGTAATGGCATCCGGTGCTTCCAGATGCTTCTCCGGGTAACAGCCACCGCTGATACTGAAATCTCCCTGCGTTTTGATATACTCTACCAGTTCATTGGCATAATGGAAATCATGCTTTACCGGGATATTGGGATTCATATCTCCCCGGAGTGCCAGTACATTTTCAATGCCTGCTTCCTGTAACTGATCCAGAATGCTGCGGATCTCTTCCTTATTGTAATGGAGACAGGTCAGATGCACGATCGGCTCAATTCCATATTCATTTTTGATCTTTCTGGCAATTTCTACTGTCTTGTTATTTGCCGTACTGCCGCCTGCGCCAAAGGTTACACTGATAAAGTCAGGGTGCAGGTCACACAGAAGAGAAAGTGTCTCATCTATATTCTGCAGGGCAGCTTCTTTCTTCGGGGGAAATATTTCAAAGGAAAGAACCGGCTTTCCTTCTTTCTTCTTGGCTTCAAATATCTGTGGTATCTTCATGATTGTTCCTCCTGATGTTTTCTTTTTATTCCTACCGGATCAGCTCCGGAAAACTTTCTGTTTCTGGTATTTCATCGATCCATCCAAGATGATAGGCTGTGATTCTTGAGATCTGTTCGCTGATCTTTCCTTCTCCGGCTACACTTCTCATGATCTCATCCGGGTAGCTTGCTGCAATGTAATCCGTTACCGCTCTGCTGTATTCTTCTCCCCTGTACAGATCATGGGCTCCAAATACGTGCAGGATCTCGTGGGCGTAAACTGCAGGCTCCTCTTCTGTCCCCTTATCATTCCTTGCAAACATGACAAGGCTTTCCCTGACATTGTCCTCCCCGTCATACACGATCGCATAGGATCTGCCGGGCGCATTCACAAACATACAGGTGGCAATCCCGTCAGCTCCATACTCCTGCAGCAGCCTCTCATAGGAAAGGTCTTCCTCTGTCCACTGTGCAAAGGCTTCGTCCAGTGCATCCATAAAATCACTGTCATCACTTATGGTAAAGTCCACAGTCTTCTCCATACATAGATCCTGACTGTCCTCTTCGCTCCAGTCCAGAATAAACTGGGTTTCCACGCCGTAACCGGAAGCATTTTCTTCTATATATATAGCAGCTTCCTTCAGTCTCTGTAAACAGATTTTTTTCTCTTCTTCGGTAAATGTATTGTCCGGTGTAGTCAAAAACAGGCTGACCAGTATATTCTTTCCTCTCAGAATAGAGGCGCTGCCGATTCCAAAGCTGCCATCGATTCCGTCAGTTCTTACCGGGGCATCCGGCGGCACGGTCGGAAAGGGCGCTGCTGGCATGACCGCCGGAACCACTGATGGCAACGGGGATGACGCTTCTGTTTCTCCCTGTACTGCACCTAAAAGCTCTCCATCTGCTTCTGACTGCACGTCTTCCGCAATGCTTATCAGTTCTGTTCCTTCTGCACTGTCATTCTCTCTGCTGCTACAGCCCGTCAGGAATCCTGCCGTGAGGATCACCAGAAGCACGGTCAATCCCACCTGCCCTGTAATGATTTGATGTTGGTTTCCTGCTTTTGTCTGATGCCGGGTTCCTGCTGTCCTTTTCTTCCTGCGTATAAGCTTTCCCGCTGCCATTATTCCTTATGCCTCTCAATGGTATTCTTGACAGCCCCCATTCTCTTGTCAAGGCTTGCACTGGTTTCGGCACAATCCTTCAGCTCTGCTGCCAGCATAGAGGACAGCTCTGCATCCAAATCCTTCTTATAACGCAGTCTGTGCTCCAGGCTTGCCCAGAAGTCCATAGCGATCGTGCGAAGCTGTACTTCCACCTTCATCTGCTTTTTTTCATTCTGCAGAAAAATGGGAATTTCCACGATCAGATGAAGACTGCGGTATCCATTGTCCTTGGGATTCTTGATATAATCCTTTATACTGATCAGCCTCACATCATCCTGCTGCAGAAGGCAGTCTGCCAGTCTGTAAATATCCTCGATAAAGGGACAGATCACGCGGATCCCTGCCACATCTGTCAGACACTCTTCTACTGCACTCACCTCAAAGGGCAGCTTTTTACGATAAAGCTTGTCCATGATGCTCTCCATGGACTTCAGCCTGGTCTTGATCGTTTCTATTGGATTATGCTCCTGCTCCAGAGAAAACTGCTGGTTCAGCACACGGAACTTTGTTTCCACCTCAAGCAATGCGCAGCTGTAATAGGTCATAAGCTGCTTTGACTGCTGGAATGTTTCCCTGAAACGCTCCACTGCCTCCTCCGGTACATCTGCAAATGACATTAAAATCTGACTGTCCACTTTTTATCTCCATTCATGTTTTCTTCTATAAAAGTTCTCCTGTTGCTGCGGGTGTGGAAGTTCCTCTGTTCCAGAGCTCTGTTTCTGTGAAATTCACAAAAGCCCGCCAAACCGATCCTGTCAGTCTGCCGGCTTCTGATAGAAATGTCCCGTCAGCTGCTGCGTCTTCATCTCATTGATAAAGGCCTTTTCATCCACCTTCCGGACTGCCTGAATGACCTTTTTGCTCTTGGAACCATCTACTACTGAATATACCACATTTCTCTGGCAATGCTCAAAGGAGCCTTCTCCCTCCAGGATCGTGGCTCCATGATGACTGACCTGATAGATCGCCTCACAGACCTCTCTTGGTCTGCACGTTACAATAAACAGCGTCTGCTGCTGATATTTCTTATATAGCACATGCAGCACCTGTGTCGAAGCATACTGGAATATGATCGAATAAAGCGCCTTGTCAAAACCAAATAAAATACCTGCCAGCGTCAGGATCACTACATTCAGTAATAAAACAGCATTAAAGGAATCCACGCCCTTTTTCTCGGAAAAATAAATGGCTATAAAATCCGTACCGCCACTGGTCGCATCCACGGCGAGACACATACTGATGGCAAGTCCGTTCAGCATGCCGCCAAAGATACTGATCAGCAGTGTATCATAGGTGATCGCAGTCCCGGGGATCAGATCGGTCAACACACTGGTGAGCACGATCATCAGACAGGAATACATGGTAAATTTCTTCCCAATGTAACGGAATCCGATGTAAACCGGTATGGCATTCAATATCAGATTGACCACCGTATAAGGGATCGTTACATGGAAAAACATCTCCCCTATTCTCTGGATCAGAATAGTCACTCCTGTGGCTCCGCCCGGATACAGGCCTCCTGTTCTGACAAAGGTCTTGATATTAGCCGCCATCAGCAGTGCAGCAAGGCAGATCACCAGGATCCGTTTCACTTCTTTCTTTACCTCTGTTCGCATGTAATTCCTCCCATGTCCCTTTTCATCCAGTATATAATAAAGCCTTTTTCTTCGCAATACAGCAAAATACTTCCTTACATATCTGATTGAAATCATCCCCAAAGTCATTTAAAATAAATAACAGAAACATCCGAATCTGTATGAGGTGGGGCTTATGTATCACAAGAAAAAAATCGCATTATTTATTTCTCATATTTACGGTGCTTACCAGAGCACATTAAGCCAGGGAATCCTGGCCCAGGCAGCATCCTATGGCTACAAGGTAGAGGTTTATACGACAAGTGACGGCGAAGATCTTGGCGACTATTCCCGTGGGGAGGCCAGCATTCTGAAAGTGCCAAACTGGTCTGATATTGACGGAGTCATCTTTGCTTCCGGCACCTACACGGATCATGCTCTCCGGTCCAGGATCTGCGACATGCTGCTTACCCGGCAATGTACCGTTGTTGAGATCACGGAGGATTCACCAACCTTTCCCAATATTACCCTGGAAAACAATATCACTGCAGGCACTCTGACTGCACATCTGATCGATGTTCATCATGCATCGGATATCTGTTATCTGGGCTGTGCAGGGGAAGCGCTCTACTCTGACCGCAGGCAGAAGGCATTTCTTACTGTCATGCAGCAGCATGCACTTTCTGTCCCTGCCGAAAATATCTATTCCTGCACAGAAACACCGGAAGATTACAAGGCTGCCCTGTACCAGTTCTGCCAGTCCCGCTCTTCTCTCCCGGATGCCATTGTATGCTATAATGACCGTGTTGCACTTGGTTTCCTGATGGCGGCTCTGGAAGAGGGCTACCATGTGCCCGAAGATTTTGCGATCACGGGCTGTGACAATATCAGGGAAGGTCAGAGCATTGTCCCTCCACTGACTACTGTCAGTTTTCCTACCTATCAGCTTGGGACCACTGCTGTTGACTCACTTTTTGCCAGGCTGCAGGGGCATGAGCATCCTATCACTACCGTATTTGCCGAACCTGTATATGGAGGTTCCTGTGGCTGCAGCTATACGAAAACCCATTCCGGTTCTTCCTATATCTGCCAGCTTTCTGATAATATTGCAGATCTGGAGCGTTCCACTTTCCGTTCCATGCGTATGTCTGCTGTTTTTTCTCATATTCTGGATATTGATGACGGCATGGATGCCCTGGAAAAATATGTTGGAGAAATTGAGAACTGCAGTGAATTTTATCTCTGCCTTTATTCGGACTGGGATACCCTTTCTGATCCTGTCCTGACCCTTGCAGCGTCAGAAGATATGGATGGCTTTTCCTCTACTGTTCCTTCCAATACCATGCTTCTGAAGCTTGGCATGAAAAATGGAAGGCGGCTTCCTGAATGCAGCTTTCAGAAAAATTCCCTTCTGCCGGAATTTCTGGAAAACTCCTCAGATGCCTCCTATATCGTTTCTCCTCTGTTTTTTGAGGACCGGTCTTTTGGCTACATTGCCATGGCTTTTGAAAAAAATAAGCTCAATTACCCTTTTAAACTGGTTCCTTTCATTATGAATATCACACAGCTGTTATCCAATCTCTGTGACACCAAGAGAACCAGACTGCTGACAGAGCATCTGGAAACGCTGTATCTGCGTGATGTACTGACCGGTCTGTATAATCATCATGGATTTGACCAGCAGGAAGATCACCTTCTGAAGAACATAGCGCACTATCAGTATATTCATGCTCTGATCTTTGATTTAGACATGCTGAAAACTATCAATGACCGGTTCGGTCATGAGGCCGGAGACTTTGCCCTGAAAACAATCGGGCAGGCGATTGCCAATGCTTCTCTTGCGCATGATATCTGTGCCAGATTCTCCGGTGATGAATTCTACTGTCTTCTTCCTTCAAACAGGGAGGACGCTCCTCTGGAATTTATCCGTAAGGTAAATCTTTATCTGGCACATTGTAATCTTCTAAATGACAGACCATACAATGTTTCCACCTCCGGCGGCTTCTCCACAGCTCCCTGCAGTCTGTGCCATACAAAGGAGGATATCCGTAAACTGTTTTCAGAGGCAGATGAGCATATGTATGAAACCAAAAAATCAAAAATAAAACAGGTGCTGAAGGATATGCCCTAATATTCCACCCAGTCATCCTTCCTCATGTTACGCCTGTATTCACTTGGGGAAACACCGCACTGTCCACGGAAGGTCTTCATGAAATGTTTTTCATTTTCATATCCTACCCTGGCACTGATCTCCTGAACCTTCAGATCCGTATCCTCCAGAAGCTTTTTTGCTTCCCGAATGCGGATCTCTTTCAGGTAATTTACAAAGCTCGTCCCGGTATACTGTTTAAAGGAATAAGAAAACAGGGAGTAATTCATGGAAAGATAATTGGATACCACTGCCATATTGAGATTTTTGTTATAATTCTCATCAATATAAACTACTGCCATCTGCATCTTCTTATCTGCTCCGTGACTTTCCTCCTCTCTGTTTTTCTTTCTGTGCAGCTCCATGATCCATTCCATGACAGCTTCCCGGTACTGCCCCAGATCTGAAAAAGCCAGAAAATGGCCAAGCTCTTCTGCTTTCCCTGTCCAGTCACTTCCCATTCCTTCGCCATAGATATTGACCAGTTCTTCCAGGGATCTTTTCATTTCCCTGAAAAAATCCTCTGCACGGATCCTTTCCTTTTCCACCTCAGAAAACAGTTTTCCCCACTGAGTATCCAGCTCTTCTGTTCTTCCGCTTCCCACAAGCTGGATCCTTCGTTGACTGTTTTGATCGCTCAGAAGTTTTGCTGCCTGTATCTTCAGTTCCTCCGGTATTTTCTTTTCCTCTTCTCCAAAGGTAACTGCCCTGCCGGTGCAAAATGCCCTTTTCCGTGCCCTACAGGCTTCCTCGTATGCCCTGCGCAGATGCTCCAGTCCCTGATAAGGTGTACTGATGCCCACACAGGATTCCGGGAATTCATTTCTAAGGAAAGGCGACAGGTTCTCTTCTTCGATAACATATACCATTCCCTCATCCACATCCGGCAGAAATACTACCGCACTGTTTTCCTTGTCACCAGCTTCCCTTGCTGCACAGCAGACCACAAATGGTGTCTGATAAAAATACGGGGCATATTTCTGCTTCAGAAGAGACATTTCCTCTCCTGACAGTTCTGTACCTGACATCAGATATTTCATCTGCTGTTTTCCAATCATTCTTTCCTTTTCATCCGTTCGCTGTATCCTCATCAGTTCTTCCTCTAACTGGTGCATGACCTGACTTACCTTATCCCGGTCAACCGGCTTCAGAAGATACTCTTTTACACCGTTTCTGAGCATCTCTACTGCATAGGAAAAATCATCATATCCGCTGACTGCTACAATAAGCGGCTTTTCCGGAAGCTTCTGTACCTGTCTTACCAGTTCGATCCCATCCATCCTCGGCATCCGGATATCGGTAAACATCACATCTACCTGCTGATAAGAAAGCACCTCCAGAGCCTCTTCTCCGTTTTTACATTCCAGAATAACATCCACGGGGACGCCACTCCTCTTTATCATCACATGGAGTCCCTGTCTGATCATCTTTTCATCTTCTACGATCAATAATGTTTTCAAATCATTTTCCTCCTGTTACTCCTGCCTGTGCCAGAATAAGCCTCTTTTCCGGAAGCCGTATTCTTACCTTGGTATAACATGACTGTCTGGTATATACGGTAAGGCCATACTGACTGCCGAATTCAAGTCTGATCCTGTCATGCACATTCTTAAGTCCGATACCACCTTTCCCCATGGAAGCCTCTACCTTTCCATGGAGTCTGTCTGTGATCACCTTAAGATCCTCTTCACTCATTCCCTGTCCGGCATCTGAAATCTCAATGATGCAGTCCTTTTCTTCTTTCCACGCCTTGATATAAATGGTACTGTCCAAGCCAAGCGGCTCAATCCCGTGAAGGATTGCATTCTCCACCACAGGCTGCAATGACATCTTGGGGATCTCCTGCTGCATCAGCTCCTCCGGTATATTAAGAGAAAGCTGTATGGTAAAATCATACCGCAGATTGATCAGTGCCATATAATTTCTGATATATTCCAGTTCATCCTTCAACATTACATTTTTGGAAGTCCATTTCATGCTGTAACGCAAAAGGCGTCCCAGTGCTGTGATCGCATCTGAAATTTCATACTCCTCATCAATCTCTGCCATCATTTTTACAGATTCCAGCACATTATAGATAAAATGGGCATTGATCTGGTTCTGTAGTGCCCGGATCTCCGAGTTTTTCACCAGCACCTCTCTGTTGATATTTTCCTGCATGATATCCTGGATTCTGTCCAACATACGGTTCAGCTGGGATCCCAGCTCTCCCATCTCATCATTACTGCATCTGTCTATCCTGACAGAAAGATCCCCCTTTTCTACCTGACGCATGCTCTGCAGGATCATATAAAACTGTCTGAGCATCCGCTGGACAATAAAGTTGATTAGAAATGCCACCCCTACCATGAGGAAAAGCATAACTCCCACAAATATGTTTCTGGAGGTATAGACCTTCTGTACATCCTCTGTAATATCCTTTACTGCCAGAACTGTTCCTGAAAACTCACGATTTCTTTTTGCCGTTACGATCAGCTTTCTGTGATCCAGCTTATAGTAACGACTCACACTTTCATCCATAGAAAGAAGATTTTCCTCATTCAGTTTCTGAACAAGTGCCTTCCTGATCTCTTCCTGTTCTTCTCCGCCATTGCTGCCATAATAAACCTCGCCGGTATCCGTAATAAAGCATCCCCACTCGTTTTCTCCTTCTTCATAAAGACCGGGAAACATATCCTGCATGGTAACTGTTGCCTCGATCAGTCCTGTCAGTCCAAGCTGATGATCTGTGACCGGTGTGACAAGCCCTGCCAGTTCTTTTTCCTGCTCCGAGATCAGGGAACTGAAGATCGTATCCGTGTAGCCAAAGTGCCATCCGGAAAGATCCACGTCCTGCTCTTCTCCTTCTGCAAAAGCCAGACGATCCATCCTGCTTCTTTTATACAGAACCGGCATCATTTCCTGCACATTCTCCCCTGCCGAATAAATACGGACTGCATAAAGCAGTGGGTTATTACTGACCAGCCTTTCCAGATTCTTTACATCTCCCATCTGAAAACTGACAAGTTCTTCTGTGGTCAGGGCTTCCCCGGTCATTCCCATCTCAAGTACCCTCTTCATTTCCTCGTCAGATAAAAAAAACTGCGTGGACATATTCACAGAGTCAATACAGGTACGGGCTTCCTCAGCATTCTTGTCCATCTTGTAATCCATATAGCTTATATTTTCCTGAATTGTATTCTCTTCCAGATTGTAAAAAAGGATACCTGCAAATATTGCCACAGGGATCGTGATCGCTGCTATGATCACGATCGTAAACTTTATATTCAGCTTCATTCTCTTACTTTACTCCATGCCGAGTTTCTCTTTATTAATCTTCATTGCTTCTGTCTGTTCTTCCAGTACCCGGTCATATCCCATTTCCTGCCACTGCTTCTCCATATCTGCCACAATCTCGTCAAATGCCTCATCCGACGACGCAAGAAGCAATTTTTTCAGTGTTTCGCTCCAGAGATGCTTCGCCTTCGTATCAATTTCGCCAAGCTCCGTATCCTCATCCGGCGGAGCATCATACTGTCCGGTATAGCAGGCATATGGATACGTCCACTCTGCAAGCTGCTTTAAAGGCTCCTCCAGTTCCGGCTGCCATGCCAGCTGCATCACATTGTTCTGAAGCATCCAGTAGCAGTCATCTGCCCCATACAGCCTGTCATATTCCTGCCTGTCTGTATTCAGAAGCTTTCTGATCTCTTCCCGGATCACCGGTTTTCCATTTATCATATCGTAGGTGACACCTTCTACCCCAAGATATACCCTCTTCTGCCCCTGTTCGCTCATCAGATAATCCATGAAAGCGATCGCTTTATCCGGTCTTTTGCAGTTTTTGGAGATCAGGGTAACAGTCCAGCCATTGATCCCGTTAGAAGGTAATACAGGATCATCCCCTGCCTCGTTCTTTGGTCCATCCACTGCGATATAGATCTTATCCGGATCATTTGCATACAGTATCTTTTCCTGGTCTGCCAGATCCGTTCGCTGATACAGCATACAGAAATAACGTCCCTCTTCTATCTTCTCACTGGTCTGTGTCCTGGTATCTACAAAGATATCCGGCAGAAGGTATCCCTCCTCACACAGCTTCCTAAACAGCTTCAGCCAGGATAGATATTCCGGATCTGTATATCTGTTATAGATTTTCCCATCCTTTTCATATGGCACTGCCAGGAAATTCTGCAGATACTTGTCAAAGGAGACACACCCGGTATCATCAAACTCATGAGCGCCTACCGGAATCAGTGGTTTTCCATTTACTTCCGGACAGATCTCCCTGGCTCTTACCACCGCATCATAAAAGCCCTCCTTTGTAGTCATATCCGGGCACCCAAGTGCTTCATAAATGTCCTTTCTTACAAGGAAGGTCTGATTCATCGGAATATGATCATTTTTCTCAAGATCCTGCGGTGTATAGCTGGAATTGGGATAACAGTAAATATTACCGTCTTCTCTGGTGTACCAGTTCACTACAGTTGGATCCGTTACCTCATAAAAAACAGGATCATATGTATCTGCCAGTTCATTCAGTGCATAGACCATATCATTCCGGATCATGCTGTTTACCTGTGGCTCCCACCAGCCAAGCGTGATCAGATCCGGCAGTGCATCCGCAGCGATCAACGCATTCAGCTTTTCATCCTCATTTCCTTTTGGTGTGATAAAATTGACCGATACTCCAGTTTCCTCTGTGATCGTCCTGGATACCAGATTTTCACCCCATCCTGCCACAAACCAGGAGTAATTCACATACCAGTCAAGTGTCACCTGCTTCGATTCTCCTTCTGCTGTTTCTGCCTGTTCTTCGTTATTTTTATGTAAAAATCCTACCGCCGCCAGTATAATGGCCAGTATCAGGACAAATCCTGCTGCTATCCGGATATAATGCTTTTTCATGCTCTGCTCCTTTGCATTGTAACGATATTGCATTTTCAGTATACCATATTTCCCCTCTGGCGTCCAAAAAGACGCTGCCCTCTCTGACAGCGTCTTTTCCTCATTTTACTTCTGTTTCCTTTATTTTATTCTTTTACTGCACCTGCCGATACACTGCTGATAATGTACTTGGAAAAGAAAGCAAATACTAACAGAATCGGGATGACCGAAATTGCTACGGACAGGTAAATTGCTCCCTGGTTTGCATTGATATCGGTAGATGCTTTCAGTGTCGCCATCATAACGGGCAGTGTCATTTTTTCATTTTTATTGATAATGATCATGGGAAGCAGGTAATTGTTCCAGTTCCCGATAAATGACATGATACCCATGGTGGCTACTGCCGGTGACAGGATCGGAATTACGATCCTGTGGAAGGAATATAATTCACTGGCTCCATCAATTCTCGCTGCTTCGATCAGGGATCTGGACAGGGAGGATTCTGTGTACTGCTTCAGGAAAAATACAGTTCCAGGAGAAGCAATTGCCGGAATAATCAGCGGTATGTATGAGTTTACCAGGTGCATTTTGGTACATAACTGGTAGAAACCGATCAGAGAAAGCTGTCCCGGGATCATCATGAATGCCAGGATCGCACCAAAGACGATCTTATTTCCCTTAAATTTATAAAATGCAAGGCCATATGCTGTCATCGTTGAAAAATAAGCACACAACAGTGTCGCCGGTATTGCTACTAACAAACTGTTCAGCATGCCCTTGAACAGATTGAAATACTTGAATACCTGCTCCCAGTTTTCTTTCAGATGTGTGCTTGGGATCATGGTAAATCCGGTAACAATCTCATTTCCACTCCTTGTGGCATTGACGATCATCATCCAGAAAGGGAACATGCAGGCTGCTGCCAGGAGAATTAATAACAGATACAGAATTCCTTTTTTGATCTTATATCCCATCTTTTAATTCTCCTTTCCCTGAAACAGCTTCAGCTGTATGACAGATACCGTTAATATGATCAGGAACAGCATATAGGCTACCGATGACGCATATCCTGTCTGCGTGGTTCCTGTTGTAAATCCAAACTTGTATAAGTACATCATGACTGTCTGTGTGGACGCATAGGCACTGGAGGTCACTTCCTCCATCAGGAACGGAAGGTCAAACATCTGCAGGCCACCGATCAGGGAAGTGATCGCCACGTACATCATGATCGGACGGATCAGCGGCAATGTGATCTTACCGAAAATCGTCCATCTTCCGGCACCATCAATCGCCGCCGCCTCAAAATAGTCTTTGGATACACCCTGGACACCTGCCATCAGCATCAGGAAGGAATTTCCAAACCACATCCAGGACTGTACCACAGCTATGGTGTAACCTGCCGTTGCTGAATTTCCAAGCCAGTCGATCGGATTATAGGAAGCACCAAATGCCCTGTAGATCGTACTGATCATAATGTTAAAGGTACCATATCTCCAGTCCAGCAGTGTTTTGAACAGGAAGGCTATGGAAGTTGCTGCGATCAGATTTGGCAGATAATAAATGATCCTGAAAATGCCAAGTCCTCTCATTTTATATTTCACATCGCTGAATACCATCATCAGAAGGAAAGCAAGTCCAAGCTGCAGGATGATGTTGACGATCCAAATACGAACCGTATTTCCCAGTGCTTTCCAGAAAAACTTATCGGTAATCACACGCCTGTAATTTTCAAACCAGATAAAATTCGGATCTCCTACTACCTTCAGATCTGTAAAGCTTAAATACAGGGTTCTGAGTACGGGGTACACGCTGAATATACAGAAAACAATCACAAATGGAGCTACGAAAAAATATCCCCAGTTATTATATGCTGTCAATTTACTTCTTTTTTTCACTGCAGGTCTTCCCATGTTAACCAACCCTCCCAGTCTTCCTCCGGGTTCTGGAAGCAGACGCTTCCAGAACCCAGGCTGGATTCCTTATTTCTATTTCTTACTGTTTCTTATCGATTGATCTGAATTTCAGGATAGGTAGACTGGATCGTATCATAGAAATCACTGACTGCCTCATCCTTTGTCTTTTCGCCTGTCTTGATGCTGGAGATTGCTGCTCCCCAGGAATCTCCAATCACCTGATCGTACTTGGTAACCTTGGAGTAATCGATTCCTTCTGCCAGCTTCAGCCACAGAGCATACATCTTCTCGCCACCGTACACCTCATTTTCATCATCTGCATGTGCCTCAAGAACAGAGATCAGAGATACTGCATCTCCCTGTGAGAAATCGATCCACCATTCTGCTGTCTCTTCTGTTAATGTACAGAACTTGACAAAGTCCCATGCCTGCTCTTTACGCTCGGAGTTTGCAGATACACCGATATAAGTACCACCGCCAAATCCATAGGCAGGTCCTTCGCAGACACCCCATGATCCGGAAGTAGGACCTACATTATCTCTTAAAGTAAGTACACCCCAGCTGGGAAGTCCGAATGCAAATACTTCTGTTTTTTCCATATCCTTAGTTGCTTCTGCGAACTGTTCAGCATCCCATACATTAACAGAATCATCTGCGTAATTCTGGATATCTGCTGTCAGGATCGGCACCTCACCGGCCATAGCCTGATACCAGGGCGTTGACCACTGGTTTGCATAAGCTGTCAGATCGTTCTGATAAAGATCAATAACCAGATCCATGTAGTCATATCTTGCCTGATCTACATTTAATGTACCGTCTACTACCCATGCAGAGTCTCCTGAGAAGTAGTTGATCTCGGAGTCAGATGCGAAAATACGGTAGCCTGCATCCTTTAACTGCTGTGCAGTATCCATGATTGTCGGATAATCCTTGAATAGCTTTCCGATCTCTTCCGGATCATCATTTCCAAATACGGCTTTTGCAATGTCACGGCGATAGTAGATACCTGCAGGAGTGATCTGATAGGAAACGGCTCTCTGTGCACCTGTCTCATCCTGTCCCATCTTCCATACATAATCTACGATCTTTCCTTCATAATCTTTTGCTCCATAGTCATCCAGGTTTGCAAAGAATCCGTTATCATAGAAATCCTGCAGCATCTGAGGCTCTGCTACGATCACATCAGGCTCTTTCTCTCCACCAACCAGTGCTGTCTGGACTTTGGTAGGATAATTTGCAGGTTCAATTACGACTACATCCGTTGCTACGCCGGTCTGCTCTGTGTAACGGTCTGCGAAATCCTTCAGGTCATTGGAGAGTGTCCAGATCACCAGCTTGTCACCACTTGCATCAGCAGTTTCACTTCCTGCCTCTGCTGTGCTTTCTTTTGCGCTGTCATCTGCTGTGCTTCCTGTGCTGTCTGCTGAACTGCTTCCGCAGGCACTCATGGTTAATGTCATTGCTCCAACAAGCATAATTGAAATCAGTTTTTTCAATTTCATATAAATACATCCTCCTTATTCGAAATGATCTTGTTGATGATTTCATTATAGGAGGATGTCATTTTAGATATAATGCACTAAATTTTAGTGAGGTGTCATTTTTTTATGTTATATTTTACTCACCATCAGGAATCCTGTAGGTGACGATACTGTGGGACAGAACCACGTCTTCAAAACCACTCTGTTCCTCCCTGATCACTACATGACGATCTTCATCCGTCCTATTCAGAACAATCAGGATCCTCTCCTTTTCCGGTGTCAGGAAAGCACATACATCCAGTGCGTCTGTATACTGTGTGGTTGCTATCTTCCGGGATCCTCTTCCGACATAACGGCTGAACTGGCCAATATAGTAATACATCAGCTTCTTCTCATAGCCGCCCTCTTCAAGAAGCATCACAGGAGCTGCACAGAAATTTCCCACATGGTTCGGCCCTCCCTTTTCATCAAGAAGAAGGTTCCAGTCCAGAAAGCCATGGATACCACTGCGGAAATTTCCGATCATGTCATGGGCATACATCTCCGCTTTCTTTACTTCGCCGCTGTCCGCAAAGCGGGAATACTCCACACACCCTTCAGAAAACAGAAGCTTTGCCTCCGGATAGCATTTTTTCAGAATCTCAATGGCATCAAAATGATCCCCTGTATACCAGTGCATGGCCGCTCCCTTAATATACTTCCCGGCATCCTTTACTGAAACCGCATCCCGGTATCTCTGATATAAACGCTCCTTATTATGATCCCATACATAAATATCCACATCGGAAAGTCCTGCTTTTTCCATGGCAGGCCCAAGGTGCTCCGCCACAAAGCCTCCTTCCTCTTCTGCCGTATAGGTACAGGAATCCCATGTCTGGACAGCCTCCGGCTCATTCTGCACCGTAACCGCACTGATACGGATCCCCAGATTTTTATATTCCCTTATGAATCTTACGAAATAATCTGCCCAGAGCTTTCCGGCTTCTTTCTTCAGCTGCCCTCCGTGATTCATCTCTCCGTTGGTCTTCATATAAGCCGGAGGTGACCAGGGAGAGGCAAGGAATTTCATCCTGTCACTGCAACAGTTCATGGCATCTCTGATCATGGGAATGATCTCCAGCTCATCATGCAGTACAGAAAAGCTATCAAGGGTACTGTCACCCTCCTCCACATAGGTATAATTCCCAAGTGCAAAATCACAGCTGTTGATCGTGATCCTGCCCATGTTGTACCGCAGGCCGTCATCACCAAAATAATCCCTGATAAAATCCTGTTTTTCCTTTTTTCCAAGCTTTGCATAATTATAGGCACTCGCCTCTGTAAAGGCACCTCCAAATCCCTCTACTTCCTGATCCACTACTTCCGGGATCAGCTGTATCATCTCCATGGGATTTAAACATTCTGTCACTTCTATTTCTGTTTCCTGCCAGTATCTGCCCTGACTGAAATTTGTTTCTGTTTTCTTTGCCAGTTTCATTGTATTTCCTCCATCCAGACTTCCATTTTGCTGTATTTACCGTCACGCAGGGCAATGACCGTTTCTTCCGGCAGTTCCCCTCCATATTCCTGCTCTTTTCCATCTGTCCCTGTCAGAGTGATCCTGCCGGTCTGATAATTTCCGGGATATATATTTTTTCCTGCAGTCAGATGATAAACCGTTTCTACGCTGCCAAGGAACATGGCTTCGATACGCCTGCTGTCACCGATCAGATACTCCGGTAACATCGGCGTAAGCTGCAGGGAAAGCTTTCCATCCTTTACGGTAAACGGTTCCTTTCCAAACATCATGATCCGCCACATATGGATAAATTCTATGGTGGAACCGCTCAGTCTTGCAACGAATCCCTTTCCCCAGATATCCGGATCAGGATTACTGCTGCTTGCCAGGAACGAAGAATTCTCCAGGTGGCTTCTTCCATATCGCTCTTCCGGCTGAAAAGGAATGCCGACCTGGCGCAGATCTCTTGCGAACTCATCATACAGGCCACTCTTTAAAAGCTCCAGTAAATATTTATATTCCATATGCAGCCAGATCGACTCATTTTCCAGCCATCCCGGTGTGAAAGCGCAGGCTCTTCCAAGCTCCATGGATTCCTGTTTCAGGGACGCATTTACCTTATACATGCCAAGCATCTGATCATACAGTCCGCTCTTTTTTACCTTCTGATACAGTTCACGTTTCCGTTCCTTTTCCATATCCAGCTTCAGATACCTGACAGGTCCTTCCAGGAAGTCTGCCACCGGATGTACCTGAAAGGAAAGTGGCAGGATCCCCTGCTCGTCTTCCCTGTATTCTTCCACTTCATAATAGAAGTAACAGGGAACTGTTTCCGTACCGTAATTTTTCGCCCGTTCGATCCCACCGGTGATCAGCTCCGAAAACAGGGAAAGCTGTTCATATACCAGATGGGCTGCTACCTGCTTTCTCTTCCCGCTGGGATTATGATAGATCTTTTCCCTGTAATGCTCCCTGCTGTCATTTCTCCGGTTCCAGAAAGTCATGTCATCCCCGTCTTCCAGATATGTCCTGCTCTCCACAGAAAGCTCTTCCATCAGATCAGCAAGTTCAATGGGGATTCCGATCTCCCCCGTTTCTTTTTCCAAAATGCGTCTGACCGTTTCTGTCAGACGGAGCAGTTCATAGGTTTCTGCCATGGAAGAGCCCAGCATACCTGGCAGTCCGTTCAGAGCATCATACCATCCTGGTTTTCCTCCTTCCATTTCCACTCCCATACCACAGGCATCCAGCGCTGCAAATTTCAGGGTGCAGAGCAGGAGCATCTTTTCTAACAGGGTAACCGTAAACAGCTTCTCTCCCTCTCCCGGCTGCTTCACAAATCCTTCTGCAGTATCCTTTCCATCCTTCAGGAAATGATACTGCCGTATTCCTGCCGGTGTCTTTACATACCGTTTCCTCCTTGGCAGGATCTCTTTCCCGGACTGATAAAAAGGATACCCCTCTTCAAAATACAGGTTTCTCTTTTCTTCCGGAAAAACAGCCAGATAGTCTTCGATCAGATCCAGATTATAATCCCAGTGGTCACTCCAGTAGCCTTCTCCAAAGCTGGCATTCACTTTTTCCTCTGCTGCTTCCATGATACTCTGAAAGCTCTGGTCACATTCCTCCCTGGAAATACCGCTTTCTTCCAGCGTGCGGTACAGTCTTCCCGGTGTAAATTTACCCTTCAGAAGCTCCTTCAGTTCCCCCTTTTCCCTGACACCTTCCGGAAGAGGCAGACGATTTTGCTTTCCTTCTTCCATAGTATAAGTCATGGCTTCCAGCTTCAAAGGATTATAACCATCCAGCTGGATCAGGCTGAAAAAGGTATGGATATTCTTTCTGCCTATCCACGGTGCAAAGAAGGTATCACACCGCCTGTTCTGATTGACATCCCTGAAATTTCCATTTCCCTGGGAATAATATTCCGGCAGCATGGAAAAATCATTATAGTCTCTTTCCAGATCCCCATGCTTTCTGGAATACAGATAAAAAACTTTATGTTCGGAAAGTCTGACCGGCATGCCTCCCCGGAGGACATTATCCATATAAGTATACCGGCAGTAGGCATCGAAATCCGGATCCTTTGTCCTGGTCGTCATTACCTTCGTCAGATCCTCTGTCAGTGCTTCTGCTTCCTTTTTCTTTCTCTCAAAAAAGGTGTGATCCATTTTCTTCTGCAGAAAATCCTGCAGCTGTGATACCTTTTCCACCTGACCATATAGTTCATACAGATGCAGGGTCTCCCCTCCCTGCAGTTCTCTTTCCAGGGCTGCAAAGCTGCAGGGGATCAGATTGGATCTGTTCTGCTTCTGCTGCAGCAGGTCAGCAAGTGATCTGTTCTGAAAGGCAACTGGACTTCCAAGAGAGGTATCATAAGCAAAGATAACCTCCGGATCCACGATCTTTCTGACACAGCTTCCATCCCCGCTGACAGCAAAGGAAAAGTTAGCCCCTGTTACCGCTTCCACACTGGCAAGGTCGTCCATGCTTGCCCGGAGCTGGAACAGCTCTGCCCTGCCCTGAAAATCTTCTGCCTGCATCCAGGCCTTGGCTGTCTGCGTCATATTTTTCAGATTCTCCACGCTGACGCCATACGGGATCACCGCCGGCATGCCATCAAGGATCTCCAGCTTTGCGGCTTTTTCTGTCAGATTTGTGATGCTTACCTCTCTTACAAGTGCTCCTGTCCCTTCCTCTGGCAGAATATAATAACAGACCTCTGTTTTCAGCCCGCTTTCCGGATTTTCCTCTGTAATGGTCAGTGTATTCATCCCGATATTCATTTCCTGGGAAAGCGTTTCATCTGCAAAAGGCTCATAAAACTGTACCCCCTTCCTGATAAAGGTACGGAATCCTGTCCTCTTTACGTTCTGATAGGCAAGATGTGCCGGATAAAATTCCATGATTTCATGTTCCTTATCATCCACACCAAAACTGACAACGCCCTGTCCCCGGTTTACATAAAAGCACCAGAGCGGGATACCCTTTTCTCCTGCGATCCCGGGTAAGAATCCTGCAAATGTAGATTTTCTTCCATAGTTTTTCATTGAAATGCCTCCTGATCACTCTAAATTCACTTTGATTACATGTTCACCACACTCTTCTAACATTCTGATCTTTTCTGCCGGTATACGGACTTTCTTTGGCTCACATGGCAGAAACTCTCCATCCAGATTCGCCCATGCAACAGTATATTTCTCATAAGGAACTCTGTTTTTATTCTCAATCCGGACTCTCAGATTTTTCCCGCCAAATTTAAGCTGTGCACTGACTTCTCCTTCCTCATCAAACTGCTGCTCTAAAAGCTTTGGCTCTATCAGGAGATCCCCCAGTTCGCCCCGGATTCCAAACATATATGTCAGGGTGGTAAGCAGATACCAGCTTGCTGCCCCGGTCAGATAATGATAAAGTCCCCGTCCACCTCTGCCAAAATACTCCGGGATCCCCGGATAAATATGGCTTTCCTCCATATTCATGGACTGACCGTAAAGTGTCATAAGTGCTTCCATGCCTTCTCTGGCAAATCCCCTCTGATACAAAGCATTGGCATACATTACTGCCATGTGGGAAAATACACCGCCATTTTCCTTTTCGCCATAGGCAAATCCGAACATTCTTCCCATATCAGTCCTGATCTCACCAAAATCTGTATTTAGCCGGTATCCACCGCATGCAGGATCAAAAAGGTATTTTCTGGCACTCTGTATGATCTCCTTCACCTGGGCATCTGTCGCTGTCCCGTTCATAATGGAAAAGACCTGGCTTGTCAGCATCATATGGGGCTTACCCTGATATACTCCCTCCAGTGCATTTCCATGATCATCATAATATCCGTTAAACCAGCCATTTCCCTGCTGATCTGTTACCCATTCCGTTTTCCGGATATGCTCCCTGATCCATTCTCCTTTATGCCGTAGGCCTTCTGCCAGTTCCCTTCCATCCACACAGATCCTGTTCCCGCTGATCGTATGGATACAGGAATCCAGATAGCCATCCAAAAGCTCCAGCTTCCTTGCTCTGTCTTCATAAAGAGCCGGATCATCGGTAAGGAGCATCTCCATCTCCTGCAGGAACAGGAATTCCTTCTGTCCCCGTTTCACCAGTTCTTCCACAAGCTCTGCAAGACCGGTCAGATTTCCTGCATAAGCATTGGAAAAGGCAACACTCTCTCCTCTGTCCGCTGCCATATCCAGTGCATCGTTCCAGTCTGCATTCCTGAGTCTTATATGGTTATGCTCCCCTACCTCATAAAACGCTGTCAGGTTCTGCAAAAGCAGATGTTCCAGTATCGATCCCTGATAGCTTCTTCCTCTTTTGTCCTGCTGCCTGCTTACCTCGTCCTTCCACAGTGGATCCGTACCGGCAGATCTTTTGGCAAGTCCGTCCTTGAAATACTCTGCCTGCTGATTCAGGATATCCAGATCCCCGGTCTGATCAATATATAACCTTGTTGTCAGATAAGGCCAGACTCCATGATCCATCCACATCCGGACGATAGCATTCCGATCCGCTTTAAATTCTCCTGTACGTTCTCCAATGATCGTTGCATTGCTTCCATCAATCCTGACCCCTTCAAAATTTCCAAGAAGCATCTGTCTGACACCACCTGGATTCATCAGAAGAAGTGCCAGACAATCCTGCCACAGATCTCTCCAGCCTCTTCCTCCCTTTCCATAATCATGGTGTGGCAGAAAAGAGCAGCCATAAATCCTTCGCAGTTCCGGCTGAAATGAAATCCAGCTCATAAACTGATCAAACTGCTGATCTGCTGTATGGAAATGGATGTTCACTTTGTTTCCCCAGTACTGCTTTATTTTTTCCAGTTCCAGCTCCACACCCGTAATATCCAGATAATCTGACAGGAGCATATCAATTTCTTTCTGACTGTGCACGATTCCGGCAAAAACAACATAGCTGCAGGACTCCCCTGGTTCTAATGTTCTTTCCCCAAATACAAGACCTCCAAGTGCCTCCTGCCCGTTTATCTGGTATCCTGGCTTTACCCCTTCTCTTTTCATCAGAAGTGCTTCCGGCCATTCCAGATTTCCTTTTTCCCCAATAAAATCATCTAGCACAGGAAAATACTCCTCCGGCAATCCTCCATCTTCTGACATCCCGTATACAAAGTAAATATCATGATTCAGCTGATGCCCTCTTTCATCAAAGGAAAATGTCGGTTTTACCTGTATTCCGCCTTCCTTTACCTGGATCCGGTGCAACAGGGAGGTAACATGCCTGTGATCCCTGATGTTATCTGCACTTCTGCCATATATGGGCATTGCCACCACAGGGGTCATACAGATCGCTTCACTTCCGGTATTTTCAATACATACTATATGGATCTCCATATTTTTCTGAAATGGCACAAAAGAGGTCACTGTCCCTAGGAACGGTACTTCTGCTCCCTTCCGCTCTACTCTGTGCCACATATATCCTGCTGAAACTGTCAGCTTTTCTTCCCGATCCGTATATTTCAGTGCCTGCTGTGCTGCACTGTGCCCACTGACAGACCAGATCCTGCCATCTGACAGGCGGCACCAGAAATTCCGTGCGCTCCTGTTATTATGAAGATTCCCGCTGCTCACCGGTTCCATCAGGAAATGATTCTGATCCAGCTTGGCATCCCCCATCAGATCTGCCGTGACTGCACTTTTCATACCGCCTTCTCCTGCCAGCGGAAAATACATTTCTCCAAAAGAACCTGCATCCTCCAGACAAAAACTGCCTTTTGCATCTGTAAATGTTATATTTCCCATACCATATCCCTCACTCTATTCTTTCCGATACTATCATCCTAAAAGATTCCCATCAGGGATTTAAGGTATCTTTTATTATTTGGGTGTCTTTTTTTTAGTAGCTATTACCGGTATTTCCTGATTCTTAGGAATTTCTTAATTCAAACGTAAGAATTCTATAAGTCTATTTTATTTTTTCTTTTGTTTGGTATACTACTACAGTAAAGCGGAATTCACTTCCCCTGATGGAGTGTATAATAAATGTTTGTATCTCTTTTTTTCCCGGTATTCCTGGGAATCGTAACCCTGTGCTATTTTATGCTGCCAGCGAATTATCGGCCTGCAGTTCTTTTCCTTGCAAGCTGCTTTTTCTGCGCATATCTCGATATAAAGAGCCTGTTCATCCTCCTTCTCAGTATTCTGTTTACATACTGTGGTGGCAGGATACTGGAACATGCAGGAAAAGTTTCACATGATTCAAAGAAAATTCATTTTCTGCTGATCCTGTTTCTTTCTGCATGCCTGCTCTGTCTCCTTGTGTTCAAATATACCGGATATATTTTCCAGCGTTTTTTCCCGGAGCTTACCTTTACCCGGACCTTGCTGCCTTATTTTCTCATGCCTGTCGGCTTTTCCTTTTATCTCTTTCAGATGATCAGCTATCTTGTAGATGTAGCAAAAGGAAAGCTTGCTGCAGAGAAAAATTTTATTCACCTTGGCTGTTACCTTGCCTTTTTTCCGCGGTTTGTGAGCGGTCCCATTGAGCGGGCCGGGGATTTTCTGCCACAGCTTTCCGCTCTCTCTAAGATAAAATTTTTCGACCGCGGAAGGCTTTCCACTGCCTTTACCTATATTCTGTGGGGCTATTTTATGAAAATGGTCGTTGCAGACCGCCTGGCTCTTCTGGTGAACAGTCTCTTTGGCAGTATGCAGGAGTTTGACAGCTTTTTTCTTTTTCTTGGCATGCTTTTTTATACCATGCAGATCTACTGCGATTTTGCAGGCTATTCCAATATCGCCATTGGCTGTGCTGCTATCTTTGGAATAAGGCTGACGCAGAACTTTGCTTCGCCTTATCAGGCTGCCTCTATTTCAGAATTCTGGAGACGGTGGCATATTTCCCTTAGCAGCTTCCTGAAGGACTATATTTATATCCCGCTTGGCGGCAGCCGGTGCGGTATCTTCCGGAAATGTCTGAACACCATGATCGTTTTTCTGCTCTGTGGCATGTGGCATGGCTCCGGTCTGAACTTCGTGGTATGGGGACTGCTCCATGGCCTTTATTCTGTGATCGGCACCTTTCTTCCATCTGGCAGAAAATACCGCATCCTGACCTTTTTTGAGGCTGCCCTTGCCTGGATCTTTTTCCGGGCAGAAAGCCTTTCGCAGGCACTTTCCTACCTCAGGAGAATGGTGACTGCCGGTCTTCAGCCCGGAAGCTTTTCCCGTTCCCTCAAGCTGCTGGAGCTGGATCCTGCAGAAATTGCCGTCGTCACAGTCAGCATTCTCCTGATCCTGCTGATCGATGAGCTCTGCAGCAGGAAAAAGGTGTCCCTGCCGCTGCTCATTCAGGAAAAGCCAAATGCTGCCAGATACCTGATCTTTTATCTTCTTCTGATCGGTATTTTTATCTTTGGGGTGTATGGTCCCGGCTATCAGGCAGAGCAGTTTATTTATATGCAGTTTTAAATTGTGATTGATTTGTTTGATGATTTCAGAAAGGATCTTTATGAATTTTTTTCATTCTAAAACAGCCCTGCGTCTTTTCTTTATCCTGCTGTTTCTGATAACCCTGTACCTGCTTTCCTGCGTACTGAAGGTAAAGTCCGGTCATGGTATCGACCAGCAGGAGGGCTTATACTGGCAGGAGGAAAACAGCATTGATGTCATGTTTCTCGGTACCAGCCATGTCCACTGTGACATCAATACCGGTCTCCTCTATGACAGCTATGGAATCACAGCCTATGATTACAGTGGCGCCGAACAGCCTCTCTGGATGACCTACTATTATCTGAAGGAGCTGTACCGGTATCAGACACCGGAGCTGCTCGTGCTTGATCTGTATGGCCCGGCCAGATTTAAAGAGAACTATCAGTATACCTGGATCTCCGAGAATATTTACGGCATGCGTTTTTCATCCAATAAGCTGAAAATGCTCCTTGTAAGTGTGGAGCCCGGCCGGATCAGAGACTATTTTCCCTCCTTTGCCATTTATCACAACCGCTACGATTCCCTGAGTGAAGATGATTTTCAAAGCTTCTTCTGGAACAGCGAGGATAAACAGACCTTCAAGGGCTATACCCCTTACTTCAGCACAGAGCCACAGACTGAGCCGGATGACTTTTTCACAGAGGAACAGGGAGGGCTGACCAAAAAGTCAGAAAAGTATCTCCGTAAGATCATTGCTTATGCCAAAAAGAAGCAGACACCTCTCCTTCTTATCTCTGCTCCTTATGTCATAACAAAGGAAGATAAGATGACCTATAACCAGATCGCTGAAATTGCCACACAGGAGGATGTCACCTTTATTGATTTCAATGAATATTATGAGGATATGGGACTTGATTTCACCACAGATTTTAATGACGAATCCCATCTGAACTATCAGGGAAGCTGTGTATTTACGGATTATCTGGGAAATTATCTGAAAGAAAACTATATACTGCCGGATCGTCGCGGTGATCCATCCTGCGAATCCTATCTGGATAATCAGAAGCTGATCCTGAAGGAAGTAAGGGAGGCTTCAGCCACCGGCTGAAGCCTCCTGTTTCCTGCTGCAGTTTTATTTTTCTTCTGTCTTTTCCTGGCTCTTCTTTTCTGTAATGGTAAACTTCTGAACCATTTCTCTCATTTCACCGGAAGCCTTTCCTACCTCATTCATAACAGAAAGGACATCTTCTGACTTCTGTACAATCATTGAAGCTCTCTGTGCGATCTCATTGGTTCCGTTTGCCCCTTCATTGGAAGCCTTGCTCACATCATTGATAGACTGGATCACACCATCGATAGAGGCAAGCAGTTCTTCGGATATAGCACTGAAATCGGTTACCATTTCATCCACATCTGCCGCATCCTGATTATAAGCATCGGCGATATCTGAAAACTGATGGAAGCTGTCCGAAACATCCTCTGCCACAAAGGCCAGCAGTCTGGAGGAATCATCCGCAAGATTCTGCACTGCCTCTGTTACTTTCTGTGTCACCTGCTGGATATTTTCTACTGTTGCCTTTGACTGTTCTGCCAGTGAGCGGATCTCATCTGCTACAACGGCAAAGCCCTTGCCTGCCTCTCCGGCTCTTGCCGCCTCAATGGATGCATTCAGTGCCAGGAGATTTGTCTGTGCCGTAATTCCCATAATGGACTGTGCCAGTACCTCGATCTGCTCTACTACCTTGGCTTCTTCCAGTGCCTGCTCAAGGCTTCCGCTGATCTCTGCTTTCATATTCTTAGCATTCTGATAATTGCTCTCGGTATCCCTCTTTGCCTTTTCTGCCCGCTGATGGATATTGACAACCTTCTCAGCTCCATCCTGTGCACGGACAGCGATATTCTTTGATACGGTTTCAATTTGATGGGAAATCGTTTCGATCTGCTGCGCGGAAGCGGCTGTCTCTTCCATACTTGCTGACAGTTCCTGCGTTGCTGCTGAAACGCTGCTGATCTCATCGTTCAGTTCATTCAGGTGTCCCATAACGGCATCCACATCTTCCGCAAGTTCAACCCCATGTCCTTTCACACCACCCAGTACCTGGTCAAAGGTACCTGCCATGCTGTTCAGCGCTCTCTCAAGAATACCAAATTCATCTTTCCGTTTCAGTCTGCCGGCTGCAGATCTTCCCGTCATATCACCGCTTTCCAGCTTCTGTGCATAGCCGACTGCCTTCTTCATCCAGCCAGTGGTATCTGCAATAAGATAAATGATCACTGCTATCGTAAGCAGGAAAAAGACTACTGTGCAGATCTCCATTTTCATGATCCATTCATTTCTGGTAGCACCTATGATCTGCTTCTCTCCCTCTACGATCTCATCAATATAGTCTGTATAGTTTCCTGTACCGATGACCCATCCAAACGGCTCATACAGTCTGGAATAACTTCTCTTTGGAAGGTTTTCTGTTCCACCCTCTTTCGGGAATACATAATCGCAGTAACCGCCATCCGGCTGCTGACCTACGGCAATGATATCTCTTACCATTTCGTAGCCATTACCATCCTTGGTTCCCATACGGTTCGTACCTTCCGTATCACTGCCGAGCAGTACAATGTTATTCCCTTCCGTATCATCTGCCCAGAAATATCCGGAATCTCCATACCGGAGTTCACGAAGCATATCAGCGCCCTGCTTCTTGGCCTCTTCCAGTGTACACTCTCCTGCTTCATACGCTGCATAATACTGATCCAGCATGGATATTGCATTGTCTACCTGCTGTCTGATACTTTCATCATACTGATTACGCACCTCTTCTTCCAATGCATCATCTGCGTGACTGCTGATCGTTTTCATGCCCTTGATCGCTGAGAATCCGGATCCCATCACCATAATAAACACGAGAATCAGGATCATTGACAGCTTGACTGACATTTTCAAGTTCTTCATAAGTAAAATAGCCTCCTATCAATGGTTCTACAGATTATAAAGTATTATAGCATATTTTACTTATTTTTTACATTTATCGACAAAAAATTATTACTTTTTGAAATCGAATCATTGCGATCAGACTGCTTTTTGATCCGTATCATCCTGTTTACATTTCCTTCCCCAGGTAAGTCACCGCAATTACAGTTCTTCATATATTTTCTGAAGCTCTTCTGTCAGCTTGATATTTTCACGGTAATCCACCGGACAGTCAATCAGCGCCAGCTCATTCTGCTCAAAGGCATGGTTCAGTGTCGGCAGAAGATCCTCTGTTTTTTCAATGCGGTACCCTTTGATCCCGAAGCTCTCTGCATATTTAACGAAATCCGGATTGTCAAAGTCCACATAGCAGTGCTTCCCATATTTGTCATCCTGCTTCCACTTGATCAGACCATAGCTGCAGTCATTAAAGATCAGTACTACAATGGGGATTCCTAGCCTTTTTGCTGTTTCCAGCTCCTGGGAGTTCATCATGAATCCTCCATCTCCCGTCACTGCCAGGACTCTTTTTTCAGGATAGATCAGCTTCGCTGCGATCGCACCGGGAAGTGCCTGATCTTCATCATACCGCGTATGCTGCTTTTCCATTTCACGCTTCAGCTGCCTGCCGTGACTGCTTTCTGGCTCACCGCCGCATCGCAGCTCCAACCAAATCCATGGAAAAATTCATTGAAATTGCACGGAAGGTCTTTCCTTACCACGGAGCAGTCTCTTAATACTTGCTATTTCAGGAAAAGGCACATAACCCCGGACAGCAATGCAGATATAGCCGGAAATCCTATCAGTGTCATGGCCCACTTCTTTACAAATACCTTTCTGGAAATATAAGGCTGCATATCCTCGGTTCCCTGGATAATCCAGGCTTTCGTACAACAAACCCAGTACCAGTCAATGAAAATACGGTCAAAGATACCCTCTATCATCAGGACAGCAAGGATCTGCCAAAAGCCTTCCAGAAATCCTCTTGCTCCATTAAGTCCATAGACAGCAAGCAGAATAAAGGCAAACATGATCACCATACCGATGAACTTAAACCTTTTGAGATTACGATCCAGCGCCTCTTTCGTGATCAGCCCACTTGTAACCACCTTTTCCTGTACTTCCTTCTCATAAAAAAATGCCATTCCTTCCGGTCCATTGGCAATTCCGATCACACAGCAAAGCAGCACAATAAAACATACGACAAATCCTTCTATCAAAATTAAACTCAGAGTCATTTTCCTTCCTCCCTCTCACTAAGCCTTTTTGATTACAGGCTCTACTCATTCTGTTAGTTGTAGCTAACCTATGGTTTCATTATATTTTCTCTATCTTGAATTTGCAAGATAAATCTGTCTGCCATTGCAAGCCTGTATTTAATCTTTACTATATGGAATAATATATGTATAATTATATCAAATAATTGATATGAAAGGAGTTTTCCAATGATTATTAAAGCTTCCGCAACACTACGAAATGACTATGGCTCTATTTCCGCTTTAGCGAAAGAAACAAAGGAGCCTATTTATATTACAAAAAATGGGGAAGGGGATCTTGTTCTGATGAGTATTGATGCCTTTGAAAAAAGGGAACAGACACTGCAGCTACGCGCAAATGTCTTACAGGCCGAGCAGGAACGCATAGACGGTGCTCCTACCCTCAGTGTATCCGAAGCCAGAAAACAACTCAGGGAGCGTATGAAAAATGTATAATGTTGAAATTCTTCCCTCTGCCTGGGAAGACCTGAAATCTATTGAAGACTACTATGCCATTCAATTTGATGTGGATACTGCTATAAAAGTATCCGACAGCATCTTAGATGCTATTGAACGGTTGGAATCATTTCCAGATTCAGGTTCCATGATACCGGATCCATGGTTAAATGAACAGGGTTACCGCATGATTATCTGTAAAAAACACGTAGCTATTTATCGTAAGATCAGCCAAACTATATTTATTTATCACATAGCTGATACTCAGACACAGTATAACCGGCTGTTTTATTAAAATGGGAGAGGCGAAATGCAAAAATTAAATGGTCCTATAGATATTCTACCTGCATTTCCTGGCTGTGCTATTTTTTCTGATTCTTGCTCAGATCAGCACTAAAAGGATAATACTACAGTGAAAATTGATTACATGGATCAAATCAGCTGAAAATAAAAGAACCCCGAACAGCAATAAGCTATCCGGAATTCTTCATGCTATACTGCTGGTGGCCGGACTTGAACCGGCACGGAGTTGCCCCCGAGGGATTTTAAGTCCCTTGCGTCTGCCTATTCCGCCACACCAGCATAATCAATATAAAATTGATTCGTGGGACCTATAGGGCTCGAACCTATGACCCTCTGCTTGTAAGGCAGATGCTCTCCCAGCTGAGCTAAGATCCCATATTATAATTCACTGAGGAAAATCCTCTGTAAGCGACCCGGATGGGGTTCGAACCCACGACCTCCGCCGTGACAGGGCGGCGCTCTAACCAGCTGAGCCACCAGGCCATATCGCATTTAAAACCTGTTATATAAAATAAAATGGACCTTCGGGGACTCGAACCCAGGACCGACCGGTTATGAGCCGGTTGCTC
>ERZ1026850.216-NODE-216-length-38172-cov-16.856626_pt1 | contig 38172 bp, 29 predicted proteins | sample MGYA00380155_ERZ1026850 | MGnify/ENA primary metagenome ERZ1026850 (study PRJEB33269, sample SAMEA4719791) | human gut metagenome | biome: human-associated habitat; feature: organic feature; material: feces | place: Cameroon | collected 2013-10 ... | reverse complement strand
TTATAGTATAGCGGCTCAAATTGTGAAATGCGTGGGCCTCGTAGGCCTACCTTGTAGGCTTAGTAGGCCTATTTTTGGAAGAAAATTCCAAACTTTGAATTTACAGCAGTTGCTTTATGGAAGAAAGAATGCTGATTGCAGTGTCGATTTCCTCTTTGGCAAAATCATTAGAAGGGCCAATACCGGTTAAAAGAAAGTCCGTGCTGGTGTGCAACTCATTTGAAAGATCAATAAGAAGTTCTAAGGAACAAGCAACTGTGCCACGCTCAATTCGGCTAATATGACCTTTATTTACATTTACTCGATATGCAAGCTCATCTTGGGTAAGATTGCGAACTTTCCGAAGATTGCTGACACGCTGACCAAATTCTTTCGTACTGAACATAATGAAGGTCCTTTCCGCCGGATGCGGAGGTTGAGGACACTTCACGGTGGGACAGTTTACGGACTTTTCTCAGCGAAAAAAAGACGCATTAAAAGAAAAGGTTACCGATACCTTTCCATCCGAAAATGGAAAGCAGTATAAGTATCCTCGGCCTTTAATGCATCTCAGGCTTTCGATATGTTTTTATTCGGACGAATCGAAAGCCTTGGAAAATTGCCAAAAAAGAAAAACCTCGTGTGGTAGCTTACAAGGCAGCGATTCGTGCCGTATAAGCATATCACACGAGGGTCTTACGAAAGTCTTATGAACATCTCACAAAAGTCACATAGGGCCATTTTTATCCTATTTAGGGAATCTCCTGAGAAATTTTATGTCACATGAAAGTCTCTTGAACATCTCATGAAGGTCTTATGAGAATTATTCGCAGCTATCACCTAATGAAGTACACAATTCTTTATATTCTTCGGTGGTGAGGTGCTGCTTTGCTAATTGATACTCGTTTGAGGCCAATTCATCCATTCCTTGAACTTTAAGGGAGTGAATCAGCCAGTAGTATCCTCTGGAGTTTTCAGGGACGATTGCCAGAGACCTTGCAGCATACTGATTCAGCAAATCATAAGAATGCAGCGCATTCAGTTGCTTCAGGAGTTCATTCACGGCGCCAACATAAGCAATATGATACTTTGCCGCAAACTGAATAAGCCAATGCTCCCCGTCAGCAGAAGAAAGAATTTTTCCACGATAGAGGTCGATTGCATTTTTTAACAGTTCTACCCGGTTGATAACGGAAGATGCTTTCGAGGCCAACTGGATAAGATCGTCAAATTGCTGATAGTCTGTCATGATATGAAGATCGGGGTTAAATTGATAACCGGAAGCTGTAGATACAATAAGTTCTTTTTCTGAAATAAGACCAAATGTTTGCCGGAGGCGATAAATCAGATTTCTCATATTCTTAGCAGGATTTGTTGAATCATCAGGCCAAAGAGCTTGCGCAATTTCCAGCGATGAGTGAGCTTTCTTACCTGAAATCAAAAGATCGGTTAGCAAGCGGCTGATTTTTGGGGATTTCAGATCGGCTTCTCGCAGGATGCCGTGGGAGGTGTAAATCTTCAGTTCGCCAAAGAGACTGACAAAAACATCATGGCTGCTCTCGATGTTTTCTGGAGAGAAAGCCATGTTCAGACCGTCATTCATCTTTTTGTCTTTGTAAGCAACGAGAAGAACATACGCCAACAGCCGCAGAATACTCGTTTCGGAAATGTACCGCTTGGGATTGCGTACCGCAAGTAGAGCGACAGGGCGCGGCTCCAGAGAAGCACCAAGGACAGATTGGATTCCCAGACGCTGATAGAGATTATACTCCGCAGGATAGGTGTTTTTTACTTCTTCTGCATCAGGAACGATCATCGGTTTCCCATGGCGCACGGCCTGTACCCATCGGTCAAGAAATTCAGCAGATTCAAACTCCTCCGTCAAGATGGTTGTTTTATCTTCAGAACTATCGTTATACCACCAGAACGGTGTCCAGATTTTCAAGTCCAAATCTACTTGGATAAGACCACACCAATCGGCATCGTAGAATTTGCACGATGCCTTTAGAATCTGTCGGGCAACTTCTTCTGGCGAATGTTGGTCATAACATAGTTGAGATTCCAAAGCCTTCACAGTGTGTTCAATGTCAAGCGCACGCTGAATATCATCAAAATTGCGTTCTTCGTATTCCGATGTAGACTGCAACATGATAATGCCTCCAACAAAAAAGCACAGCATTCTAGCTTCATCCGCTCTATACGGTGAAGTCAAATGCTGTGCTGTATTTTATCATGCAACCGCAAGAGCTGAATGAAATTACTTTTTTACGATGGTTTTGATAAATGCAGCAAGTGCATTTATCTGCTCGGAATCGAATTGCTGGAGTTGATCGGTAAGAGCATTCATTCCATTGGAAGGTTCCTCACTGAAATTGAAAAATTCCTGTGGAGTTACGTTGAGGTACTCACATATATAAAAGAAGTTCGACATGGTAGGAAAGGTAGTTCCACATTCGATTGCTCGAATATATCCGGGATTTTGCCCAATGGAAAGACTCATGTCTCTCGCAGATACTCCCTTTTTCGTGCGCAGTTCAGCGAGCCGCTTGGAAAACTGTTCTTCGTACATGAGCAACCACCATCCTTCTTTACTCTATTGTAGTCTAGAGGACAGTCAAAAATGAGTGGTTGAATCTATAATTTTTAATTGAAATAATCAACTGCGCGTGATAGAATATTTATCAAGCCGATTGGATGCTTTGGAAGGGCTGGGGAAAATGATCGACTATAATGAAATAAGCTACACGGAAATTGAAGATTGTATCGAGGACGCAAAGAAAGGGTTGCTTAGTCCATATTGGCAAGGATACGCAGAAAGAGAAGTTGATTCTTTGAGACTGACTGATGGCTCGTTGCCTGAGCGAGCCGAACAGTTATATAAAGAACTGAAAACAATCCTGCATGAAGTTCACCAGATAACGGATGACTGAAGAATTTAGTTTTCTAAGATTATATCCCAAAAACGCAAAATGACGCACAGCTGTAGCTTTTTGCGCAGCGCCGGTGCGACGGACAGAAAAAATGGTTGTTCGCACAATTACATGGAGTGTGAGTAGATTGAATTTTGTATAAAATGACGGAGCAAGATCTCCTTTATAGTGGGGACATTAAGTGAATTTTTAATAAATAACGATGGTGCGACGAGATGCGAAAATTGCTATTAACCGAAAATTTTGAAAAAGAAGGCTTGACAAGCGTAATTAAATGTGTTATTATTTCAATAGTTAATAATGGAGAATTGTATATTGACGAAGTATACCCTTTTGTGGTAGAATCCAGTTGTCTTCAGGACAAGTGGATTCATTGGTGTACAAACTTGGGCCTGTAAGACAAAAAGTCTTGCAGGTCTTTTTTGTTTCCTTTGACATCAATGCAATCGTTCCTCAGCAGAGCCGATCACCTGCGGAGGACGAAAGAGAACGGAGAGAATGCTATGATTCAGGTGTTATCCAAAAAGAAGAAGGATTTTCTGGCGTGCTGCACCTATGTGACAGAAGTGGAGTTTGAAGTTGCAGAGGCCGGGCAGCCCACACGCTGGCTGTGTTACAGCGATGCAGATTTTGCAGGTTTTGTGGTGACGGACCGCAGCTCCATGACGGACGAATCAAAGCCGCAAGAGTATTACGAACAACTGCAGGTCTTGGAGGAGTACGAGGATCTGGAGACGGCAAAAGGGTCGAAATACTATGACCTGTTTGCCCAGATGCAGGAAATTGCCGAGGAAAGCTGAGATCAGTCTATAGAAGAACGTTTTATCGGACAGATAAAAGTGTAGAATCATGTCAGAAAATTAACCGAAAACCGTGGGAAGCGAAAAGGGGTATTGCAAATGAGCATCTTCATTGATCTGGAAATGAACACCACCGATGCACGTCTCGTGCATAAGAAAGATCTCCGGAATGAGATCATCGAGATCGGCGCAGTGCGGATGGACGATACGTTTCACCCGCTGGACCGCTTCCGCATTTTCGTGCGGCCCCAGTACAACGGTGTGATCGAGCGCAAGATCTACAAGCTCACCGGCATCAGCAACGGTGCCGTGAGTGATGCAGTCTCTCTGCCCGAAGCACTGGATGCGCTGGAAGCATGGTGCGGTTCGGACGGCTGCGAGATCTACGCATGGAGCACCAGCGACCTGTGCCAGCTGCGCAAGGAATGCGGCTTTAAGGGCATCGACAGCGTTTTTCTGGACGAGATGGTGCAGTGGCACGATTTTCAGGAGGACTTCCGGCAGATGCTGGGAGAGAAAAACATCCTCTCCCTCAGCAACGCCATGCACCGGGCAGGGCTGGAGCCGGAAGGCTGCCTGCACGATGCTTCGTGGGACGCTTACAACAGTGCCCGTCTGATGGAGACTGCTTACTCCGAGGATTTTGCAGTCAATCTTGCCAATGCGCAGGATGCCTGCTATCAGGAAGCTCCGAAGATTCAGGGAGGACTTCCGTTGGATATGATGATGAAACTGGCCGCTCTGCTCCAGCCGGAGCCGTGTGCGGCGGTCTGAGAAAGGAATCCGTAAGATGAAAATGAAACACCTGTGGGAAAAGAAGTTCAGAAAAATCAGAATCATGTATAAGGAGGACAGCTGGCAATATCGTGATGGCCGGGTGGGTGAAATTTTTGAGTGCGACACCCACATTGCAGATGCTGTCTACCTATTCAATATCAAAGGATACCCGACTGGAAACAGCTGTGAGGGGCATCCATATCAGTACATTCTACAGAATGAGGACGGCTGTGAAGCAACTCGGAAAAAGTATGCTCGAACCGTATTTTTTGATAGCGGCTATCTTCAGTTCGGAGCTGAGAATAAAAAGATGATTCTCCAGAAGCTGCGGGAGAAAAGCGGCTACTTTACCGAGAACACCCATTCGGATTGGGCGTGTGTCAAGGCAAGCATTGACTGGACTGCCTGCCGCAGCGCAGAGACTGATGGAAAAAAATATAGCATTATGGACATAGAAATGATTTCCAAAATGTTCCGTACTGTCTATGAGGAAATGTGGCGCACACTGCTTGAAGTGGCACAGGAGCTACCCGATAAGGGGTCTTACTACAAGAGCGTGGAACTCTTGCCTGAAGGAGATGATACCAAGGTGGGCGACATCTATAAAACCGCCGATGGTTTTGAAATCGTAAGCTACGGGGATATGTGGTGCAACGCAGGAGCCGATGAAGCCGCTGACGATGAGAACAGCGAGGAAGTTTAAGTAGGAGGAATTGTTATGAACGCACAGAAGTATTTTGAGCAGCACGCCGAAGAACTCATTGCCCGTTATACCGGCAAGAACGTTGCACTGTTTTTCCGGGGCTTTGTCCCTGCCAATGTCCGCTGGCTGGCGCAGCGTGAGGATGCCATCCTGCCCGCCGACAAGGTGCTGAATGCGGACGGCACCGTGAGCATTGCGAAGATCGATGCGGCAAAGCGCAAGCTGGTGCAGAGCCTCATGATGCAGGATGGTGTGACGGTCGGCATCTATGAGGAGATGCTGGCGATCCTCCAGACCGTGCAGGAACCGGAATCCATGTTTGATGCGGAGTTCATCGTCATCGACAACAACGCTTTCCCAGCGTATGTGCCCAGCTGCATCCCGGCGGCCGACGCAGATGCACTGGCCGAGGCTTACGAAAGCGAAAAGAACGATCTTGCGCCGGAGGCAGAGGTTCTCAGCCGTTACTATGCCGGCGTCCGCATTCTGGATGAGCATTACTATCTGGCACTGTTCAACAAGCACAAGAGCGAAAACATCCGCTGCCTGCCCTTCTATCAGAAGCAGCAGACCGCTTTCACGGATGCGGAGGCAACAGTTGCCCATGATGTTTCCCCGATGGTGCTGGCCGATGACATCCTGAGCGGTCGGCTGGAAGGCAACGTGGTCGTGTCGGTGGAGCGGGTACAGAATGCGGCAAACAATACTTACGATGTGCTCTCCTTCCTTGCTTCTCAGTGTGGTACGACATTTGCCCTGAACTGTGCAGAGAAGCAGGAGAAAATCGAGCCGGAAACCATCAACCGCTACCGTGCCATCCTCAAGCAGTATTGGGGCGTGAATGCAGATTTCCGGATGCTGGACTTCTACAAAGACCCTGCCGCTGGGACGGAGACAAAGCAGATCAGTCAGGGCGAGATCATCAGCACCATCGTTAGGCAGTGCGAGCTTGCCATGGGAGACTATCAGGACTACACCAATGTGTTCCTGACCGCTCCCACCGGCGCAGGCAAATCGGTGTTCTATCAGGTATCCGGTATCTATCTGGCGCAGGTACACAAGGCTGTCACTATCGTGGTCTCGCCGCTGATTGCTTTGATGCAGGATCAGGTCACCCAGCTGGAAGCCCGCGGCGTGCATTGCGCCACCTTCCTGAACTCCAATGTTTCCCACGAGGAGCGTGAGGAGCGCCTGAACGCCATCCATAACGGCGAAAAGTCCATCCTGTACCTTGCACCCGAAATGCTGCTGACCACTTCGCTGGAGACCCTGCTTGGGAATCGCCGCCTTGGTTTGTTCGTTGTGGACGAAGCCCATACCGTCACCAGCTGGGGCAAGGACTTCCGTGCGGATTACTGGTTCCTCGGCGATTATCTGGAGCGTCAGCGCCGCAGTGGTCTACACTTCCCGGTCCTTTGCCTGACCGCTACTGCTGTGTATGGCGGGCAGGATGACGTGGTGCAGGATACCATCGACACCCTGAAGCTGAACAACCCAATCCTGTATCTGGGTCGTGTACGCCGTGACAACATCAACTTTGATATTCATCCGCTGGAAAAGACCGTTGAAGGGAGCCGGGACGAATTTAAGGTCGATCATGTTGCAAAGCAGATCGAAAAGTTTGTGACCGAAGGCCGCAAAACGCTGGTCTACTGCCCATTTACCTCTACAGTGGAGGAAATCTACAATGCCGTGTCCCCGCTGGTGAAGAATAAAGTTCGCCGTTACTATGGCCGTCTGAACCGTGTGGAGAAGAACGCTGCACAGGAGGCTTTCCGCACCGGGCAGGCCGTTGCGATGATCAGCACCAAAGCCTTCGGCATGGGCGTGGATGTGCCGGATATTGCACAGGTTTACCACTATGCGCCGACAGGCAATCTGGCCGATTATGTGCAGGAGATCGGACGCTGCGCCCGCGATAAAAATATGACTGGTGTAGCGACCGAAGAATATCTGTCGGGTGATCTTTCTCAGCTCAAGCGTCTGCATGGCATGGGCGAGCTGCGCCAGTATCAGCTGCGGGAGATCCTACACAAGCTCTACTGGATGTACAGCCAGAAAAAGCACCGCAATCTGCTGGTTTCCCCGGATGCGTTCGGCTATCTGTTTGATTCCGATGATGTGGAGAACCGCGTCAAGACCGGCCTGCTCCTGCTGGCAAAGGATCTGGAAAATGCTTACGGATTCCCGGTGCTGGTGGTACGCCCGAAAGCGATGTTCACGACCTGCTATGCCAACGTGCCGACGGAGATCGAGCAGGAGTTTCTGGAAAAGTACGGCGATTTCGTCAAGAACCTGTACGATGGTACCATCACGGTGAGCCGCAGCTATACGCCGCGTGCATCAGATGTCATCACCCGCAACAGCGGCAGCATCTACGAGATCCGCATGGGCGATCTCTGGGAAAAGTATTTCTCCGATATGACCTTCGGGATGTTCAAGGTCAAATTCTTCAATGGGGAGCTGTTCGCACAGGACGGAACCAACCGTATCTCCGTCCGTGTCAAGACTACTATCCGCTATGCACAGGATTTTGAGACGACCCGTGCAAAGCTGCGTCAGTACATGGAGGCCGTCGCTCGTGTGTTTGACGGCTACCGCAAGGCCAGCCACATGTTCACGGTGGAAGAATTCTGCCGCGATGCACAGGAGGCACTGGGAGGCGAAGTTCTGGGCCGTGACTTTGCTAAAGCATTGCTGGAGCTGTTTGTGATGGATGTGAAAATCGACCCTACGAAACGGGATAGCGACCGGATGAAGTTCATTCAGGCACGTCAGCAGGGCAGCAATAAGATTGGCATGAGCTACCGTGTAATGAACGGCAACTATTTCTCCTGCGCCAACTGGATGGATGAGCGCCTGGTCAACTGCGCCCCGAACCGGGAAGAAAATGAGTACCTCGGTTATCTGCCTGCGACCATCGGCGGCAAGCAGAACCCGGTAATGCGTCTGCTGGCCGTGCTGGAGATTTTCGGTCTGGCTAGTTACGAAGTGCGCGGCGGACAGAATCTGGAAATCTTCGTCCGTGTCAATGACCCGCAGAAGATCCGCAGCCTGTCGGAGGACCGCCGCTACAAGAACCAGCAATTGGCCGAGATCCACCGCCGTCATGCGGATGCAGAAGAAATGATGACTGCTTTCCTGACCAGCGATCTGACCACCAAACAGCGCTGGGACCTGATCGAGGACTACTTCCTTGGGCATGACGAGGTTGTGGCACAGGTGCTGGGACTGAACGAAGAAAATTGAAGGAGGTCGTTCAAATGAAATTCAATAAAGGTCTGTTTGATTTTATCGGCTACATGAGCTTTTTCAATCCCGTTGGTACGGGAGCTGCTGGGGACTCAAAGGCAAATCGGGAAGTACTGTTTGACGATGTTCAGGAATGTTCTTCCGCTGAGGAATTTGCAGAAAAACACGCAGATGAGTTTGATAGCGTGGAAGATGCAGAAGAGTTTTGGGAGGATAACTGAGAACTTCGCTGCTCCACGAACTTCGGAACATCTGAAACGATTTGCTGAGTTTTGTTTTGTGCAGAATGTCTATCAATTGAGGATAATTTAGCTACTTTATGAATTGACAAAGCTTCGTATAAACGATAGACTTAAATATAATTGCACATTATATAAGTGATGGTGTTTTATGAGCAGCAAAAAGAGACAGGATCAGTATACTGCCGGATTGGTATCAAAGCCCTTCTGGTTCTATGAGTATAAAGCCTATGTTAATGAACTTTTGAACGGTTCATCGGCAGACGAAATCAGGAGCAGTGCTTTTGAGAAGCACCTGTTTTCCGCAGCCAAGGAGTACCGTGTAAAGGAAATTCTTAATTGTGTTTCGCGTCGGGTGACACAGTTTGATCAGGATTGGCAGGAACTTTTCGGACAGCAATCTGTTATGGTGCAGAGAATGATGGTTCTGCTGTCTATTATGGCAGACGACAAACTTTTCTTCACCTTCATGTACAGAGTATACCGTGATAAGCTGATTGTTGGAGCTGAATCTTTGGAGTCGAGCGATGTGCTTGCGTTCTTTCGCTTGATGCAGAACGAGTCTGAGGAAATTGCTCAGTGGAAAGACACGACCATTCGCAAGCTGACACAGACCTACCGTAAACTGCTGAACGATGCAGGACTTCTTGCTGGCGACAAGATGGTGCCGCCTCTGCCCAGCTCTGCATTAAAGCAGTACCTGAAGGCACATGACATGAACGCCTATCTGATGGCAATCGCAGGAGCAGATGAATGAACACAGATCAAAAACTGAGCAAACTCGATGAATTTTTGCATGACATTTCCAGAGAGCCAAACGCAGGACTTGGCGGTGAAGCGGGGTACTATGTGTTCAGCTATGACCCAAAGGATGAGATGCGTGTCCGGCAGTGGACAAAGGATGAAATCAAACTTTTGCAGCAGGCACATCGTCCGGTCGTAGAATTTGATCTTTATAAAATCATGGCGGAACTGCTGATTGAAAAGCATCCCCTGCAAAAATACGAAGACCTGGAGATGCGGACTGGCAGCATGACACGCGTGGTGAATGCGGCGAACAGTGTTTTGCAGATCGGACGGCCGATGGACCTTATGCTGGACTACATTGTGAAGCGCATCCCACAGGACAATGCTGTTATCCTGTTGACCGGTGTTGGAAAATGCTACCCACTTTTGCGTTCTCATAAAATTCTGAACGACTTGCATGACCGGTTTGCACAGGGGATTGTTCTGATGATGTTTCCGGGACGATACGAAGATGGCTACCTGTATTTGTTCGGTGATGTGAAGGATGGCAATAATTACCGTGCGAAGCCTATCTGATATGGATGTGTAGGAGGAACTGACATGAATATTGGTCAGATGTTTGCAAAATCGATCAACCGCGAAATCAAACCGGTGGTCAAGCCCGGTCAGGTTGATGATGCAACTGTCAAGCTGGAACTTCAGGAATATGTTGTGACACAGGAGCTTCAGAAACATTTTGCTGCATTCTTTTCAAATTACCGTCGAGGCATTGGCGCAGATACTGATCGTATCGGTGTCTGGATTTCCGGCTTCTTTGGAAGTGGTAAATCTCACTTTCTAAAGATGCTGTCTTATCTAATCAGCGATAAAGAAGTTGCAGGCAAGCCTGCATTGGAATATTTTATCGAGGACGATAAGATTACGGACCCGAAGGTTCTGGCAGACATCCGCGCAGCAGAAAGTGTCAGCACGGACGTGATCCTGTTCGATATTGCCTCCAAGAGCCGCACCAGTAGTGCCGCTGCACGCGATGTGATCACCATGGTTTTTCTGCGGGCATTCAACGAGAAACTGGGTTATTCCTACCAGTATCCTCGCATGGCAGATCTGGAGCGGAAGTTGGATGCAGATGGAAAGCTGCAAAAGTTCCGTGACCGTGTAGAAGAACTGGAAGGCAGCAGCTGGGATGATGCTGTGGCTGGCATCGACCTTGCACAGGATTCGTTTGTGCAGGCACTGGTTGAGCAGGGTGTGATGAGTGAGGAATCTGCACGCAGCTGGTGTGACCGTGTGGGCGAAGAATACAGCATCAGCACGGAAGATTTTGCCAAGCTCGTCCGTAAACATATTGAAAGTAAGGGCAACGATCATCATGTGGTTTTCTGCGTGGATGAGGTTGGTCAGTACATCGGTGATGACTCCAATATGATGCTGGATCTTCAGACGCTGGAGCATGATCTGGCAGTTCAGTGCCATGGCAAAGCGTGGATTCTGGTCACCGCACAGGAAGCCATTGATAAAATTCAGGCTGTCAATAATGTAGACTTCTCCAAGATTCAGGGCCGCTTTGACACCCGGCTGTCCCTGTCGTCCAGCGATGTGGCAGAAGTTGTCAAGAAGCGTATCCTGAAAAAGAATGCAGAAGCGCAGGCCGAACTGAAAACGTTTTATCCCAGAAAGGCAGATGCCCTTGATACGTTGCTCAAGTTCTCTGGCGATATGCCTGAAATGAAACTGTACGAGAATGCGTCTGATTTCGCAGAGGTGTACCCCTTTGTTCCCTATCAGTTCAATCTGCTGGGCAAGGTGCTGGATGCTGTCCGTCTGTTTAGCAGTCCCGGCAAAAACAGCTCCTATGGCGAACGCTCCATGCTGAGTATGTATCTCAGCACCGCCAAGAGCCTTCAGAATCAGGAAGAAGGCATCCTCGTCCCGTTCAATGCATTCTATCAGGGCCTGTCCGCATTGGTGGACCACGAAACTGCCATTGCCATTACCAACGCACAGCGTAACAATTCGCTGAACCCCGACCATGCAGAAACCTGCTTTGAGGTTGAGGTACTCAAAGTCCTGTTCATGATCAAGAATGTGCGGGAGTTTGATAAGCCTACGGTGCAAAACATCGCTACCCTGATGGCATCACGGACGGATGAGGACCGTTATCAGCTGGAAAACCGGGTGGAAACGGCTCTGAAAAAGCTGGTTCAGGAGCAGTTGGTACAGAATCTAGGTGACAACTATGTCTTCCTGACCAATGAGGAGCAGGAGGTCAACAGAGAAATTGCACAGCGTCGCCCGGAAGATTCCGAAATGAACCGCGAGCTTGCAACGCTGATCTTTGATGAAAACTACCGCGCGGACAAGTACCGTTATCCGTATCTGAATGGCCGCTATTCCTTCGGTTTCAATCGGAAAATTGATGGCTATGATGCCCTTTCTCGCCCGGACAACAGCATTACAGTCAAAATCATCACCTCCCGTGGCGATGATGCAGATGAATCCCGCCTGAAGATGCTGTCCTCCGGCGAAAGCGGCGACCACACCATTTTTGTGCAGCTGCATGACGATACCCGCCTGAACAACGAGCTGCGCATGATGCTGCAAATTCAGAACTATCTGCGCAGCGGCACCGCAGGTCGCATCACGAAGTATCGTACTATCTGCGAGGCAAAGCAGGAAGAAGTGGAAGAACGCCGCCAGAATGTCAAGGTGTTCCTGAAGCAGGCACTGTCGGAAGCGGATATTTATGTGTACGGCTCCAAGCTGTCCGGTGGCTCCCGCGACTTTGAGACACGCTTGAATGATGCCCTGAAGCAGCAGGTGGAACGCCTGTTCAACCACCTGACGGACATTGACAAATCGGTTTCGGAGCAGGATATCGGCAAACTGTTTGCAGATGCCGGGCAGATGCGGCTTGGCGGTGACGGTACCGGAAACAGCCGCGCCTTGGACGATGTCCGTACCCGTATTGAGCGCAATTCTCTATCGAGAACGGTGACGACCTCGCTGAAAACGCTGCTGGGCATCTTTACAAAGGAACCGTATGGTTTCCTGCCGGTGGATGTGGAGTGGCTGGTTGCACGCTTGTTTGCAGATGGCATCCTGACGCTGACCATGAACCATGAGCAGCTCAGCCTTTCCAGCCGGAACGCGCAGGAGTTCCAGCGTCTGTTCACCAGAGTGGAGTCGCAGGAGCGTTTGCTGTGCGACATTCGCAAGCACGCCACCGATAAGCAGAAGCGTCTTGTCCGTGATATGATGCGCGACCTGTTTGAAAAGGGCGTTTCCTCGGACGATGACGAACAGCTGATGGCGGATTTGAAAAAAGAGTGTACTGATCTGAGGGAAGAGCTGCGCAGACAGCAGGCTACCTACCGGGAGGAACCGTATCTCCCCGGCAAGAACACCGTGGATGCGGGCATTGCCCTGATGACCTCGCTGATCGACCCCACCACGACGGAATCCTTCTACACGGCACTGGAAAATGCACAGGAGGATTATCAGGACTTCAAGGAAACTTACGAATCCCTGCGGGACTTCTTCAACGCCGGGCAGATCAAGGTGTTCCGTGAGGCGCACGATGCTGTGGAACTCTACATGCGCAATCAGAGCCAGATTCATGACGAGGACGTGAAGAACGCCGCAGAAGCCATGAGCAAAATTCTGCGGATGGCTGAACCTTATGATAAGATTCGCAGTCTGTCCGCTCTGCGTGCTGATTTTCTGGACAAGTACACCGCTCTTCTGGAGAAGGAGTCGGCTCCAGTCAAAGCCTATGTGGAGGATTGCTACAACCGTGTGTTCCAGGAGCTGAACACCGTCCGCTGCAAAGACCACTTCTGGTCCTCTGTGGTAGCGGAGCGTGATGAGACCGTGCGCAAAATCCAAAACGTGAAAGACCTGAATGATCTGGTGCTGATTCGCGCCAACGCAAACCCGACGAAGATCCGTTGGATCAACACCATCGACCAGTACGAGGCTGCACACCAGCCTGTGGTGCAGACCCCGGCGGCAAAGGTGCCGGGCAGTGCCCCTGCAAAGGCTGCGCCTGCTGCCCCGGTGCGCCGCCGCATCACCGTCAGCATTCAGGAGGTGACGGATGAATCGTGGCAGATCAACAACGCCGCAGAGCTGGATGCCTATATTGAAAAACTGCGCCATGCCCTGAAGCAGAAACTGGACAATGGCGATACCCTGAACGTGGATATCTGGTAAACGAAAAGAGGAACACTATGGAAAAGGCACCCATCAAGAAGTTTGCGGTGGAAGCACGCCGCAAGCTGATCGCAGATGTGACGTTCCAGCTGGAGCGGTACGGCATCACCGAAAAAGGCATCGTGGAGCCGCAGACCAGCACGGACAAGGAGCTGGTGTTTGACCTCGGCAACGGCAACGTCCAGACCATCCGGGGCGTGCGGGCGGTGAACCAGTACAGGAACCTTGCCGCCCATGTGCGCGGCTTCTATACCACCGATGAACCGAAAAAGGAGCTGGAGCAGTTCATCGAGGAGATCGCCTATACATGGTTCAACCGGCTGATCGCCATCCGCTTTATGGAGGTCAACCGCTATCTCCCGGTACGGGTGCTTTCCAGCGAGATCACCGGGCAGAAACTGCCCGATCTGGTCAAGGCACCTTTCTCCGGCGATCTGGAGTTTACCGATGCCGAAAAGCAGCGAATCTTCGACTTGCAGGATGCCAACAAGGAAGACGACCTGTTCCGTTTCCTGTTTTTTAAGCAGTGCAACGACCTGAGCCGCATCCTGCCCCGCCTGTTTGAAAATCTGGACGGCAGCAACAGCTTTTCCGAGCTGCTGATCACACTCAGTTTCAACGATCCCAACGGTGTGGTCTACCGTCTGGTCAACGAGGTGGACGAACGCTGGTTTGACATTCACGCCACCGATGAGGATGGCAAGCCCATGGGTCAGGTGCAGATCCTTGGCTGGATGTACCAGTATTACAACACCGAACCCAAGGACAAGGTGTTTGCCGACCTGAAAAAGAACATCAAGATTAGCAAGCAGAACATCCCGGCGGCGACCCAGCTGTTTACCCCGGACTGGATCGTGCGCTACATGGTGGAAAACAGCCTTGGCCGTCTGTGGGTCGAGGGTCACCCGGACTTCGACAAGTCCGACTGGAAGTATTATCTGGACGAGGCCCCGCAGGAGCCGCAGGTGGAGCAGCAGCTCAAGGACATCCGTGCCCAGTACGCCAAAATGGAGCCAGAACAGCTCAAGGTCATCGACCCCTGCATGGGCAGCGGCCATATCCTGTGCTACCTGTTTGATGTGCTGATGCAGATCTATCTGGACAACGGCTACTCCAAGCGGGAGGCCGTGCGCTCTATTCTGGAAAACAACCTCTTTGGTCTGGACATCGACAAGCGTGCGGCACAGTTTGCCTATTTTTCCGTGATGATGAAAGCACGGGAGTATGACAGCGGCTTTCTGAGCCGGAAAAACGCAGACGGAACGCCCAATATTCCGCAGCCGTGTGTATACGAAATCCAGGAATCTCAACCGGTAACAGGCCAAAAAAAGGAAAAAGAGGAGGAAACGGAAAAAAAGGAACGAGAAAAACAGGAAAAAGCGTTCCGGCAAATTTTTGTGGACGGCGAAACCGACCATTGGACGATGTTCTGCTATTTGCAGAACCTGTTTGCGGACGCAAAAGAGTATGGCTCCATCCTGCAGCCGACCGCGTTGGATTATACGGGATTTCTAACGGCATGGAAAACGGTGATCAGGCAGAATGCAAAGGAACAGGGACTGATGATGTGGTATCTTGCCGCCGACCGGTTTATTCCGGCAATTGTGGAACTGGCTAGCGTCCTTTGCCAGAAGTATGATGCCGTGGTGACCAATCCGCCGTATATGGGGGCTTCCGGCATGGGTGCAAAGCTGGCAAACTTTGTAAAAGAACACTATCCTGATACAAAGTCCGATATGAGTACGGTCTGCATGGAACGTACATTGAAAATGTGCAATCCGAACGGCTATATGGCGATGATAAATATACCGGTTTGGATGTTTATATCGAGTTATGAAAAACTTAGAAATAATATACTTGCAGAAAACACTATTGTGAGTATGGTACATCCGGGACGAGGAATTTTTGGTTCGGATTTTGGGACTACTTCTTTTGTTATTGAAAAAAAACATATTTCGGACTATTTAGGTCACTACCGCAGATTGTTTGATAAGCAGGGTGATGTAGAATCTATCAATGTCCGAGAAAAACAGTTCTTTGAGGAACGTGGAAAGTTTTTTGCAAAACAGGATAGCTATTCGAAAATTCCGGGAAGTCCTATAGTATATTGGGCAAGTGCCCAGTTGCAAGAGACTTTTGCAAAAAATCGTCTTCTTGGAGAAATGGCTCTTCCTCGTCAAGGATTGATTACAGGAGATAATGACCGGTTTTTAAGACTCTGGCATGAAGTCAATATTAAGGAAGAATCCTTATATGAAAAAGATAATACCAAATGGAAGCCAATCAACAAAGGCGGAAATTTTAGACGCTGGTATGGCAATCAAGAATATGTTGTAAACTGGGAAAATGATGGTTTTGAAATCAACAATTTCAAAGATGAAAAAGGGAAACTTCGTTCTCGACCTCAAAACCTTGCGTACAATTTTAGAAAAAGTATTAGTTGGTCGTTGATAACGAGTGGTGGATTCTCTGCAAGATTTTATCCAGATACATTTATGTTTAATGTTGCTGGGATATCGTGTTTTCCTCAAAACAATTTTTTCTATATCTTAGCACTTCTTAATTCTTGTGTGGCTTCAGCTATTACCAAAATGCTTAATCCAACAATTAATATGAATGCTGGAGATATTGCACGAATTCCAGTGAGTATCTGTAGTGAGGAAGAGGTTGATGAAATGGCAAAGGAATCGATTGAAGAGTCAAAAGCTGACTGGGATGCGTTTGAAACAAGTTGGGACTTTAAGAGACACCCGCTGGTGTAATACCTACCCCTCAGTCACCTGCGGTGACAGCTCCCCTTTCAGGGGAGCCTTGGGATGAGGTGAAGGCTTTGCCGTACCAAAAGCCGCCCCTGAAAGGGGAGGGGGGACCGCGTTAGCGGTGGAGGGGTAGAGCAGACGGAGAGGGCATTATTGTAATGTGAGGTGAAAACATGGATAGTAAACAGCTGGAAATTTCATTGGGTGAGGATGCTTCTGGAAATCTCGAATTTGCAAAAAAGAGTAGAGAAGCAGCAAAAGAATACACTTGGCTTTACCACTGCACAGACACGGCGGCGGCAAAAAGCATTATCAAAAAACGTGAACTGTGGCTCTCAAATTTAAGAACTGTCAATGATAAGGATGAAGCCAACAGAATCGACTTAAAAAACTATAAAGATAAGTTTTATATCGGCAGTTTTACATACGACCCTGACATTCCCAGAGAACATTGGGAGGAATACGGTACACTTCGGAATGGCATTTTGATCGGTTTCAAGCAGGAATGGTTCAAATGCGAGCCTCAATTTGTAATGCCTAGTGGCACAAGAATTGATGATCCGGCTATTTCGCCGACATCGATGTCCAAATCGCTCAAAGATCCTCTGCTGAATCCTGTGAGAAATCCCTTGATAAAGTATTCCGTTGAAGGTTTCGGGTTTTATAAAGTTGTTTATGATGATGACTTAATGGTGCGGTTACAGGCCTCCGGTTGGTTGAACGGAAACAAGGCGGATGAAATAAATGCTGTAATTCCAGAGGTGGCAGGGATTGTCAAAAAGAAAAAGGGACTCTGTTCTCGTGCGGGCAGTTCTTCTTATGAAAAAAACTGGGAAGAAGAAAAAGAAGTCAGACTGAAAATTCGGTTGGAAAAATACTGTACCGAGGAAGCGCCGTCCAAGTTAAGGATTCCTCTCACAGATGCCGCTTTTGATGAGCTTGTTTTGGAGTTTAGCCCTGAATTCCCGGAAGAAGATAAAAAAGACTTTTTGAAGCAAGTTCGTGACCTGTTGCCAGAAAGCACGATTGCAAACTCTAAGGGGCAGAAATATTCAATTTGTGATGAATAATAGAGAAAGGTTAGGAGGACATAATGGATCGTCTGGTAAGTAGTATAAGAGACAGTCTTTTATACGGAAATAATGTTGCTGCAGTGGCGATGGCTGTTATGTTGCCTGACATTTGCGGAAAAATCGAGTGGCCTGAACTGGGAAGCAAAAAGCGTTACATCAAATGGTGTGAAGCAAATCTAAAAGAACTGTATCAAAGTGACTGGCCTAATTTGAACTCGATTGCGACTTTAATGAAGATTCCTTATAAAGAAAACGAGGATGGAACCTACAAGATGACGTTCTTGAAAAGTGAGTGCCTGTATCAACTGCGCTGTGCGCTTTTGCATCAGGGAACGTCTGAACTTGAATTGGACAAGGACGGTAATCCGCTTGGTGGATTCAACAACGAATTTGAGTTTTTGGAAAAACCTGATATACGTTTGAGTGTAAAATACGAGAATGCAACAAAAAAGATCGTGGTTTCTTTTGATACAACGACTTTTTGCGAAAACATGTGCCATGCCGTAGAAGCATGGTTGGAAAATCACCCGACAAATTTGGGATTGCGTATCCAATGAGTAACCACTCCACCGCTAACGCGGTTCCCCTCTCCTTTCAGGAGAGGCTTTGCTCAACCGCCACGCTAATGGCTCCCCTGAAAGGGGAGCTGGCGCAAAGCGCCTGAGGGGTTAGGCTTCCCCTGAAAGGGGGAGATGCCATTGCGTAGCAATGACAGAGAGGGTATTTCTAATGAAACACCAAGACCTTTACACCGGTTTCAACCGTAAGCTCACCGACCGTGCCCGGGAGCTGCGCCACAGCATGACCAGACAGGAAAAACATCTCTGGTACGATTTTTTGAGCACTTATCCGGTCAAAATCTATCGCCAGCGCAGCATTGACTGCTTTATAGCGGATTTCTATTGCAGTAAGGCACATCTGGTAATTGAGATCGACGGTGGACAACACTATACCCCGGAAGGACTGGAATACGACAAGGAGCGTACAGAAGCCATTGAAAAGCATGGTCTGGATGTGATACGCTTTACCAATAAAGAAGTTGACCAGCAGTTTGAAGCCGTGTGTCAAAGAATTGACCAGAAAATCAGAGAGAGGACGGTTCGGGAATGAGTATCAAATCCACCACTCCTGCCCAGCACAAAAGCAACCTGCGCAATGTGTACGGCACCTTTGCCATTGAGGGCATGACCATCAGCAAGGCCACCCGCAGCAACCTGGACCGCATTGGCAGCGGACAGGCCAGCTGGCAGGAGGTTGTGAAGGAACTGCGTGCAAAGTACGATCACCCTGATAATGCATAATTAGAATAAAGGAGAAACGCCATGCCCTATTTAGAGACCATTCCAGAACTTCTGGAAGCAAAGGAAGGCGAACACGTCCAATTCAAAGAGGCGAAAAATCGGTTTGATTTTGGAGAAGCCGCAAGGTGTTGCTGCGCCTTGGCAAACAATGGTGGCGGCAAGCTGGTGTTTGGCATCACAGACAAACGGCCGCGTCAGGTAGTAGGCAGTCGTGCTTTTGAACAGCCGGAACGCACTCGTATGGGGCTGATCGACAAGCTGAAAATCAATGTTGACTTTCAGCTGTATGACTATGAGGGAAAGCGGGTACTGGTTTTTGATGTAAAAAGCCGTCCAATCGGGATGCCGGTACTGTATGAAGGCGTTGCGTGGATTTATGACGCCGATACATTAGGCCCAATGCCGGAAGATATGCGCCACCGCATCTATGATGAAATCGGCACGGATTTTTCCGGGAAGATTTGCCCCGGTGCTACATTCAATGATCTGGATGAAACCGCTATTGAAAATTTCCGTTCCAACTGGATCGAAAAAAGCGGCAACAAACAGCTTGCAACACGGTCAAGGCATCAAATTCTCATTGATTGTGGTGCAATCACAGATGAGGGCATAACCTATGCAGCTTTGATTCTGTTCGGCAAAAACGAAGCACTTACTCGCTTTTTGCCGCAGGCGGAGATTGTTTTTGAATATCGGTCTTCCGAAGCATCTGGCCCAGCAAACCAGCGAGAAGAATTCAGAATGGGATTCTTTGCGTGTTATGACCGTATCTGGGAGCTGGTCAATTTGCGAAACGACAAACAGCATTATCAGGAAGGCTTTTTCGTGTTTGACATCTTCACGTTCAACGAACGTGTTGTGCGAGAGGCCATTCTGAACGCAGTAAGCCATAGAAACTACCAGTTTGGCGGCAGCATCTTTGTGCGCCAGTATCGGGATAGACTTGTAGTTGAAAGCCCCGGCGGCCTGCCCTTTGGCATTACGCTGGACAATATACTGGATCGTCAGTTGCCACGCAATCGCCGTATTGCAGAGATTCTTTCCCTATGCGGCATGGTCGAACGTTCCGGGCAGGGCATGAATCTGATGTTCGAGCTAAGCGTACAGGAGGCAAAGCCGCTCCCGGACTTTACGGGTACGGATGAGTTCTTTGTCAGCGTTACGCTGAATGGGCTAATCATTGACAAGGCGATGCTTTCGGTGATCAATCGCATCAGTGAAAGAAGTACAGAGCTGCTGTCCACGGAAGACTTCTTGGCCATTGATGCGTTGTACCACGATCATCCGCTCAATGGAAAAATGCAGGCACGCTTGCCTCGATTGGTCGAAATGGGCATTGTGGAGCATATCGGCCGAAAAAAGTATGTCCTGGCAAGAAGCCTGTATGCGGCAACAGGAAAGACCGGCGTGCATACAAGACACGTTGGTCTGGACAAGGAAACCAACAAGGCATTACTTCTGAAACATATCCGTCAGAACAACGCTGTTGGTACTCCATTCAAAGAATTGCAGCAAGTTTTGCCGGGGCTTACTCGTGGACAGATTCAAAGGTTAATGCAAGAACTAAAAGAAAGCAATCAGGTGTATCCTCAAGGAAAAACAAGCGCGGCACGTTGGTTTGCCAATGTTTGATGCAGAGGGCATTTGGATGCATGTTTAGAACCAACTTGCATCAAACTTGCTGCAAACTTGCATCAAACTTGCCGCAAAATTAAAACGGACTTGCAACCTGCCGGGTAGTAGTCGCTGCCAGACAGAGAAGGAATAATAAAATGGGAAAACTGATAAGCGATAAATTTGCCGCATGGCAGGAAGAATGTGAGCAGCGTTTCCAGCAGCTCAAGGCCAACGAGGAAGAACTGAACCGCATCTTTATTGATATTTACGGTTTGCAGGATGAGTTGACCCCGGAAGTGGAAGACAAGGATGTGACCGTGCGTCGCGCCGACCTGACTCGCGAGATCAAGAGCCTGCTTTCCTATGCAGTGGGGTGCCTGTTCGGGCGGTACTCGCTGGATGTGGATGGACTGGTGTATGCCGGCGGCGAATGGGATGACAGCAAATATGTGACCCTCAAGCCGGTAACGGATAATGTGCTGCCCCTGTGCGATGAGGAATACTTTGGCGAAAACGACCTTGTGAACCGTATCGTGGAGTTTGTCCGGGTGGTGTATGGTGCTGACACGCTGGAAGAAAACCTTGCGTTCGTTGCAAAGGCACTGGGCAACAAGGGCAACACCAGCCGTGAGATCATCCGCAACTACTTTTTGAAGGATTTCTTTGCGGATCACTGCAAAATCTACCAGAAGCGGCCCATCTACTGGATGTTCGACAGCGGCAAGAAAAACGGCTTCAAGGCGCTAGTTTATCTCCACCGCTGGGATGCCGATACCACCGGCCGTGTCTACAACAACTATCTCAGCCCCCTGCTGCGCACCTACGCACAGCAGATCGTGCAGGAGAACAATGTCATTTCCAGCAGTAACGATGCCCGCACGGTGTCCACGGCGCAGAAGCGTCTGGACAAACTGAAGCTCCAGCAGGAGGAGTGCGAGAAGTACGAGAAAAATATTGCCCACCTTGCCGCTCTGCGCATCACGCTGGACTTGGATGATGGCGTAAAGGTGAACTATGTCAAGGCACAGACTGCCGCTGATGGCAAAAATCTGAACGTACTTGCGCCGATTAAATAATGTGTGACCAATACACCGGGGTGTGAAAGCACCGCCCCGGTGTATTGGTGTTTCTACGATGTTGTAAAGGAAAGATGAAAACCCATGGCTAAAACGACACTGCGCCAGATCGAAGACCGCCTCCGGGGAATGTTTACTCCGGGCGAGCAGCGCAAACTGGTATTCTGGTACGATGAATCGGCCAGCTTTGAGAACGAAGTGAATCAGCTCAACCTCCCCGGTGTGACGGTATACCGCATGGAGCCCCGCACCCAGTTTGCCACCAAGTGGATGCTTGAGATCGACCACCCGGACGAGAGCTTTCTGATTTATGTGCCCTTTGCAAAGCCCCCGCTGGAAGAAAACCATCTTGCGGATATGCTGTGCTACTCGCAGGAATACTCCACCGACAAAGCGACCATGATCGCGCAGGACTTTGATCTGGACGAAAGAACCCGGCTCTTTGTGCAGGAACATATCAACTTCTTTGCAGCGCAGGACCGCACGAAACGGTTCTACGATCTGGGTACGCCTGCCTATACAGAGGAAACCTTTGCGCTGGCCATGATGGCGGTGTTGTGCAAGTGCCCGCCCAAGCCGGAGGAACTGGTACGCCATGTTCTGCGCGGTGCGCTGGATGCCGGGAACGAGTCCTTGCAGCTTTTTGAAAAATTCGGGCTGGCAACGGATTTCTGGTTGGTCTGCAAGCGGCTGTTTGGCTACAATCCGGCCGGGAAGAACCTGAAAGATTTGGTGACCTGCTTGTTTGCCACTTATGCTGCCCACGCAATGGACATGGATGCCCCGGATGAGTGGCTGGATCGCAGCCTGCCGCAGGAGGGCGAGGTACTGAACTTCCTTGACAGCATGATGAACTATCTGCCGGATCAGCCGTATTTTGAGCGATTCTCGGCGACGGCTGCGCAGGAACTGAACGCCATGCAGGTTCTGGGACAGTTGCAGCACACGAACCCCGACTTATTGCTGGACTGCACGGTATTCGATGCGGCAGAGACACAGATCAGCAGCTGGATCATGAACCGCCTGATGGAAGAAAACACATCGGCAACCCTGAAGGGGTACAGCATCCGGCAGATCTGCGAGGAGCGCAGCAAGATCTACTTTGGCGCAAAGGATGCCCAGAAAGAGCTGTATTGCCTGCTGGCCAATGCCTGCACCGTTCTGGAGGCAGTGCATTTCGTCCCGGCAGACGGCGTTGATGCACTGGCGGCGCAGTATAGTGGCAGCGCATGGCAGGTGGATACGGCTTATCGGAAGTTCTACCTGAGCTATGGAAAAGTCATCCGTACACAGGAGATTGAAAAGCTGCAAGCACTTGTGGAAAAAGTGTATACCAGCTGCTTCCTCGATCCACTGGCGGTGCGTTGGTGCCAGAGCCTGTCCCACGATCTGACCACCTTCCAGACGGAGCGTCAGACCCATTTTTACAGCAAGAATGTCAGTGGGACACGGGAGCGCGTGGTGGTGTTTATCTCGGATGCCATGCGGTACGAAGTGGCACAGCAGCTTTTTGAAACGCTGGCGATGGATGCAAAATGCACGGCAAAGCTGACCCCGGCTGTCAGCACAGTGCCCTCCTATACACAGCTCGGCATGGCAGCACTGCTGCCTCATGTCAGTCTGGAGATTCAGCCTGACAGCACCGTAACCATCCTTGGAAAGAAAACGGTGGGCACTGCTGCACGGGAAAGCATCCTGCAAGCGGCAGAGAAAAACAGCAGCTGCATCCAGTTCGACCAGATGCAGAATATGCGCCGCGACGAACTGCGCAGCTACTTCTCTGGCAAGACGCTGGTGTATGTTTACCACAACCAGATCGATGCCCGCGGCGATGAGGCCCGCACGGAAAACGAGGTCTTTTCTGCCTGCGAGGAGGCTGTGGAAGAACTGTACAAGGAAATCCGCCGCCTGACCGACAATGCGAACATCCGGCACTTTATCGTAACGGCAGACCATGGGTTCCTGTATAAGCACGACCCAATTATGGAGAGCGATAAAGTCATCAATCTGCCACAGGCAGAAATCAAAAACAAGCGTTTTATGATTTCTGATGATACGCAGCCGGTGGCCGGAGCCGTGGGCTACCGCTTGGGGGATGTGCTGGATACAGCGGATAACCGCACGGTATACACCCCGCTGGGCAGTTCTATTTTCAAGTGTGCTGGCGGCGGGCAGAACTATGTGCATGGCGGTGCCTCTGTGCAGGAGATGCTGGTGCCGGTGCTGGACGTCCGCACGCAGGCCGGGCATGTTGAGACCCAGAAAGCCACCGTTTCGCTTCTGCCAACCCCTGAAACGCTGATGGATGGAAAAATCACGTTGAAGTTCCTACAGACAGAACTTGTGACGGATACTGTTCTCCCGGCGGTGTATGAGGTCTTTGTCGTCAACGCAATGGACAATCAGGTGTCCACCAAGCGGACGATCCGAGCAGACAAGACTGTGGGCTGTGCAGATGAAGAACGCCGCACAGAGGTCACGCTGACTTTGAAGAAGCTCCCGTATTCTCGTGAAAATGACTACTATTTCCTGCTGACGGACAAGGATACAGGTGCTGTTATGGAAAAAAGATCTGTAAAAATTGATATTGCTGGGGCCAAAAAGGAGGAATAAAAATGAATATTGCTGAAGTTGTGGCAAAAATGAACGTTTACCTTCTGAATGCGGCGGATGTATGTCGCAAATGGTTAGAGCCACGTCTAAAGAGCCTTGAACCAAACGATTGGTGGAGTATGATCGTTCTCCCCAGCTTATCAGAACTTCAGCAACAGAAAGTGAATGAAAGAGGCATTTCGACGCTGCAAGGACTGGATTTACAGGCTGTTTTGACTGTGGCAAGAAAGAATATCTATTCATTCCGTAATATCGAATTCTACACGGATTATTATGGAATGAAGGATAGCATCCGAGCTATGTTTGAAGTACGGAATGACTGGGCGCATCCTACTCCAGAAGAAGTAACTTTGACTATGACGAAAACCGATTTGTCAAGGTACATTGATTTTATGGAGCGATTTGGCGGTGATCGTGTAGAAATAAACGAAGCTAAGGAATTCAGGGCCTCGGTAGAAATGCCAAACTATGGAAATCCCATTCGGATTCAGGAACCGTCTCCTTGCCCGGCTGACCGGCCTGCTGCTGCGGTCGCAAAACCTGCTCCTGCAGCCAAAGTGCTGGCAAACCCGTTTGAGCTTGGAGTGATCGTCAAGAAAAAGAGTGATCCGAGTCAAATTGGGCCAATCGTTGGCATCCAGGGCAGTGGCGAAAACACAGAATATCAGGTTTGGATTGGGAATTCACGAGAAACGCTTTATGCGGATCAAATTCTTCTTGCGGATGCTTCTCCAGAGCGCTGCAATGTCACCATCGATGAATTGAAGATTCTCCTGACTGCTCAGCAGCTCTGCAGCCCCACCAACGACCAGCTGTACTCCCTGAACGCAGCCCGTGTGGATTTTGTTCCCTATCAGTTCCGCCCGGCCCTGAAGATGATCCATGCGGAACGTCCGCGAATTCTTGTTGCAGACAGCGTCGGTGTTGGTAAAACCATTGAAGCCGGCCTAATCCTCCGTGAATTGCAGGCGCGCAACGATGATTTCGAGTCGGTACTGATCATCTGCCCCAAGCCGCTGGTTGCCGAACACAAGTGGCGCTCTGAGATGAAGCGCTTTGATGAAAACTTTACGGAGCTGGATGGTGCTTTGCTTCGGGAGGCGATCAACGAATGCGACAAAGATGGAGAATGGCCGGTTGCTCTGCGGAAAACGATCCTGCCGTATTCACTGATGACCAAGGAGTTGCTTACGGGCAAGGGCCGCCAGAAAGGTCTGCTTGATCTGGAAGAACCGGTTCATTTTGACCTGGTGATCATTGATGAGGCTCACCACATTCGCCACTCGAATACAGGTGCTTACCGGGTTGCACGTTATTTTACAGACAATGCAGATGCCGTTGTTATGCTGACAGCAACACCGGTTCAGACAGACGATGATGACCTGTATACCTTGCTGAACACTCTCCGCCCGGATGTGATCTTGGACAAAAAGACCTTCAAGGAAATGCAGGAGCCGAATGCAGAGATCAATGCGGCAGCAAGATTGATTCGCCATCAGGCAGAAAACTGGCGTTCGGAGGCTGCAGAGCACCTTGCCTGTGCCGCACAGACCAGTTGGGGACATAGTGTCATCGAAGATAACCCGACCTATAAAAATGTCATGGCAACGCTCAAGCGTGCGCAGCCGATCGACCGCGCAACGCGTGTAGGGCTCCTTCAGGATGTGGAAGGGCTACATAGCTTTGCAGACATGATCAATCGTACCCGTCGTCAGGATATTCAGAACGATTTCTGTGTGCGCCGCCCTCAGAGCGTTTCTGTCCATTTTACCCCGGAGCAAAAAGAACTTTATGAAGCACTGATGGATTTTGAAAGTCATGCGCTCAGCTATCTGCACAACAATGTGCCGCTGGAGTTTATGATGAGCACGCTCATGCGGCAGGCTTCCAGCTGCATTTTTGGTCTCGCGCCGTTGCTGAAGGGCATGGTCACACGCCGTCTCGGCGATATTCTTTCGGATTATTGTGATGAAGACGGCGCTCTCACGGTCAATGAACTTGAAAATCTGAACATGGGTTCACTGGAAGCCGAATTCCGCGCAATGGCAAACCATGTGATCGAGCTCTCGGAGAATCTGCCTCAGACTGATGAAAAGCTGGAGCGTTTGTTGGAAGTCATAGAAACCAAGAGCCACCAGCAGAACAACAAGATCATCCTGTTCAGCTCGTTCCGTCATACGCTTCGCTATATAGAGCAGCATCTTGCAGAAAAAGGATACCGTGTGGCGCAGGTGAACGGCAGTGTGAAAGACGAAGAACGTCTGGTACTCCGCCAACGTTTTGAACTTCCGGTGGACAATGCCAATGCGCTGGACATCCTTTTGTTCACAGAGGTCGGCTGTGAAGGTCTGGACTATCAGTTCTGCGATTTTATGATCAATTATGATCTTCCGTGGAACCCGATGGCAATCGAACAGCGAATCGGTCGTATCGATCGTCGCGGACAAAAGAGCGATACCGTTATCATCTGTAATCTTGTAACAGAAGACACAATCGATGCAAAGATTTATCACCGTTGCCTGGAGCGCATTGGTGTGTTTGAAAGCTCGATTGGCGAGTGTGCTGGCATTCTTGGCGATATGACACAGAAAATCAATGAGGCAGTATTCGATTCCTCTCTTACTCAGCAGGAAAAAGAGGAGAAGATTGAAAAAATCGCCGACAATGAGGTTTCCAGAGCGAACGAAATGAAACGGCTGGAGGACGAAAGCAAACAGCTGTTTGGCATTGACATCTCCGGCTATGTGTTGGACAGAAAGGTTATGGATGCCGAAAATCCGTGGATCGGAGAGCGATACATCCAGGCACTTGTGACAGAATACCTCTATCGCATTCTGGGTGAAAAGAAAAACTATATTCAGGGTGAAGGAGCCCATAAAGTTTTGACCCTGAGTGGTGAAAATCGTGCAACTCTGAAAACAAAGCTGCGCAACTCCCGGATGAAGAAATCGGCGATGTACAATCAGTGGATGGATTATCTGAAAGGCTCTGATACGCGCATCTCTGTGACTTTCAACCAGGAAGAAGCAGCACGGGACCGGAATGCGATCTTCTTTACGGCGGTTCATCCGCTTGTAAAAATGGCAGCCGCTGAACTTCATAAAAAGCAAGAGGTTTATATCAAGCTCATTGTGGATGCCAGTGACTATCCTGTTCCCTGCGGAGACTATCCGTTCCTGATCGTAGAGAGAACAATCGTTGGAATGCGGAAAGAGGTTCGTATCGTTCCGATTTCGGAAATCAATCTGTCTGCGTCGGATTTCTGTGACCTGCTGGAAGCAGCGGATTATAAGGAGATCCCTGATGATTGCACGGATAAACAGTGGGAAAAGCTGTCCCAGCTGAAACGGGAACAGCAACAGCAGGCTCTTGCGCAGCTGACGATCGATGTAAAAGAGAAATGCGATTATCGCCGTGCAGCTGTTCTGAAAAGCTATCAGTTCCGCAAAGAAGATCTGTTGGCCCGCATTGAGGCTGTGGACGACGAGAGCATCAAGCGGATGTATACGAGTCAGCTCAACAGCCTCGAAACTGAGAAGAATTCTTCTTTGAACGATTTGGAAAATATCCAGAATTGCGCAGCGGTAGAAGAAAACGTCATTGTTAGGGGAATCATTACGGTTTGTGATTAAATTAAGGATGGCTTATGGGAGATTTATATTCTGAGATCCGGGAACGCAGCAAACAGGATTATGGTCAGAAATTTGAAGAATGGGCACCCCGCATTCTGGTAGACCAGTACAGTGACCGAACACACTTTATCTTTGAGTTGATTCAGAATGCAGAGGATGCTGGGGCAACCTATGTGGCATTTTCCCTTTACCAGGACCGTCTGATTCTGTGTCATAACGGAAAACTGTTTACAGAAGCAGATATCCAGGGTATCTGCGGCATTCGTTCTACGAAAGATGAGCCGGAGTCCGGGAAAATCGGACGATTTGGCATTGGATTCAAGTCTGTCTATGCCTATACGAAAACGCCGCGGATCTATTCTGGCCAGTATTCTTTCCGGATCTGCAATCTGATCCTTCCTTATGCGGAAGAAAATGAGGCGACCGGGGACGATACGATTCTGATTCTCCCATTTGATGGAGAAGTCAATCCCGAAACAGCTTATAATGAGATCGGAGATGCGCTAAAAAAGTATCTTTCTGCGGATGTTTTGTTTGCTCTTTGCAATGTCAGAAATATAAGCTGCAAAATTTATCCGGATGAAAGCGAATGGTCCGTCAGCAAAGAATCCGTTCCAGTGGACAATGGCGTGGATAAAGTCCTGCTGACGCAGAAGCCAACAAATTCCGCAAGAAAACTTCTGGTGTTTCGTACACAAGATAAGCAGCCAATTTTGATTGGATATGAACTCGAAACGGATGACCACGGAAAAGATAGGATTATCCCGACAGAACAGCACTATCTTTATGTTTTCTTCCAGACAGCAGTAGAAACGCATCAGACATTTTACATTCATGTTCCGTTCTCAACGACACCTGCGCGAGACAATGTCAGGCACAATGAAGTGAATCAGCTCCTTGCTGAAAAACTTGCAGCACTTTTTGCCGATAGCATCCGCTGGTTGTTGAAAAATGGTTATGTGACACTTGACTTTTTGAACGAGGTATACCCAATCTTGGATACCTGTAAGGAAGAAAATCTTCGAGGCATCCATGAAATGGGACTTGCACTTTTAAGGGACGGTCTTGCCCTTCTGCCGACCGAAGAAGGCGGCTATTGTTCGATCCAAAATGCAATGTTGCCTTATGCTAAAAATATAGCAGATAATATCACACAGTCCATCTTACAGAGAGAATATGGTGACACAGCCTGTTGGGTAAAAGCAGATGTCTGCCTTGGAGTCAACGAACATCTGATGATGTATCTGACCCATCATTTTGGTCTGCCGGTATTACGCTGGAGGGATGTCCTCCCGCGCCTGACCGCAGAAATTCTGGAAGAACAGACGGATGAGTGGCTTCTGAATCTGTTTGATACGATTTATTCAACCTGTACTGGTGTCTTCCGTTCCAAAGAAAAAGTAGATGCCAAAGGAATCCCCTTTGTCCGGCTTCAGGATGGTTCGCACATCCGCTGCCAGTACGATGGTATGGCACAGGTCTACCTTAATAATCCGATGTCCTGCAAAAATAAAATAAGCGCAGCAATCCTTCAGGATCAGCGCGGCAGAAATTTTTATGTTGATGCACTCGGCATTGAGGAATATAATGCCATTCGGGAACTGAAAGATGATGTGTTGTGCTTTTATGGTGAAGATTCAGATGATACGGATATCCAGTTTGAGGATAATCTGGAACACTTTGAACTGATCGAGCGTGCATTAAAGGAGAATGCAGCGGAGGTGCAACGTATTCTGGCAAATGTCCCAATCGTTTGGGATGGACAGCAATGGAAGAAGCCGGGGGACTGTTATATTCCGTTTGCATTTCTCGATCATTCAGACCTTACAGGACAGGCGGTGCCGAGCCAGCTGAATGTGCCATGGGTGTCGGAAAATTACTATGGGAAAATCCCGGCGGAAGTGTTTGAAAAAATCGGCTGTAACATCGGAATTAAAGATATACTGGTGGATTGTTGTACATATGACGATAGGCTGCAAAGAGCAGATGCCAGTTTCTTTGAAATGCTACAGAAGCGTGTCCTTTACAAGAGATGTCAAAGAGTAGACTACCCGGAAACATGGGATATGTACCATTCTATCGACCATTTACAGGATATCTTGTGTAGTAATTCCGTTGAAATGTCAGTTAAAGCGGTGGATCTTATAAATGAAAAAGTGAAGAAACACCCATTATACGGAAAAATGACCGGTTCTCATAGTAAGGCGTTTAACACCACGACAACTGACAGCGTGAATCATATTCCTTCAATGCTGGCGTTGGAGCTTAGCGGTACAAAATGGTTGTACGATAAGACTGGAACACTTCAAAGTCCCGCTGACATAAAAAAGTCAGACCTAGCTGTGCAGTATTCAGGTCACGGAGCAGAGATATTTGCACAACTTCCCTTTAAGGCAGAAAGCGAAGCTGTCGAGACTGTAATCCAAAGCGTAGAGGAACCATACCAGGCTTTTATCAGTGCTATGCTGAAAAGACCTGATGAACTGCGTCTAATGTGCGAAACATACCAGAAACTTCAGACAAAGCGACAGAAAGAGACTGACAAAACACAATCTTTAACGGAGTTGCTTGAGAAGCAGAGCAGTGCGCAGACCGAGGTAGAGACAGAGCCAGCTCCAGATGATGAGACATTGGGCGAGTACGGTGCTGTGCGGAACCTGAAACATCGCGAAAAAAAGTTGGAAGAAAACTTCCAAGAGGGACTTGAAGGCCAAAAAACAGTTGCGCCGCGACTGCGGTATACCTGTTCTGAAAGCAACCACGAAGAAAAGGCTTTTTTGCGAGCGCAATATTTTGGTAAGTGCCAGATTTGCGGCAAGCAGATTATCCGATATGATGGAAAACCATACTTCGAGGCGTGCAATATTCTGCCGACGGATTCGATTCCGACAGCGTACAAGCAGAGCATATCAGAGGGATGGAACTCGCTTTGCCTTTGCCCGAACTGTGCAGCAGAATTCAGATATGGAAAGAAAAATCTTTCTGAACTTGTCCGAATGATTCAAACATACAACGTTGAGGAAGAAGATGAAAACCTGATCGTTTGCGATATCGAGATGCAGGGAGAGAAGCGATCAATCAAGTATACTGGAAAACATTTTCTGGCACTGCAAAAGGCAATCGGATTTTATGATGACTATATTAAGAAAAAAACTGATACAGTGAAAGATGAATCCGATGGTTGAGATAACTCTGGCAAGCAATGCTTCTGTGGCCACAGAAGCCATTTTCACAAGCCCGACCTCGCGGCCAGTCTGTGAAAATCTGCTTGTTGGGGAGCCTCCCCAAACCCGGCGCTTCGGGCCAACTTGGCCCGAAGCTGCCAGAAACAAAAAAGAGGCGGGGCGCAGACCACAAAGGCCCGCACCCCGCAAGTCATTTCTCCACCAGCGCAGACAGCTCCATGAGCACATCGGACACCCGGCCCCAGAGCTTTTCATAGTCCCGCTGGAGCCCGGCGATCTCCTCCGGGTACACGCCGAAGGTGTTGGCATGGAGAGCCACCTGATTGAGATTGTTCGCACACCGCCGCTGTAAGGACACAAGCTCCTTGACCGGGGCAAGGTCTACATGGAGGATATAGCCGTTTAGAACACATTCTCGCTGGGGGTGGTGATGGTGAAAAACTCCTTGCCGTCCTCGTCGGTGGCGTTGTCCACCACCGTTCCCGTCCCGTCCGGGGTAAAGGGCTTGGCGGTGGTTTCCTCGGCGGCGGGCGGCGTAGTTTCCTCAACAGGCTCGTGACTCTGGTCGTAGAAAAAAACGTAGACTGAAGATTTCTCCAATAAGGAAAAAGCAGAGCGTATCTTCAAACACTCTGCTTTTCTTGTCTCCTGTTATTCCGGGATTCAATGACATTAAATAGAAAACATATCCTGTTTTTTATTTTCTGCACAGGCGATATGTCATGCAGATGGGCCGACCTGTCCAAGGATCCTGTGCGATATAGGCATCCAAAGAGAATACATCCCGGAGTACCTGATTCGTCATGATCTCTTTCGGAGTGCCGCGATAGAGCACTTCTCCCTTGCGCATGGCAATCATCCAGTCGGAAAAACGCGCCGCAAGGTTCAGATCATGAATAACCAGTGCGATGGTTTTGTGTGCATTGGTGTTCAGTTCTTTCAGCAGCTCCAACACTTCCAGCTGGTGTGCCATATCCAGATAGGTGGTCGGCTCATCCAGCAGGATCAACGGCGTATCCTGCGCCAGTGCCATGGCAATCCATGCACGCTGCCGCTGTCCACCCGAAAGAGCATCAATGCCGCGCTGGGCAAATTCAGCCATGTGGGTGATTTCCAATGCCCACGCAATCGCACGATGGTCCTCTTCATTCAGTTTGCCAAAGCCCTTCTGATGTGGGTAACGGCCATAAGAAACCAGTTCTTCTACGGTCAATCCACCGGGAGCCTGCGGACTTTGAGGCAGAATGGCCATCTTTCGGGCCACTTCTACGGTGGGCAGCGTGGCAATAGCCTGTCCATCCAGCAGCACGGCACCGCTCTGCACCGGCATCATCCGGGAGAGGGCTTTCAGCAGCGTGGATTTGCCGCAGCCATTGGGGCCAATGATGGAAGTGATCTTTCCTTTCGGGATCTGCACATCCATCTTCGGGATGATGATATTCTGCTGGTAGCCGACCGAAATGCCCTCACCCTGCAGGCTGAATTGTTGTGCTTCGTCTTTCATATGTTACCTCGTTACGATTTGACCAGAAGATACAGGAAATACGGTGCGTCGATCACCGCCGCTACAATGCCGATGGGGATCTCATTGGGCGAAAGCAGTGTCCGGGAGATGATATCTGAAAAGACCATCAACACACCACCGGTGAGTACTGTTGTGCCGAGAAGGACGCGGTAATTGGGGCCGACCAGCCGCCGGGCCAGATGCGGGCAGACAAGGCCCACAAAACTCAGACCGCCGCCCACCGAGCAGCACAGGCTAGACATTCCGATTGCAGCCGCCAGCAGCAGAACCGTCTGGCGAGGAATATCTACACCCAAGCCGGTGGCGGTTTGCTGACCCAATACCAGCACGTTCAGAGTGCGGCTTTTATAAAAGACCGCCAGCAGCAACAAGGCAAGACCGATGGTCAGCAGAGTCACGTTCTGCCAGTTGGCACCCCAGATGCTGCCGGAGAGCCAGTTCTGCACAAAAGCATATTCACTGTCCGACATCCGGAGCATCAGCATGGTGGTGGCACTGGAAATGGCTGTGGACATTGCAATGCCCACCAGAAGCAAACGCCGGGGCGAAAGTCCCTGCCGTGTCAGCGAAAGGAAATAGTCTACTGCCGCCGTGCAGATGGAACCGGCAAAAGCCAGAATGGGCAGCAGGATGGAGTACGTGACGCTACTTCCGGAAAACAGCACGATGTAGGCAGCAATAAACAATCCTGCACCTGCATTGATACCCAGAATACCGGGTTCCGCCATCTCATTGCGGGAAACGCCTTGCAAGACACAGCCCGCCGCCGATAGCCCCACGCCAACGAGCAAACTTGTCAGCACACGGGGCAGACGCAGGTTCACCAGCGTGTAGGTCACGCCTTTCTCGCCTTTCCCACAGATAATCTGCCACAGCTGGGTCAGCGTAATTTGCTGATAGCCTGCATTGATATCTAACCAGATCAGCACCAGCAGAAGTACGGCCAGAATCAGGAGCACGCCCGCAGTCCGGCTGCGGCGTTTTGTTTTCTCAGTCAAGACTGCGTTCCTCCTTTCGGGCTGTCCAGATAAAGAATGGCACACCGACCACAGCAAATACCAGACCGACCGGCGTTTCGCTGGGGGCATTGATGGTACGGGAAATCAGGTCGGCCGCCAGCATACAGAATGCACCGGCCAGCATGGAACTGGGGATGATGGCACGGTAGTCCGCACCCACAAAAAAGCGCACCACATGGGGCACCAGCAAGCCGACAAAGGCCACCGGCCCGGCCAGTGCCACGGCTCCGCCCGCCAGCAGCAAGACCACGAACAGGCAGAGCGTCCGGATACGGTCGATCTCCAGACCAAGGCCGCGGGCAACATCGTCACCAAGGCTCAGCAGGGAGATCTGCCGAGATAACAGCAGCGAAAGGAGCAGCCCCACCAAAATGACCGGGGCTGCAAACGTCAGTTGCTTTGCCCGGATACCGGCCACACCGCCTGCTGTCCAGAACGTGAGATCGTAGCCGATGTTATAGAAAATAGAAATCGCTTGGCTCAGCGAGGACAAAAACACGCTAACGGCACTTCCGGCCAGCACCAGCCGCACCGGGTCCAGCTTGCGGTGCTTTATGCTCATCAAGCCATAGACCACTACCATAGCAACTGCTGCACCCAGAAAGGAGAACAGCACCACACCGGAGAAGCTGAGTGAAGGCAGAAATGCCAGACAGACCGCAAGTGCAAACGATGCGCCGGCATTGATTCCAAGCAAGCCGGAATCTGCCAACGGGTTTCGCGTCACGCCCTGCATGATGGCACCGGCGACCGCAAAAGCAGCACCCACCAGAATGCAGCCGATGGTGCGGGGAATGCGCAGTTCATGAATGATGATCTGCTGCTGGTCGGTCATATCGGGGGCGCGCAGAGCCTGTAAAACCGTTTCAAACGGAATCTTAGTGCTTCCATAGAAAACAGAAAGAGCTGCGGCCAAGATGACCGCAGCAATTCCTGCTGCCAGAAACACACTCAGTTTGGTTCTGGACGTTTTACTCATGCCTGCTCCTTAAAACCACGGAAGAAGTCAAGGAAAATCTCCAGCTGAGCGTTCAGAGTGATGGGATCACGGTGCATAAAGGCGACCTGCTCGTAGGAGAGCACACGGCCTTCCTTGACAGCATCCAAGCTCTGCCACAGCTGAGACTCATCCACAAAGGAGCTGTCGGTATCGGCCAGAACGCCGTACAGAATGAAGTCGCCGGTATAATCGGGCAGAGCTTCCAGAGAAACGGTCTCGTAAGCGGTATCACCGTCCACCATTTCTTCCTGCACCTTGGCAGGGGCTTTCAGTTCCCACATATCGTACAAGATGCTGCCGCCGCGGGCAAAGTGGCTGCCCATGGTGTAGATTTGCTGCGGCCAGACTTCCACGATGGAAACAGTGCGGTCGCCCACGATGCTTTGGATCTCGTCCTTGGAGTCCATCGCACGGTCATTGAAGTCGGCAATGTAGGCGTCCGCCTCCTCGCTCTTGCCCACAAGGTCGGCAATGTAGCAGAACAGTTCTTCATCCGAACGCTGACCATCCTGAATGTAAACGGTGGGCGCGATCTCGGAATATTTTTCGTAGTCGGCCTCGGTGATGGTCACGATGAGGTCGGGCTGTGCCTCGGCGATCATCTCCAGAGAAGTTTCGGCACTGGCTACATTCATGGCTTCGATGCCGTCTACATAGTCCGCAAGGAAGGGATTGTTCAGGGAGTAGGGCGAAGCAATGACCGGCTTCACACCCACAGCAAGGAACTCACCCAGATAGTAATCGGAGAAGATGACCTGCGGATTCACCGGGATCTCCACGGGGCCTTTGTCGGTATCCACGGTGCGGGTACCGGTCTCGGCTGCGCTGGAAGCGGCGGCACTGGATGCCGTGCTGGAAGCAGCAGAGGAGGAAGCAGTGCTGTTGGAAGAGCAGCCGCTCAGGGTCAGCGCGCTCACCGTTGCGGTAGCGGCCATCAGTGCCATAAAGTTTCTTCTGGTGATTTTCATATATTTTTCCTTTCAAATGCGTTCGTTTTGAGAAAATATTTTCAACTATTAGATATAGCTAACTGACGAAAAATATGGTATCATGGAAACGAATAAGATGCAAGAGTTTTGCTAAATTACACCCGATTGGAATATATTTCGATCCTGCTTTCTTTATCAAATTAGCATCGAATAACTTTCCGGGAGGTTTCTATGTCACTGGCAACCCATCTGAAATATCAGCAAGCTGTTTTTCATGGACTACACTTTACACCATGCACATTAGAGTATGGGACGCTCTGGTCGAATGCCAAACACCCGGAGCGCGGTTCCTGCCTTGTCTGTGAACGGCCGGGTTTTTATACGCTGACGGTGGCCGATTATACTGTTGCATCGGATTTTTCCGTTCCATTTTTGATTCGCCAACCGTTCCTACGGTTCGGCAGTTTTTATGAGGGCCACACTAGCTTTGAGATTGAGGGGTTTCAGACCTCCACCTCCCTGCCGTCCAACTATATCGTTAAGGAAGCTAATATCTCCGGGCGACAAAATTGGCATGAAAACGAACATTATAAAGGAATCGAAATTGCCCTTTCCTTTGCATATCTTGAAAAAATAAAAAGCATCGATCCAAAAGTTCTGTCTTTGAAAGATCTTCCTGATAATATTACACAAACTGCACTGCCTGCCAAAGTGGTCACATTACTGCAGGAACTTTCCACCCTTGCACTTGCCCAACAGCTTACACCGCTCGACTTTTCAGGTCTGTTGGTTCGCTGCCTTTCTGCACTGGTCAGTTCACTGGAGCAGGGATATTCCCGCAATGTGCCGTATGCACCCACGGTTTTTCTGGGCAAGCGGAAAGTTTCGTTCACCCTCATGGACTATCAGGCTATCTTATCGGCCAAACAAATCATCACCGATCACCCAGAAAAGGACATCACTATTCACTCCTTGAGCAAAGAAGTATTCCTCAACGAACAAAAACTCAAACTTGGCTTCTCCCTTTGTTATGGAATCTCCATTGGTGCGTATCTGAAAAACTGTCGGATGACCAAGGCATCGGAGTTGCTTGTCCATACCGACTTCAGTATTGAAGAGGTGGCCCATGCTTCTGGTTATACCAGCAGTGCAAGCTTTATCAAAGCCTTTCGGCAAAAATACGAAACCACACCATTGCAATTCCGAACGGATGCAAGGCTGCGAACTGCGACAAAACACATTGTGGAATGACATATACAAGATGGCTGCACAGATAGGTTCGTATGCGGACTGAAAGGACGCATTGTTGCTGCAAGCAGTGCATTCGTGCGCACAAATGCAAATTTTGCGTTGCAAAATGCTTGTTGGGAAATCCCAAACCCTTTCTGATCTGCACCGTTCCGATGCAGGCTACGCGTTCTTTCCGAACACTTTTGAATGTGTCAATGCACACTCTCTCCGAAAATCTGAGTCGCTTTTTGGTGCAAGCGTCAATGGCATAACTCCGATGTTCGTGGTAGAATAGGTGCGTTGTGTGCCTGACGCATGAAAACGGAAAGGACGATGCAGAAATGGAGCAGCTATATCTGATGCCCGGTGACGAACGCTACACAAAATTTCAGGATGAGAACGGTGTGCCAAAAGTTCGTTACACCTATTGCTCTCTGCACGGCAAGCTGTTCAACTGCACCTGCCGAACGAAAGATGAAGCTCAGCAATTGTGTGAAGATTGGCTCGTAACGCAGGATCGCTGCTACATAAACTAAAAAAGTCGCCGAGGATTCCGCCCCATGAAAGGGTTAGAATCCTCGGCGACTTTCGTTTATCGGGTCTGCTGCTTTTCCTGTGCGTCTTTTTCTTCTGCGAAGAACAATTCAATATTTTTCTGTGCCTTTACCAATTCCTGCATTTCTTCTCGTGCCTTGCGATAGTCCGGGTAGGCTGCTTTCTTTTGGGTCAGAAGATCGGAATACTCTGCATTCAGTGCTTTGACCTTCGGCAGCTTTTTTAAGCCTGTTTCATCGAAAGCGGCCTTGGCTGCTTTGTGCAGTGTGATTTCTTCCCGGTGAGTATCCAGAAACTTTTTGCTATATCCCGCTTTCCGGTAGGCATCGTAGACTGGGTGGGTCTTGGCGTAATTGACGATGTGCGTTTTCAGCACAGCAATTTCCGCCATCCGTGTTTCGGCGGCTTTGATGGAATCTCCCAGCTGGTGATATTTTTCTGTTGCCGCCGCTGTGCGTTCATTCAGTTCATCTGCGCTGCCAATTTTGTGCTCCTGCAAGAAAATCAGCGTCTTGGACATTTCTTTCAAATTGTATTTTTTCGCCCATCGTGCATAGCCTTCGCTTTTTCCCTCGGCCAGCTTTGCCTGAATGTCAACCAGAAATTGGAACGGCGGCTCTTGGAGCGGCTGTATTTGACGCGGATGGTGTTCAGTTTTTCCCGCAATCACCGCTTGCAGTTCATCCTCGCTGTACCCAGCCCCCAGTGTTTTGAAGCGTATGAACCGTTTTTGCCGTGCGCCCTTGACGGAGGTGTATTTTCCACGCTTGACCTCATAACCTTGCTGTTCCAATTTTTGCAGAAAATCTTCGTAATCCTTGGGCTTTTCTGCAAGGATGCTGTCGATGATGCCACACAGCCTATCACGATTGCTTTCTTTGGGTGGATAGAGGGTACGTTTCTGCCGTTTTCGGTAGGGCTTTATTTCAATGACAGAGAGCTGATGCTCCAGACAGATCAAGTCGCTCAACCGCTGCACTGCCAACGCCGAAAAGAAAAAATCCCGGAACTTTCTG
>ERZ1026850.213-NODE-213-length-38322-cov-7.951682_pt1 | contig 38322 bp, 40 predicted proteins | sample MGYA00380155_ERZ1026850 | MGnify/ENA primary metagenome ERZ1026850 (study PRJEB33269, sample SAMEA4719791) | human gut metagenome | biome: human-associated habitat; feature: organic feature; material: feces | place: Cameroon | collected 2013-10 ... | reverse complement strand
GGTTTACCCAATGACACATATGAAATTATATGCTATAATATGTCAGAATTCGTAGAAAAAGAAAAATACAATTATTCGAAAATTTCGCGAGAGGAGAGATTATGGAAAAAAGTGAGAAGAGCTTCCAGGCGAGAAGATCAGAGCCGATTCAGGATAATACAGTATCTATGGATGCCGTATCGGTGCCTCAGGAGGACGTGATCGACCTGCAGGAACTGTTCTGGGCCCTGGTTGACAAATGGAAAGTGATTTTTCTGATGATGATGATCGGAGCCGTTTTGATGGGACTATATCATACGTTCCTGAAACAGCCGTCTTATCAGGCTGATGCATCAATTTTTATTACCAGCAATGAATCTGTGATTTCGTTTACTGACCTGCAGCTCAGTTCAGAACTGACAGAGGACTATGCAAAGATTATCAAGAGCCGTAACGTTCTGAAGCAGGTTATCAAAGACCTGGATCTGAATCTGAATTACAAACAGCTGTCCAGTCTTGTGGATGTAAGCAATCCGCAGGATTCACATATTATCAGTATTTCTGTTACGTGTGGGGATATTGAGCTGTGCAGGGACATTGCCAATTCACTGATGAATATTGGAATTGACCGTATTTATCAGGTTATTGGAAGCAGTGAACCTACCGTTATCGATTATTCCGAAGCAGAGGCAGTGGAAGAGGTTTCCTCAGGACTTTCCAAAGATGTTATTATGGGAGCCTTATTTGGAATCGTTCTTGCCTGCGGACTGATCTGTGTGAGATTCCTGACAGATACAACTCTGAAGACAGATGAAGATGTTCGCAAAAATCTGCATATGCCGGTTCTTGCAGTTGTACCATATTATGAGGAGATGAAGGATTAAGTAATGGACAGAGATGACAGAATGAAAGAACTGTTTGATGACCTGATCAGAGAAAACCGTCCGATGGGACAGCAGAAAGAAATCATCAAACCAGTGATGAGCAAAGTACCTTTTGCGGTAAACGAAGCAATCAATGTTCTGCGAGGCAATGTACAGCTCAGTGGTAACAATATCAGAGCGGTTGCAATTACCAGTTCTCTGGCACATGAGGGTAAGTCTTCTATGGCTTTTCGTCTTGCAAAGAGTATGGCAAGCCTTGAGAAAAGAGTGCTCTATCTGGATGGAGATATACGAAATTCCAACACACAGATCCGTTATGGAATCATGGGTGACAAGGTGGGACTCAGTGAATATCTCTGTGGAGAGGTCTCAAAAGAAAAAATCATCTATCACACCGATGATCAGTGGCTGGATATGATTTTTACAGGAGCCAAGGCACCGAATCCGAGTGCACTTGTTTCAGGACCATTATTTCAGGATCTGATGCAGTTTCTGAAGAGTATCTATGATTATGTTATTGTGGATACCCCTCCGCTGAATGTGGTTATCGACGGACTGCTGATCGCGAAGCAGTGCGATGGTACAGTGCTGGTAGTAGAGAGCGGCATCACAGAGCGCGCACAGGCAGAAAAAGCGAGACGCCAGATGGAGTATGCAGGTATTAATATTCTTGGCGCGGTTGTGAATAAGGTCAGAATGAATGAACGACGTTATGGCTATGGCTACGGTTATGGTAATTATGGCTACGGTTATGGCTATGGTTATGGAGAAAAAGAGTCTGGCCAGAAAGGCAAAGGTTCGGCGAACAGGAAGAAGAATGGAAGATCGAAGAGATAGTCGTTCCGGCCATCATCACCATAGAAACCATCATCACAGCAGCCGACGGCGGAAGATTTACCGGAAGCGTCTGATTGGCAGTGTGGTCGTATGTGTGCTGGTTTTAACAGTTGCGTTTCTCGGAATCTACAGGCAGCTGCAGAGTCAGAAGGCAATGGAGGTCAGAGGCACTTCCAATAATGCGGGAAGTGGTTACAGAGATGTCCTGTATAATGGTGAAAAATATCGGTACAACAACCGGATTACCACAATTCTTTATGCAGGTGTCGATTCCACCGGCAAGATGGAAGAGACGGCTCAGTATGGCAATAAAGCCAGGGCTGACAGCATTCAGCTCGTGGTCCTGGATGAGAAGAAAAGCAAAATATCAGTTGTATCCATCAACCGTGATACGATGACAAAGATTCGTCAGTATTCACTGGATGGCACGAATATGGGACTTTATCAGACCCATATCGGATATGCCTATTCGTATGGAGATGGAGGTCAGGTCAGCTGCGAGAATCTCTGCGAGGCAGTTTCGAGGTTATTTGGCGGAGTACCGGTTAAACGTTATGTAGTGACAAATCAGGATTCGATGACTTATATCAATGATCTGGTAGGTGATGTTACCGTTACAGTTCCCAATAATGATCTGGAAGAAGAGTATCCGGAATTTTATGAGGGGGCTGAGGTAACGTTGGATGATACAACGATCCGGCCATTCCTGCAGCACAGAGATACCTCGATCGATTTCAGCAATGAAGGGCGTATGGAACGCCAGAGAGCATTTGCAGTTGCCTATGCGGATAAGATAAAATCTCTCGATCAGAGCCACCTGGAAAAACTGTGGGATTCTCTGGATTCAATGAAGGATTATCTGCAGACCAGTATCACGAAAAATCAGTATATTAATCTGATGGATTTTGTCAGAAAAACAGAATTGACGGATGATAGTTTTATAGATTTGGAAGGTCAGGATCAGCTGGGAGAAGATCATGATGAATTCTATCCGGATGAAACTGCATTGCAGCAGCTGATTCTTGATCTGTTTTATGAAAAGGTATGACGGACATGGACTCATGTTTTGTTATAGATACACTGATGCAAATGAATTAAGGAGGCATAACTAATATGAAGAAAAAAGTAATGTTAGGTGTAATTGCAGCGATGGTAGTAAGTATGTCTGCAACTGTATTTGCAGCACCGAGTATCGGACAGATCATTCCGGAGAATCCGGAAATTATTACATCCACTCTTTCCGATGAATGGAAGCTTAGAGTGCAGACAATTGATGGAACAGATGAAAAGGCCCTGGATGCTTACACAAAGATCGAAGCATTAAAGAGCATTCTGAGAAAAGTGAATGATGAAAAGAACAAACCAACTGTTGAGCAGATTGAAGAGGAACTGAAGGAACTAAAAGTTGAAGATATCCACAACGTAGAGACAAAATCAGAAGAGAAAATCGACCTGACAGAGTACAAGTTTACTACACAGTTTGTTGATCTTGCAGCAGTTCGTGGAGATGAAGTTAAGTATACTCCGGACGGGGAAATTGAGGTGAAGATTGCATTTGAGGCTGCCAAAGACAAAAAGGCAGAAGATCTTGTGATCATGCTGGTAAATCCGGAGACAGGTGAAATTGTGTTTATTACTTTTGACGAAGATGATTTTGATCCAAAAACAGGTGAGATGAAAGTGAAACTTCCATTCCTTGGAGCAATGACAATTCTTGACAAAAGTGCTGAAGCAGCAGAATAATGTAAAGGAATAATCATATGTCAAAGCATAAGAAAAGGCATAAACATAATAAGAGTTTTCTGTCTTCTGTCGGATATTATATTCTGATAGCCATTCTGATCGTCTGCCTTGCTTTTATGGTGAAGGTGAATCGGACCAAAAAGGCAGAGAGAGACGAATATAAAGAAAGTCTTTCTAAGGAAGAAACCGTAGAGGATCTTGGCAATATTTCAATTACCAAACCGACGGATGCACCGGATGATGCAGCAATCAGAACGGTAGAGAATGCAGAAGATGAGGAAGACCAGGAACAGTCAGATGACAAGAAGTCAGATTCTGACAAAACAGACAAAGAGAATTAACAGAAGCGGAAAGTCGTCAGGCTTTCCGCTTTGTTAGTGTAACAGGAAATTACTTCGCATGTTGGGCGGAAGGCACACCCGTTTTTGCTGTCATCGGAATATAATAATGCAGAAGCCTTTTGATGGAGGATAGGCATGAAGCAGTCGTTTTATTCAGGAAAGGGAATCGGCGTGGCAATACTTGACACGGGAATTTATCCACATATGGATTTTGATCGCAGGATCTGTGCGTTTGTGGATTTTATTTCATATAAGAAACAACCGTATGATGACAATGGACATGGTACCTGTGTGGCAGGAATCCTGGCGGGGAGCGGAGCGGCCTCCGGTGGAAGATACCGGGGAATGGCGCCTGGCTGTCGGATGGCAGCACTGAAGGTACTGGATCGCTTTGGAAATGGAAATAAAGAAGATGTTCTGCAGGCTTTCCGGTGGATCCTGCAAAACAGGGAGAACTACAATCTGCGGATCGTAAATATATCGGTGGGAACGACGTATCGGACGAGAAATGAGCAGGATGTGCTGGTGCAGGGAGTGGAACGGCTCTGGGATGAGGGATTGGTCGTGGTTGCGGCAGCCGGAAATCAGGGACCGGATCCGGGAAGTGTGACGGCGCCGGGCTGCAGCAAAAAGGTGATCACAGTCGGATCGAGTGATATGCTGACTGGGAAGCGTGCAGTTTCCGGACGTGGTCCGACATTTGAATGTGTATGTAAGCCGGATCTGGTAGCACCGGGACGGCACGTTATGGCATGCGCACCGGGTTCCGGGAATCCGTACAGCAGAAAGAGTGGTACTTCAATGTCAACACCACTTGTTTCCGGTGCAATCGCTCAGGCACTGGAGAAGGATCCGCTTCTGTCGAATCTGGAGATCAAGATGATGCTGAAAGAAAGCTGTGATGACATGGGACTGCCGGGAAATCAGCAGGGCTGGGGGAAATTTAACCATCAGAAATTCATGGAACTGTGATATCTGACAGATAAAAGAAAGATGCAATATTGCACGGTGTATGGATAAAAATACAGGATTTTACCATAGTAAAGGCTGAAAGTATTGACGGAAATTCCGTTTTCGGATAAAATAGAAGGAAATTGGTGTCTGTCCGCAGAAGGGCAGATATACAAAATCAGAGAAAGCAAGGGAGACGTATTATGAAAAAAATTCAAATGACGACACCATTGGTAGAGATGGATGGAGATGAGATGACCAGAATTCTCTGGAAGATGATCAAAGATGAGCTTCTCCTTCCGTTTATTGATCTGAACACAGAGTATTATGATCTCGGACTGAACTATCGTAATGAGACAGATGATCAGGTTACGATCGATGCAGCTGAGGCTACGAAGAAATACGGTGTTGCAGTTAAATGTGCGACGATTACACCGAACCATGCACGTATGGATGAGTATGATCTGAAGAAGATGTACAAGAGCCCGAACGGTACAATCCGTGCGATCCTTGACGGAACTGTATTCCGTGCACCGATCGTAGTTAAGGGAATCGAACCATGTGTACGCAACTGGAAGAAACCGATCACACTTGCACGTCATGCATATGGCGACATCTATAAGAATACAGAAATGTATATTGAAAAACCGGGCAAGGTAGAGTTGGTTTATACTTCTGAGGATGGCGAAGAAAAACGCTCACTTGTACAGGAATTTAAAGCACCTGGTGTGGCAATGGGTATGCACAATATGACTGCATCCATCGAGAGCTTTGCAAGAAGCTGCTTCAACTATGCGCTGGATACAAAGCAGGACGTATGGTTTGGTGCCAAAGATACGATTTCCAAGACATACGATGCAAAATTTAAAGAAGTATTCCAGACAATCTTTGATGCAGAATTTAAAGAGAAATTCGAAGAAGCCGGACTTACTTATTTCTACAGTCTGATCGATGACATTGTAGCACGTGTTATGAAGGCAGAAGGCGGATTTATCTGGGCATGCAAGAACTACGATGGAGATGTTATGAGTGACATGGTATCTTCTGCATTCGGTTCACTTGCAATGATGACTTCTGTTCTGGTTTCCCCTCAGGGATACTACGAGTATGAAGCTGCTCATGGAACAGTACAGAGACATTATTATCGTCATCTGGAAGGCAAAGAAACTTCCACTAACTCTGTGGCAACAATCTTTGCATGGACAGGAGCGCTCCGCAAACGTGGCGAACTCGATGGAAACCAGGAACTTGCAGATTTTGCAGATAAACTGGACAAAGCAACACTTTCTACGATCGAAAGCGGCAAGATGACCAAAGACCTTGCGCTGATCACAACGATTGAAAATCCGACAGTACTGAACAGCCGTGATTTTATTCTCGCGATCAGAGAATCTCTGGAAAAAATGCTGTAATCACAGCGCAAAAAGAGCCACTGTACTCACAGGAGATACAGTGGCTTTTGTTATTGGGAAGGCGGCAGTTATGCCAGTTCTTCCCATTTTTCATATAATTCTTCAAGTTCTGCCTGAATCTTGTCTTTTTCGCGGCTGAGTTCTGCACAGCGTCCGACGTTGGTGCATACATCCGGAAGGACGAGGGTATCATCAATTTCCTTGTCGCGTGTTTCAAGTTCTTCGATACGTTTTTCAACTTTCTTGAGTTCGTTTTCCTGCTTACGCTTACGGGCCTGTTCTTCCTTCTGCTGCTGCCATGTGAGCTTTCCTTCGGAAGGGGCGTCCGCAGGCTCCTCGTTTTCTGTTTCCTGAACAGAAGGTGCATATTTCTCAGTCAGTTCTTCTTTTTTCTCCAGATAATAATCGTAATCACCGATGTAATTGACGATGGCCTGGTTGGTCAGATCAAGAATACGTGTTGCCGTCTGGTTGATAAAATAACGGTCATGAGAAACATAGAGGACAGTTCCGGTATAGCTGTTCAGCGCCTCCTCCAGAATCTCCTTGGATGCAATGTCCAGATGGTTGGTAGGCTCGTCGAGGATCAGGAAGTTGGCTTCTGAGAGCATCAGCTTCGCGAGAGATACGCGGCCTCGTTCGCCACCGGAGAGAGAGGAGATTACTTTGAATACGTCATCCCCGGTAAAGAGAAATGCTGCGAGCATGTTTCGGATCTGCGTCTCAGTAAGTGTCGGGTAAGTATCTGATATTTCCTCGAAGATGGTTTTTTCTGCGTGCAGTACATGGTGCTCCTGGTCGTAGTAACCAATCTGTACTTTGGCACCCAGAGAGAAACTGCCTGCATCTGCTTCAAGAAGACCATTGAGGATTTTCAGCATTGTGGTCTTGCCGGTTCCGTTGTTTCCGATCAGTGCGACACGTTCGCCGCGTTTGATCTGGAATGAGATATCGGAAAAAAGCTTCTGCTGCGGGAAACTCTTGGAAAGCTCTTCTACTGTAAGAACATCATTTCCGCTGACCACACGTGGCTCAAGGGAAAGACGCATCTGGCTCTGCACCTCAAGTGGTTTGTCGATGCGCTGGATCTTGTTCAGCATTTTTTCACGGCTCTCGGCACGCTTGATGGATTTTTCACGGTTGAAGGATTTCAGCTTGACAATAACGGCTTCCTGGTGTTTGATCTCGCGCTGCTGGTTGAGATAAGCCTTGTACTGGGCATCACGAAGCTGTGCTTTTTTCTCTGCGTAGGCGGAATAATTTCCGTTGTACATGCGTACCTGTCCGGCATCGATCTCGATTACCTTTGTGACAACCTTATCCAGGAAATAACGGTCATGTGACACGATGAAAACAGCACCCGGATAATTGAGAAGATAGGTTTCCAGCCATGCGATGCTTTCCATATCAAGGTGGTTGGTAGGCTCATCGAGAAGGAGAATATCCGGCTTGGAGATCAGGAGTTTACCAAGTGCGACACGGGTCTTCTGACCACCGGAAAGAGTGGCAACCTGTTTGCTGAAATCTTCTTCTGTGAAGCCGAGACCGTTCAGAACACCCATAAGCTCGCTTTTGTAGGCGTAACCGTTTTCGAGCTCAAATTCATGAGTCAGACGGGTATAGGAATTCATCAGGCGGTCAAGTTCCTCGCCGGAAGCGTTTTTCATCTGGACCTCCATGGCACGAAGACGGTCTTCCATATCAATGATGTACTGTTTGGTGCTGAGAAGTTCTTCATATACAGAAAGATGACCCTGCACATCCTGATACTGTGCAAGGTAACCAATGCGCTTGTCTTTGGCAAGAACGACCTGTCCGGCATCGGCGTGCAGCTCGTTCATGATAATGCGGAGCAGAGTGGTCTTGCCGGCACCGTTGTTTCCGATCAGAGCTGCTTTTTCTCGCTCTTCTATATGAAAAGAGGCATCTTCCAGAATTACCTTTTCGCCGAAGGATTTGGAAATGCCCTGACATGATAAAATCATACTTATATTCCTCCGAAGTAAATATACGGTATGATTATAAAAGTAAAAAGGGGCTTTGTAAAGGAAAATCAACGAAATTTGTATATATTTAACAACATTGATTGACAAGAAATTATCAGTTCGTTATAATTAACGAGAAAGTATAAGGAGGGATAACGGTGGAAGCAAAACAGATTTCAAAAGCTGTGATTAAGAGACTGCCACGTTACTATAGATACCTTGGTGAACTTCTGGAAGATAATGTTGAAAGGATTTCTTCCAATGATCTTAGTAAAAAAATGCGTGTTACAGCATCTCAGATACGTCAGGATTTGAATAATTTCGGGGGATTTGGACAGCAGGGATATGGCTACAATGTAAAATATCTTTACACAGAGATCGGTAAGATCCTGGGCCTGGATACGGTACATCCGATGATCATTGTAGGTGCCGGTAATCTTGGTCAGGCACTTGCCAATTATGTGGAGTTTGAGAAGAGAGGCTTTAAGCTGGCTGGTATTTTTGATGTTAATCCAGTTCTTGAGGGCATTGCTGTCAGAGGAATTGAGATTCAGATGATCAGTGATCTGCCTTTCTTTATGAAAGAAAACAATATCGAGATCGCGATTCTGACACTGCCGAAGAATAAGGCACGTGATATGGCAGAGATACTGATCGAGAACGGGATCAAGGCAATCTGGAATTTTGCACATATCGACCTGGATACACCGGATGATGTTATTGTGGAGAATGTTCATCTTTCAGAGAGTCTGATGACATTATCCTACAATCTCAGCCAGTATCGCCAGGAACATGTGAATGATGAAAAATAGTAAGTGAATGATACGAAAGTTGCTGTGAATGGAATGAACAGCAGCAGTACAGGCTGCTACCCGGCTTCTTTTTTGTGGAGGCTGTGTGGCGGCCTTTTGTGCTATGAGGTGACGTAAACAGATGAAACGGATTGTAACCTGTAAAGAAATGAAAGCTCTTGACAGTCATACGATTGAGAAGATGGGAGTTCCATCCTGTGTCCTGATGGAGCGGGCTGCGCTTAAAGTCGCAGAGGAAATGGAGCGTGAACTGGCGGACCGCAGGCAGCGGGAACGTATTCTCTGTGTGTGCGGAAGCGGAAACAACGGCGGAGACGGTGTGGCGATTGCGAGGATCCTGCAGCTGCATGGCTATCAGACAAGTCTGTATCTGGTGGGGAATCCTGCACACAGGACAGAAGAAATGCAGAGACAGCTGCAAATCGCGGAGGCCTATCATGTGCCTGTTGTGAATAACCTGCAGACAGTGGAATATACTACTATAGTAGATGCCATTTTTGGCGTTGGACTGAGTCGGCCGGTGGAGGGCGCTTACAGAGAACTGATAGTTGCCCTGAACCAGATGCATGCATGGAAGGTGGCGGTGGATATTCCGTCTGGAGTGAATGGAGACACCGGCGCGGAGCTCGGAATTGCCTTTCAGGCTGATCTGACGGTGACCTTCGCTTTTCGAAAAGCAGGACTATGCCTGTATCCGGGCAGAAAATTTGCCGGAAGAGTGGTTGTTGCCGATGCCGGCATCTACGAAAGTGCTGCGATGGAGGCGCATCTGTGGCAGACAGAGAGAGCAGACATCCGAAGTCTGCCGGGCAGGAAGCCGGATGGAAACAAGGGAACCTTTGGCAAGGTTCTGATCGTTGGCGGAAGTCCTGGAATGTGTGGAGCAGCATATTTGAGTGCTTCGGGAGCATTTGCATCGGGAGCCGGAATGATCAGGATTTTTACTTCTGAAGATAATCGAATACCGCTGCAGACAATGCTTCCGGAGGCAATTGTGGACTGCAGTGATAACTGTGAAGGCGCCTTTGCATGGAGTGATGTGTTTGTGATCGGTCCGGGGATCGGCACCTCAGAAGAAGCGGCCAGAAAAGTAAAATGGTTTCTGGAAGCGGCATACAGAGAACAAAAACCGGTTGTGCTGGATGCAGACGGGCTGAACCTTCTGGCAAAGAACCCTGAATGGCGTTCATATCTGACAGATCAGGTGGTTCTGACCCCGCATATAGGTGAGATGAGCAGACTTACCGGAAAAGCAGTCGGAGAGATCCAGAAGGACCGTGTGGCAGCTGCCCGTGAACTGGCGGCTGAGACAGGAGCGATTTGCGTTCTGAAGGATGCATGTACCGTTACGGCAGCACCGGATGGGCGTGCATGGATCAGTCTGGAGGGAAATCCGGGCATGGCGACTGCAGGAAGCGGCGATGTGTTGTCCGGGGTGCTGGCAGGTGTGCAGGCAATGACACTGTATGCGGATCCTGCAAAAGCAGCCGGGACTGTAGATACAGGCTGTAAGGCCGCACTGGGTGTACTGCTTCATGGAATGGCAGGCGATCTGGCGGCTGATGAAAAAGGCATGGCAGGAATGAAAGCCGGAGATATTGTCTGTGGAGTGACCGGTGTTCTAAAAAAGAAAGAGGATACTGCAAGATCTGGGATGACCAGATAAAGAGGAGGGCATTATGAAGAAATTTGAGAGAGTAAAGGCGGTTGTTTCGCTGGATGCGATCGCTCATAATTTTGAGGAAATGAAGAAAAACATTGCGGACGGCACAAAGATCGTGGCGGTCATCAAGGCAGATGGCTATGGCCACGGTGCGGAAGCGATTGCCCGCCTTATAGAGGGATATGAATATATCTGGGGATTTGCAGCTGCGACAGCAGAGGAAGCAATTCAGCTGAAGGATGCAGGGGTAAAGAAACCGGTGCTGATTCTTGGGCTTGTTTTTGAAGAGTATTTTCAGGAACTGATCCAGAAAGAAGTACGTATGACAGTCTGCGACTACGATATGGCAAAAGCACTTTCGGAAGAAGCAGTGCGACAGGGCAGACAGGTACATATTCATATCGGACTGGATACGGGAATGAGCCGTATCGGTTTTGCAGATAAACCGGAGAGTGTTGAGGAGATCAAAAGGATCGCGGCACTTTCAAATATTGAGATCGAGGGAATGTTTACGCATTTCGCAAGAGCGGATGAAACAGACAAATCCCCGGCAGAAGACCAGCTGAAACGTTATCTCGCTTTTGTGGAGCTTTTGGAAAAGGCGGGTATACAGATACCGCTGAAGCATTGTTCAAACAGTGCAGGAATCATTCGTATGCCGGAAGCAAATCTGAATATGGTCCGTGCCGGAATTACGATTTATGGAATCTATCCGTCTGCGGAAGTGGAGCGTGACATTGTAAAACTGCTTCCGGCAATGGAACTGAAAAGTCACGTAGCTTTTGTAAAGAATCTTCCGGCAGGAACAGCGATCAGTTACGGGGGCACCTTTGCATCGGAAACAGATCTCCGTGTGGCAACGATCCCTGTAGGATATGCAGATGGATATCCGCGAACACTCTCCAATAAGGGATGGGTGCTGATCCATGGACAGAAGGCACCGATCCTGGGAAGAATCTGCATGGATCAGTTTATGGTGGATGTGACACACATTGCAGATGTAAAACACGGTGATGAGGTGACACTGATCGGAAGAGACGGAGACGAAAGTATCCATATTGATGAACTGGGTGATCTGTCCGGCAGATTTTCTTATGAGTTTGCCTGTGACATCAGCAAGCGCGTACCGCGAGTTTATATTAAAGACGGCAGAGAATGGGGCGACCTGACATTCTTTGAATAAAAGAAACCACTGGCATAAGACCGGTGAAGAAAGCTGTTCTTTGAAGGGGGAGCAGCGAAAATACCACGCATGTATACACAGAAGAAAAAATGGAAATACTGATTCCAGAGAAAAAAGAATCGGAGTGTGATTGTGTGGTAATTAAAAGAGGGGATATTTTTTATGCAGACCTGAGACCGGTAGTAGGAAGTGAACAGGGTGGTATCCGTCCGGTTCTGATCATTCAGAACGACGTGGGGAACCGACACAGTCCTACGGTCATCTGCGCGGCAATTACGTCTAAAATGAATAAAGCAAAGCTGCCGACACATATTGAGATCGATGCATCTTCCTATGGAATCGAGAAGGATTCGGTGATCCTTCTGGAGCAGCTTCGCACAATTGACAAAAAACGTCTGAAGGATAAGGTGTGCCATCTGGATCAGGCAATGCTGGATCGGGTCAATCATGCCCTTGAAATCAGCCTTGAACTGACTTTTTAGGCGGTTATCCTTGACGAATAATATGGAAAGTGCTATATTTTATCAGTAATTGTGCTAAATAAGAGAAACAAATTACGGAAGGAACAGGAAACAAAATGGACGATGGCAGTCGATTGCCCCGCAGGGGGCCGGCGAGGATAATAGACTGGATTGCCGGATTTTTCTCCGGTATACTGCAGTTCTTTAAAGGCAGTCAGAAAGACGCTGTTACAGAAAAAGAAATCATCTCTATGGTAGATGAGGCACACGAGAAGGGTGTCCTCCAGAAAGATGAAGCAGAAATGATCCAGAATATTTTTGCTTTTGAAGATAAAGAAGCTGGTGCGGTCATGACGCACAGGAGCAGTGTGGCTGCGTTTGCGATGGATGATCTGCTCAAGGATGTTGTGGAGCATATGATGGAAGAGGGAAATTCCCGATATCCGGTATATGGCGAGAATATGGATGACGTCCGGGGGATAATTCATTACAAAGATGCATTGAAATTCTTTACGCAGAATTCATGGGCAAAATTCAAACCACTGGAAGAGCTTCCGGGTCTGATCAGAAAAGCGACATTTGTTCCGGAGACCAGACACGTCGGGCAGCTTTTTCGTACCATGCAGGCCAGACAGGTACATATGGCAGTTGTTGTGGATGAGTATGGACAGACAGCCGGAATCATAACGATGGAAGATATTCTTGAAGAAATTGTCGGGGATATTTTTGATGAGTACGATGAAAGCAAAGATACATTCCGTCCTCAGATAGACAACAGTGTTATCATTGATGGTCTTGCGAGTCTGGACGATGTGGAGCAGGAGCTTGGCATCGATTTTGGCGATGTGGAGATGGAAACGCTGAACGGATATCTGACGGAATTACTGGGACATATCCCATCCGGAGAAGATCTGGACAAAGAAATTGTTGTAAACGGCTACAGATTCAAGATACTTTCCCTTGGCAACAGGACCATCGGAAAAGTAAGGGCCGAAAAAATAAATGACAAAGAAACAAAAGGAGAGAGTGAAAAATGTCAGGACATTCAAAATTCGCAAATATAAAGCACAAAAAGGAAAAAAATGACGCAAAAAAAGGAAAAGTATTTACTGTAATCGGTCGTGAGATCGTTATGGCTGTCAAGGCAGGCGGCCCGGACCCGAACAACAACAGCAAGCTTCGTGATGTTATTGCAAAAGCAAAAGCAAACAACATGCCGAACGATACAATTGAACGTGGTATCAAAAAGGCAGCAGGTGCTGATTCTGCAGACAGTTATGAACGTGCTACATATGAAGGATATGGTCCGAACGGTGTTGCGATCATCGTTGAGACTCTGACTGACAATAAGAACCGTACTGCAAGTAATGTAAGAAATGCATTCACAAAGGGCTACGGAAGCATCGGAACACAGGGATGTGTATCCTTTATGTTTGACCAGAAGGGTCAGATCATCATTGATAAAGAAGAACTGGAAGATGTATGCGGCGAGATGGACGCAGATGAGCTTATGATGACTGCTCTTGATGCTGGCGCTGAGGATTTCAATGAAGAAGAAGACAGCTTTGAAGTGCTGACAGCTCCGGATGATTTCAGTGCAGTACGTGAAGCTCTGGAAGCAGCGGGAATCCCGATGGTAGAAGCACAGGTTGCAATGGTTCCGCAGACATACGTAGAACTGACAGACGAAAATGACATTAAGAACATTCAGAAGACACTGGATCTTCTGGACGAAGACGATGACGTTACAGACGTCTGGACAAACTGGGACGAATGATTTAAAGGATTGAAGTGATTCTCCTTCAGATGCTTATTGATTGAAAAGAAATTTGTCGTATGGTATAATTATAAGCATCATAATAAAGAAGGAGAGAGTTCTATGAAAGAAATCAAAAAGAAACTGGGTATGTTGCTGTTTGGCACCCTGCTGTGTCTGTTTGCAGTTCCGGTTATGGCGAATGGTGATGTGACAGAAAAAAAGGAAATCACAACACCGGCACAGAGTGTGGAACATTCTCTGGCAGCTCAGACTGACGGAGTATCAGCAAATCAGACAGTTAAAGTGCAGGAGTATTACGATTTTACCAATATGGTGAGAATGGCTTCAGAGCCTTATTACCTTACGGAAGTATTACCAAAGCAGAACAGTGTTGTTACAAAAGGTGACAGATTATTTGTCAAGTTTTATGCCAGAGATACATGGGAGAATTATTATACAAAACCTCTCATCGGCATTTTTGATTCTAAAGATGAACTTGTATATCTGAACCAAAATCAGGAGACAGTTTCGATTTCCGGACAGGATACATACAGTGGCTATCTTTCCTGGAATACAAAAACAGCAGCACCGGGCAGATACGTAGTGTATATTGTCAATGCTCCGTGCTATTCCAATGGAGAATTATTGGATAACTGGGATGAGTTTGACTGTCCTTGTATCAAAACTGATTTTACACTTAAGACAGCTGCACAGGCGCATACACATGCATATGGTGCCTGGAAAACAGTAAAAGCACCGACTGTTTTTGCAACCGGCAAAAAAGAAAGCAAATGCAAATACTGTGATGCAAAGAGAACACAGACTATTGCAAAGTTAAAACCGACGATTAAATTATCTGCTACTAAGAAAGTGATCGCGAGAAAGAAATCTTATACCTTAAAGATCACAAAGCTTGCAAAAGGCGATTCTGTTAAATACGTTAAGATTGACAAGAAAAATATTGCAACAGTCACCAAATCCAAAACCAATCAGTATAAGATCACCGGAAAGAAAAAAGGAAGTGCTGTAGTTACGGTTGTTTTGAAATCCGGTAAGAAGGCTACATGTAAAATTACAGTAAAATGATCATTATAGCGAACAGCAGGAATTGATTCGTTTTTACGAATAACAAATTATATTTTTACACAGAATACCTCCATGAACATTCTCATGGAGGTATTTTGTTATGAATGAAAATAAAAATGAAAAGCAACAGGAGTTGGATAAGGAAGAAAAGCAGAATGAACAGATCCGGGATACGGGAGAAGTAACACTTGACCAGAACTCCGGAAGTCATCGGATCGAGCTTCTGACGATCATCGGCGAGGTGGAGGGACATGATACGGCACCATCCCAGAACAAAACGACAAAATATGAGCACGTCCTTCCGAAACTTGCTGTGATCGAGGATGACCGGGAAGTAGAGGGACTTCTGGTTCTTCTGAACACGGTGGGAGGTGATGTGGAAGCGGGACTTGCCATTGCAGAGATGATCGCATCGTTGAGTATTCCGACGGTTTCCCTGGTTCTTGGAGGAGGGCATTCGATCGGAATTCCCATGGCGGTATCTGCGGATTATTCCTTTGTAGTGCCGACAGCTACGATGGTCATTCATCCGGTACGTTCCAGCGGCATGTTTATCGGAGTGGCTCAGACGTATCGCAATATGGAAAAGATTCAGGACCGTATTACAGGATTTATTGCAGCACATTCCGGGGCATCAAAGGAGCGGCTGGAGGAACTGATGCTGGATACCAGCCAGCTGGTCAAGGACGTTGGAACACTTCTGGAGGGAGAAGAGGCAGTGAAGGAGGGCCTGATCGATGAAGTCGGAGGAATCCGGGAGGCACTGGCCAAACTGCATCAGATGATCGAATCGCAAAAGGGCAGAAATGAAAAGAGCTAACCAAAATCATGTATTTTTATAAATGTTTTCCTTGTCATATGAAGGATTTTAGCGTATTATTATTAGAGAATTGAATGAAAATATGCTAGGAGGGAAACAATGTATAAGATTTTAAAAGCTGAGACACTGGCAGCCAAAATTCATCTTATGGTAGTACATGCACCGCGTGTTGCAAGCCATTGTCAGCCAGGACAGTTCATCATTGTTAAAATGGATGAGAAGGGTGAGAGAATCCCGCTTACGATCTGTGATTACGATCGTGAAGAAGGAACCATTACAATCGTGTTCCAGGAGATCGGCGCATCTACTATTAAGATGGCTGAATTAAAAGCAGGAGATTCTTTCCGTGATTTTGTTGGACCACTTGGATGTGCTTCTGAATTCGTAAACGAAGATATCGAAGAACTTAAGAAAAAGAAAATGGTATTTGTAGCCGGAGGTGTTGGTACAGCACCGGTTTATCCGCAGGTAAAATGGCTCCATGAGCATGGTATCACTGCAGATGTTATCCTTGGCTCCAAAACAAAGGATATGGTTATTCTTGAAAAAGAACTTGCATCTGTTTCCAACCTTTATGTTACAACAGATGACGGATCTTATGGACGTTCCGGTATGGTAACAAAGACTCTGGAAGACCTTGTTACAAACGAAGGCAAACACTATGATGTCTGCGTTGCGATCGGACCGATGATCATGATGAAATTCGTCTGTCTCCTTACCAAGAAACTTGGTATTCATACAATTGTCAGCATGAACCCGATCATGGTCGACGGAACAGGTATGTGCGGAGCATGCCGTCTCCAGGTTGGCGATGAGATCAAATTTGCATGTGTAGACGGACCGGAGTTCGACGGACATCTCGTTGATTTCGATCAGGCTATGAAGAGAAGCCAGATGTACAAGACTGAAGAAGGACGTGCTTTACTGAAACTTCAGGAAGGTGATACACACCACGGCGGATGCGGACATTGCGGAGGTGACAAATAATGGCAGATGCAAAAATGTTAAAAAAAGTTCCGGTAAGAGAGCAGGATCCGAAGGTTCGTGCAACAAACTTTGAAGAAGTTTGTCTGGGATACAATCAGGAAGAAGCAATGGAAGAAGCACAGAGATGTCTGGGCTGCAAGAAACCGAAATGTGTAGAAGGATGTCCGGTATCCATCAACATTCCTGGATTTATTGAAGAGATTAAAGAAGGCAAGATCGAAGAAGCTTACAAAGTGATCGGATTATCTTCCGCACTTCCGGCTATCTGCGGACGTGTATGTCCTCAGGAGTCCCAGTGTGAAGGAAAATGTATCCGTGGCCTTAAAGGCGAAGCTGTTTCCATCGGTAAACTTGAAAGATTCGTTGCTGATTATGCTCTGGAGCATGACATCAAACCGGCTGGTGCTGAAGTGAAGAACGGACACAAAGTTGCTGTTATCGGTTCCGGTCCGTCCGGACTTACCTGCGCAGGTGATCTTGCAAAAGCAGGTTATGATGTAACTGTATTCGAAGCTCTTCATGAACTTGGTGGAGTTCTTGTTTATGGTATTCCGGAATTCCGTCTTCCAAAACAGAAAGTCGTTAAGAAAGAAATCGAAAAGGTTAAAGAGCTTGGCGTTAAATTTGAAACAAACGTTGTTATCGGTAAATCCACAACCATCGATCAGCTGATCGAAGACGAAGGATTTGAAGCAGTATTTATCGGTTCCGGTGCAGGTCTTCCGATGTTCATGGGAATTCCGGGAGAGAATGCAAGCGGTGTATTCTCTGCAAATGAATACCTGACAAGAAGCAACCTGATGAAAGCATTCGATGATTCCTATGATACACCGATCGCAGCAGGCAAGAAAGTTGCTGTTGTCGGCGGTGGTAACGTTGCTATGGATGCTGCAAGAACTGCTCTGAGACTTGGCGCTGAAGTACATATCGTGTACAGAAGAAGTGAAGCAGAGCTTCCGGCACGAGCAGAAGAAGTACATCATGCAAAAGAAGAAGGAATCATCTTTGATCTTCTTACCAATCCGAAAGAAATCCTTGTGGATGAAAACGGACATGTTCGTGGTATGAAGGTTGTCAAGATGGAACTGGGTGAGCCGGATGCATCCGGAAGAAGACGTCCGGTTGAGATTCCAGGTTCTGAGTACGACATGGATGTTGATACAGTTATCATGTCCCTTGGTACTTCTCCGAACCCACTGATCTCTTCTACAACAAAAGGTCTTGAAATTAACAAGAGAAGATGTATCGTTGCTGAAGAAGAAACAGGTAAAACATCTAAAGACGGTGTTTATGCAGGTGGAGATGCTGTTACAGGTGCTGCTACTGTTATCCTTGCTATGGGAGCAGGTAAAGCAGGTGCCAGAGGTATCGATGACTATCTGAAAAATAAATAATTGAGTAATTGAGCGATCTCCCGGAGCAGAAATGTGTCCGGGAGATTTTTTTTGCCATATAACAGAACACAAGTTCCGTCTGCTGGCTTGTAAGTTTTTGAGGAATATGATATACTAACCACTGTTAATATGCCTTTACAGGCAATCCGAAACAGATTACTTGAAAGAAAAGGATAAAAATATGATAGTTCTTTATGTTATTTTACTGGCCATTGTACAGGGAATTACAGAATTTCTCCCGGTCAGCAGCTTTGGACATCTCTGTTTTCTGCAGAATATACTTGGTATGGATCATGGCCCTGGTGTGTTGCTGGAGGTAATGCTCCATCTTGGTACACTTGCTGCCGTTTTTATGACATTTCAGAAAGACATCCGCAGACTGTTTGTGGAATCCATTGAGATGTTTATGGATCTGATCGGCAACGCAAGCCTCTACATACATAACAGACGTACCGGTGATCATCTTCGCTATACAAAGATCATATGCAATGTTTATCGCAAGTTTGCGGTTCTTCTGATGCTTTCTATGGTTCCGACCATGTTTATCGGATATACTGCCCGCAGACTCGTTGCAATGTCTGTTTCTTCGAAGCTTATTCCGGGTGTTGGAATTCTGATCACCGGAATACTTTTGCTGGTAATTGATCTGAGTCAGGTCGGAGGCACAAAGGCTGCCAAGGATGCCAGTTTTTCAAATGCCATGTGGATCGGGATCTGTCAGGGGCTTTCCGTCTTTCCTGGATTTTCCAGAAGTGGTATGACGATCAGTGCGGGTCTGATGAGTGGATTCAGTCGTACGTTTGCAGTGAAATACTCTTATATTCTGTCTGTTCCGGCAATCATTGGCGCAATGATCATGGAACTGGGTCAGTTTGGTTCTGCAGATATGACTGTGGGGCTGGGATTTTCTTATGTGTTCGGAATGATCATAGCAGCAGTAGTTGGAAGCCTTACGATCCGTGCCTGCCTGAAATTGGTACATCACGGGAAATTCCGATACTTTGCGTATTATTGTTTTATAGCAGGAATCCTTGTTCTTGTTTCAAATTATGCTTGATATATTAGGAGGGAGCCTGAATGGCAGCAGCAAAAAAAACGAATAACCGAAGAGGAAATTCCAAAGCAGCTTCCAGACGTAAATCTACAGGAAAAAAACAAAACAAAAGACAGTCTGCAAAACAGAATCAGAGTGTTGCAAGTGGATTTCAGACAGAGATCATTCTGCTGACAATCCTGGCAGCATCGATCATTCTGGTCATCAGCAATCTTGGGATGGGCGGAGTTGTCGGAGATACGATCAGTACTGCATCTTTTGGAGTGATGGGATTACTTGCCTATATTTTTCCGGTTCTGATCTTTGCGGGTGCTGTTTTTCTTGTGTCAAACAAGAAGAATCCGCTTGCTTATAAGAAGATACTTGCAGCAATCGTATTCTTTGTTTTTCTGTGTGGACTGATCCAGCTTCTGACCGAAGGATATATGTCCAGTACGACGATGGCTGAATATTATACGATCTGTTCTTTGTACAGGACAGGCGGAGGTGTGCTCGGCGGAGCAATCTGCATTTCGACAACTTCTGCATTTGGCGTGGCAGGGGGCTATGTGATCATAGTTCTGGTTCTGCTCATTTCGCTGATACTGATCACGCAGAAATCCTTTTTTGGATTTGTGTTCCGTATCTGGGATGGTATCTGTGCACTTGCAAAGGACGGCCATGATATGTATATGGAAGGGCAGCCGGAGCGTGATCTGCGTAAAGAACTCCGTGTACAGGAGCGCAGACAAAGAAGAGAAGAGCGTCAGGCACAGCGCGTGCAGGAGTTGGAAGAAGCTCTTGCACAGGGAAATTCTGACGTAGAAACGAAAGAAAAAAAATCCACAGGATTCCTGGAAGGAACGCTTCTTGTGCCTCCGGAACTGAAGAAAAAAAAGAATCGAAAAACAAAAACACAAGACAAACAGATTGTTGAAGAAGAACAGGCTGTGGAAGAAGCCGAAACGGGAACCGTAACCGCACCGGTTGAAAATGAGACAACCATACCTGAAGAATCTGTACAGCAGCCAATGTTCCAGATCCATCGCGCAGAGCCGGCACCGGAGATGCCGGAATCTGTACCGATTCAGGAAGAGCCGTATCCGGAAGTGCAGGAGCCGACAGCAGTTCAGGCAGAGCCATATCCGGAAATGCCGGAAGCGGCACCGGTCTGGGAAGAGCCATATCAGGAAGTGCAGGAGCCGGAACCGGAAATGCCGGAATCAATGCCGGTTCAGGAAGAGGTTTATCAGGAACCGGAGGAAACCGTTCAGGAGGCACCTGTGCAGCCGGAGGCAAAAGCTTCTGCGCAGCCGGTAAAGAATCCGAAATCATCTCAGCAGGAAATTGAGAGCGGGATCCAGAATATCCAGAAAGAAATTACGCAGCAGAATGAGACAGTTAAGAAAGAATATCATTATCCGCCGCTCAAGCTTCTGAAGCGGGGAGACGGGAAGTCGCAGGGTGATTCGGATGAACATCTTCGCAAGACTGCCAAAAAGCTGCAGGACACGCTGCATAATTTTGGCGTTAATGTAACCGTAACAAACGTAAGCTGCGGTCCGACAGTTACAAGATATGAGTTACAGCCGGAAATGGGCGTCAAAGTCAGCAAGATCGTCAATCTGGCAGATGATATCAAGCTGAATCTGGCAACTCCGGATATTCGTATTGAAGCTCCGATACCAGGCAAAGCTGCGGTTGGTATTGAAGTACCGAATAAGGAAAATCATGCAGTTATGCTCAGGGAGATTCTGCAGTCGCAGGAATTCCAGTCAGCAAGATCCAAAATGTCTTTTGCAGTCGGTAAGGACATTGCCGGAAAACCGGTTGTTGCAGATATTGCCAAAATGCCGCATCTTCTGATCGCGGGAGCAACAGGCTCCGGTAAGTCTGTCTGCATCAATACACTGATCGTGAGTATTCTTTATAAGGCATCGCCGGATGATGTCAAACTGATCATGATCGACCCGAAGGTGGTAGAACTCAGCGTGTACAATGGTATTCCACATCTGTTTATTCCGGTCGTGACGGATCCGAAGAAGGCTGCCGGTGCGCTGAACTGGGCTGTTTCGGAGATGATGAGCCGATACAACACTTTTGCGGAGTACAGTGTGCGTAACCTGCAGGAATACAATCGCAAGGTAGAGGGAATGCGGATTCCGGAAGGCGAGGAACGTCCGGAAAAGATGCCGCAGATCATCATTATTGTCGACGAGCTTGCAGACCTTATGATGGTCGCACCGGGCGAAGTAGAAGATGCGATCTGTCGTCTGGCACAGCTTGCACGTGCTGCGGGCATCCATCTGATCATTGCGACACAGCGTCCGTCTGTAAATGTCATTACTGGTCTGATCAAGGCGAATATGCCGTCGAGAATTGCGTTTTCTGTATCATCCGGTGTCGATTCCAGAACGATCCTGGATATGAATGGTGCCGAGAAACTTCTTGGTAAGGGAGATATGCTCTTTTATCCGCAGGGATATCAGAAGCCGGCCAGATTGCAGGGCGCTTTTGTATCTGACGAGGAAGTCAGCAATATCGTTGCTTTTCTTACCGAAAAAAATCCTGGAACGCAGTATGATTCTCAGGTTGAGCAGCAGGTAAATACAGCGGGGCTTTCTGGTGGTGCAGGTGCGGCTTCCGGTGATGACCGTGATGTTTATTTTGTGGATGCCGGTAAATTCATCATCGAAAAGGAAAAAGCATCTATCGGTATGCTTCAGAGAATGTTCAAAATCGGTTTCAACAGGGCGGCGAGAATTATGGATCAGCTTTGTGATGCCGGAGTAGTCGGACCGGAAGAGGGAACAAAACCACGTAAGGTACTGATGTCTGCAGAAGAATTTGAGAATTATATAGAGGAATATCTTTAAATGGAAATAAAAATCGTTACCGTAGGAAAAATCAAAGAAAAGTATCTGAATGACGGAATTGCGGAATATGCGAAGCGTCTGAGTCGTTACTGCAAACTGACCTTCTGTCAGGTTCCGGATGAGAAGACTCCGGACAAGGCATCCGATGCCTTGAATGAGCAGATCAAAAATACAGAAGCAGAGCGACTGATGAAGCATATTCGTGAGCAGGATTACGTCATTGCACTTGCGCTAGATGGAAAGATGCTTGATTCCGTGGAATTGTCGGAGAAAATCGGACGTCTGGGAGTAGAGGGTAAAAGCTCGGTCGCATTTGTGATCGGTGGTTCGCTGGGGCTTGGAAATGAAGTCCTGAAAAGAGCAGATTATAAGCTGAGTTTTTCAAAGATGACATTCCCGCATCAGCTGATGCAGATGATTCTGTTGGAGCAGATCTATCGTGGGTACAGAATACTGAATCATGAGCCTTATCATAAATAATAATGCAGCAACCCGGGGCAATCCGGTTTGTATAAATGCAAGTGTGACTGCCGTCACAGACAGTTACGTGATTTCCACAAAAGGAGGATATGTGATATGACAACAGAAAGAGTAGAAAACATGAGCGGCGGAGCGGGACATGTCCTGATCAAACGTCTGCTTGATGAAAAACAGTTAAACGGCAAGTGCAGAATGTATGCACAGGTAACTCTGGAGCCGGGATGTGCGATCGGTTATCATGAGCATCATAACGAAAGTGAGACCTATTATATTATTTCCGGTAAGGGAATTTACAGTGATAACGGAACACTTCGTATGGTACAGCCAGGTGATGTGACATTTACACCGGATGGCATGGGCCATGGACTTACAAACAGCGGAGATGAAGATCTGGTAATTATGGCACTGATCATTCTGGACTAATGGGGGCAGATCCAATGGCGGCAGAACTGAATCTTGAAAAATTTGAAGAATTTATTGCACAGTATCCGATCTTTGAGTATCGTCTTCTGAAGACGGAAAGTCTTTCTGTGGAAGAAAGGGTGCGAATTGTCTGCCGACAGGAATGTGAACGATATGGATCGACCTGGGCCTGTCCGCCGGCAGTGGGAACTCTGAAAGAATGTGAAGACAGGATCCGTAAATACGAACAGGCAGTTTTCTTTTCCAGTGTGGCAGAGGTTTCGGATCTTCTGAATATGTCAGAAATGCTGGCAACGAGAGATGCACATGAAGAACTGACAACGGCAGTGGCAGATTTCCTGAAAGAGCAGGGATTTGAAACATTTACATTATCTACAGAATCCTGTGATATCTGTGAGGATTGTGCGTATCCGCATGGGGAGCCCTGCAGACATCCGGACAGGATGCACCCGTGTCTGGAAAGCCATGGAGTCGTAGTCAGTGAGATTGTCGAAAAACAGCAGATGGAATACAATCTCGGCGGAAATACGATACTCTGGTTTTCCATGGTATTGTTCACCGGACAGAAATAAACAGCAGAAGGGAAGATAAGATTCTGCAAAAGGATTGGAAACATAAAAGAAACCTCTCCGGCGTATAGTTGTAATAAGCGCCGGGGAGGTTTTGATCGTTATGGGAAAAGCAGACAGATGGAAGGAAAATCTGGTTACCTCTCTGGAAATACCGCGTGATCTGGCTATGAAGGAAACGGTAATAACGGTTACAGGGCGTCATCAGGTCTCGGTCTGCAATTATCGGAGCATTGTACGGTATGAAAAAGAGGAAATCGTACTTCTGACATTTCGCGGCCGGCTGGTGATACAGGGAAAAAAGCTGCAGATCCCTGTTTATACACCGGAAGAAATGTATATACAGGGCGTGATCACAGAAATCATACTGGAACGTTAGGGGGAGATCATGAAAAGGAAGAGCGAATTTCGAAGAGGCTATGTAAAAGTGCGGATTCAGGGCGAACAGACCGAGCGTTTTCTGAATCTCTGCCGGGCGAGAAATATCCGTATCTTTGATCTCAGACGGGAAACGGATCAGAGTCTGACCGGATGTTTTCGGGTCCCGGATTTTTTCAGATTGTCACCGATACACAGAAAAACAAAAGTTAAGATACATATCCTGGAAAAACATGGACTGCCCTTCTTTTTTTACAGAAGTAAAAAGAGAAAGGCTTTTTTTGTTGGGATAATTCTGTGTATGCTTTTTCTTCATCTCTGTACAGGTCGATTATGGGAAATTGATGTGGAGGGAAATGTCAGAAACAGTACGCCTGAGATATTGGGATTTCTGGAACAGCAGGGAATCGTGCATGGGATGGCCCGCAGTCAGATAAGCTGCAGTGAGATCGCGGCTGAGCTTCGCAAAAAATATCCGGATATAACGTGGGTTTCCGCTAAACTGGATGGGACACGGCTTCTGCTGACGGTGAAAGAAGGGATTTTTGCAGAGAGCCGTAATGAGATTGAGGAGAATCCATGTGATATTACGGCGGAACAGGATGGCGAGATCGTAAAAATGATCACACGTGCGGGGGTGCCGAAGAAAAAGGCTGGGGATTTCTGTAAGAAAGGAGAACTTCTTGTTTCCGGAATTCTGGAACTCAAAAATGACAGCCAGGAAGTGATAAAATATGATGCCGTTCACGCAGATGCAGATATTTATATAAAGAGACAGAAAGCATATTATCGTGAGATTCCTGTACTGTATAAGGCAGAAAAGATGACCGGTAAGGAAAAAAAGGGCGGGTATATCCGTGTCGGAAATTTTTATATCGGGGCAGGTGATCAGACAAAAGAGGGATGGAAGCAAATGGTGGAAGAGAATAAAATCTATCTGACCTCCAGCTTTTGTCTGCCGGTTTCATGGGGGATCATCTCTCAGAAACAGTACACAATGGTCAGAAAAGAATACAGTGAAACAGAAGTCAGAGAGCTTGCGTGGCGCGAATTACAGCGTTACGAAGAAAAATTAATGCAAAAAGGGGTTCAAATATCTGCAAATAATGTTAAAATAGAGGTTGACCATAAAACCTGTATAAGTAAAGGGTTTTTGGAAATTATTGAGAAAATCGGAGAGGAAACTCCTGTAGAAATACCGGAGCAGCCTGCAGAAAGGACAACAGAGGATGGCTAACAGCATTATTGAGCTTTATACGCAGGTGCCTGCAGATCTGGAAGGAAATGTGTTCGGGCAGTTTGACGAACATCTGAAACTGATAGAACGTACCTTAAACGTGACGCTGATATCCAGAGATGGCATGCTGAAGATCCTGGGTACAGAGCAGAGCGCGACTCAGGCAAAAAAACTGATCGAGGAGCTGGTTGTTCTTGCCGGAAGAGGCAATACCATAACAAGACAGAATGTCAGTTATGCACTGTCTTTTGCCATGGAAGAACGTAACCAGGTCCTTACGGAAATAGATAAAGATTTTATCTGCAATACCATACAGGGCCGACCGATCAAGCCCAAGACACTTGGGCAGAGAGAATATGTAGAGCAGATCCGTAAAAAAATGATCGTATTTGGAATAGGACCTGCGGGAACAGGTAAGACTTATCTTGCCATGGCAATGGCAGTCACTGCATTTCGAAACGAGGAAGTCAGTCGTATCATTCTGACCAGACCGGCGATCGAGGCAGGGGAGAAACTGGGATTCCTTCCGGGAGATCTTCAGAGCAAGGTAGACCCGTACCTGCGTCCGTTATATGATGCGCTTTATCAGATCATGGGTGCAGACAGCTTTGCAAAAAACATGGAAAGAGGACTGATCGAGGTAGCACCGCTTGCCTATATGCGAGGACGTACCCTGGATAATGCGTTCATCATTCTGGATGAAGCGCAGAATACCACACCGGCACAGATGAAGATGTTCCTGACCCGTATCGGATTTGGCTCCAAGGTCGTTGTTACCGGTGATGCTTCGCAGAAAGACCTTCCGAAAGACGCTGTATCCGGTCTTGATATTGCAGCGAAGGTTCTTAAGAAGATTGATGATATTGGCTTCTGCCAGCTTACCAGCAAGGACGTTGTCCGTCACCCGCTGGTGCAGCAGATTGTCCAGGCATATGATGACTATGAAAAGAAACAGAAACCGTCCAGAAGTACCGGTGGTACCAGAACGGTCCGGAGGAAAAAGAATGACCATACAGATTGATTATGAAGCAGAACGTAAACTGGACATTGATTATGAGAAGCTGACAGCTATGATAGCAGAGCATATTCTGGAAACAGAAAACTGTCCTTATGATGTCTGTGTGAATCTTGTGATCACAGATAATGAAGAAATCAAGAGAGTAAATGCTGAATTCCGTTCGATCGGAGCACCGACAGATGTGCTTTCTTTCCCGATGATCCCGTTTGAGACACCGGCAGATTACTCTGTGATCGAAGATGATGACAGCTATTTTGATCTGGATACAGATGAACTGATCCTGGGAGATGTGATGATCTCCGTGGACAAGGTTTATGCACAGGCAGAGGAATATGGACACAGTGTAGAGAGAGAATTCAGTTTCCTTTTTGCACACAGCATGCTCCATCTGCTTGGATATGATCACATGGAGCCGGATGAGGCGGCAGTGATGGAAGCCAAACAGGCAAAGGCACTGGAGGATCTGGGAATTACCAGATAAGGAATGCCGGAAGAGAGAATATCGTCGAAAAAGAACTATAATATACAACTGGAGAATAAATATTGTGAATTATCGTGAGTTACTGAAAGACAAAAAACGTATTGTGATCAAGGTGGGTTCTTCCTCTCTGATCCACAAAGAAACAAATAAACTGGATCTTCGAAAACTTGAGGTACTCGTAAGAGAGTTGAGTGATCTGCATAATCAGGGCAAGGATGTGGTTCTGGTCACTTCAGGTGCGGTAGCAGTTGGTGCAGCTGCGTTTGGTATGCACGGTAAACCGGCAGAACTTAAGAAAAAACAGGCCTGTTCGGCAGTTGGACAGGCCCGTCTGATGATGATCTATCAGAAACTTTTTTCCGAATATAATCAGATGGCGGCACAGATCCTGATGACTAAAAGCACAATGGTCAACAACCTGAACCGTATGCATGCGAGAAATACGTTTGAAGAGCTGATGACACTGGGGGCTATCCCGATCGTTAATGAGAATGACTCCATTTCAAGCTATGAGCTGGAGATGCTGGAGTCCTTCGGAGATAATGATACATTGTCTGCCGTTATTGCAGGACTGATCGGAGCAGATCTTCTGATTCTGCTTTCAGATATCGATGGTCTTTTTACGGATGACCCGAATACAAATCCGAATGCGGAATTTATTGATATTGTGGAACAGCTGGATGAAAATCTGCTGCGTATGGGCAAGGGACCTAAGAGTAAGGTAGGAACCGGTGGAATGGCAACGAAACTGACAGCGGCCGAGATTGCAACAGCAGCCGGTGCCGATATGGTCATTGCAAATGGCCGAGATTTTCATGTGATCCACAAGATCATGGAAGGCAGAAAATATGGCACATTATTTGTCGAAAACAAAAAAGAAGAATTCTTTCTGATTGATTATATAGAGCGACTTCTTTAATACGATTCAGGACTTTTCAGGAGGAAATAATTATGATGGATAATAAGAAAATAGACCGTATTAATACGCTGGCACATAAGGCAAAGAGTGTAGGTCTGACAGAAGAAGAAAAAGCGGAACAGGCAGAGCTTCGAAAGGAGTATATTGCCGCAGTACGTAAGAATCTCAGAGCACAGCTGAATAACATTGATGTCAAAGAAAACGATGGTTCTGTTATAAACCTGGGAGAAAAATATGGAAGAAAAAAAGGCAATTAGAAAACAGATCTTTGCAGCAAGAAAAGCACACACAGATCAGCAGATCGATGACTGGAGCAAAAAGATTGCAGAAACGGTCACTTCTCTTTCTGAGTACAGAGACAGTCAGAGAATTCTGGCTTATGCCGATTACAATCATGAGGTGATGACCAGATATATCATAGAGGCTGCCTGGAAGGACGGTAAAGAAGTAGCGGTTCCCAAAGTAGTCGGAAAGGACATGGTATTCTACAAACTGACCGATTTTGCACAGCTGGAGGCAGGGTATTTCGGCATTCCGGAGCCTGCACACGGAGAGATTGTTCAGTGGGAAGAGGCCCTTATGATCATGCCGGGAGTGGCTTTTGACAGGGCAAATCACAGAGTAGGATATGGTGGTGGCTTTTATGACCGTTTTCTGGAAAAACATCCGCAGATCAGGAGAGTTGCGGTGGCATTTGAATTCCAGATGATGCCGGAGGTGCCGACGGAACCTACAGATATTTCACCGGAGATCATCGTTACAGAAGAAGAGATTTATCGTTTGAAATAAATTATTTTATAATGGGCGGAACTGCCCCGAGGAGGTTATGCTATGAATGAAATGCTGTTACAGCTTGGACAGAATGCGAAGGAAGCAGAAAATACTCTGCGTACCATAACCACAAACAAAAAGAATCAGGTACTTGCTGCAGTTGCACAGCATCTGGTGGAATGCACAGAAGAGCTTATCAGAGCAAATGCAGCAGATGTTGAGAATGGCAAAAAGAACAATATGCCGGAGGGACTTGTTGACAGACTTCTTCTTACACCGGAAAGAATCCAGGGGATGGCAGAGGGACTGCAGCAGCTTGTGGCACTGGAAGACCCGATCGGGGAAGTGACAGGAATGAAAAAACGTCCGAATGGTCTCCTGATCGGACAGAAAAGAGTTCCGCTCGGTGTCATCGGAATCATTTATGAGGCACGTCCGAATGTAACGGCAGATGCGTTTGGTCTTTGCTTTAAGACTGGTAATGTTGTGATCCTGAAGGGCGGCAGTGATGCGATTCATTCTAATGAAGCGATCGTAAAATGTATTCGTGAAACACTGAAGGCAAATGGTGTGACAGAGAACGCGATCCAGCTGATCCAGGATACATCCAGAGAGACAGCAGCCGAATTCATGAAAATGAACGAGTATGTAGATGTACTTATCCCGCGAGGCGGCAAGGGACTGATCAAAGCGGTTGTCAACCAGAGTACGATTCCGGTCATTGAGACAGGAACGGGAAACTGTCATATTTATGTAGATGAGAGTGCAGATCTGGACATGGCAGTGGATATTATCATGAATGCAAAGACACAGAGAGTGGGTGTGTGCAATGCATGTGAATCCCTCCTTGTAAATGCCAGTGTCAAGGAAGCACTTCTTCCGGTCCTTGCAAAACGTCTCCAGGAAAAGCATGTACAGATGCGCGCAGATAAGGAAGCACTGCAGCTGATGCCGGGAGCCGTGGCTGCATCAGAAGAAGACTGGGGAACGGAATATCTGGATTACATACTGTCCATTAAAGTGGTGTATTCTGTAGACGAGGCTATTGCACATATCAATCGGTATAATACGGGACATTCTGAGGCAATCATCACCAATAATTATGCCAATGCTCAGAAATTCCTGGATGAAGTTGATGCGGCAGCAGTATATGTTAATGCATCTACCAGATTTACGGATGGATTTGAATTCGGATATGGTGCAGAAATCGGCATCAGTACCCAGAAGCTTCACGCCAGAGGACCGATGGGACTGCTTGCACTGACAACGACCAAATACATCATCTATGGAAACGGACAGATCCGTCAGTAGAGATGACAGTTGCTGTGAACGGAGTGAACAGTAACCGATAGCCTTTATACAGGACAGGTGATTTGACAATTAAAGAAGGCGTGTGTATAATTATCTATAGTTTAGAGATGCAAACTTTTTTGTGTGACAGGAAATTACTCGGTAATCTTCCTGTTACATAAAAGATAAGATTGATATACGCACTACGGGAGGACTGAAATTGAGACGAAAACAGTTATATGCGTTTATTTTGGCAGGCGCACTTGCAATGAGCAGTGCACCGGCAGCTGTATTTGCAGCTGAGGGCGAAACAGCAGCTGCATCTGAAGCATCAGAGGAGGCTCCGGCTGAAGGCGATTCTGCAGCAGATGACAGTTCTGCACAGGAGACTCCTGCGGAAGAAACTCCTGCACCTGAGACACCGGAAGAACCGGCAGCAGAAACACCGGTACCGGAGACTCCAGTGACAGAAGCACCGACAGAGCAGCCACAGGAGCAGGAAGAAACCCCGGCACCGGAGGTTACAGAAACTCCGGATGTTGGAGAAACTTCAGCGGGTATCCTGGTTACGATAAATGGTGTTACCACACCTTATAATACAATTCAGGAAGCGATTGACAATGTTCCTGCACCAACGACGGATGCAGAGGGCAATGTACAGATTCCTGTTGTTGAGATTACGAAGGATCAGAGTATTTCCGCACCAATCACGGTTAAAGACGGCAAACGGGTAAGCATCACTGCCACGGCACAAGTGAAGTTTACAAGAGCAGAAGGCTTTACAGATGAGATGTTTACAGTAAGTGGTGCTGACAGTGAACTTGCATTAGAAGTGGAAGGTGACGGAGCAAGCCTTACACTTGACGGTACATCAGCAGGTACTGTTAAGACACTCATTTCTGTGAGTGATTCCGCTTCACTGGAAGTATATGACGGAGTAACACTTACCAACAACATTACAACAGATAATGGTGGAGCCATCAGCAATAACGGCGGTAAGCTTATGCTTGCCGGCGGTACAGTAACTACCAATACAGGAGTCAAAGGTGCTGTTTACAGTACTACAACGGTGTGTGTACAGGGTGGAATCCAGGTAACAGAGAATAAGAACAGTGATGGCGCAGCTGCCAACCTGTTCGTGGAGCTTGCAGATACATCTGAGCCGGCGGTTAAGGTGACCGGTGCATTTGCGGAAACAGCAGCGATCGGGTATACAGATGCAGCAGCTGAAGCAGGCAAGACCGTTATCGCGATCGGCAAAAACGAAGCGGATCAGCCGTATGTAAGCACAGAAGAATTCGCAAAGGCAGTAGCCGGATTTAAGTATGATGCAGCCGGATATGAATTTAAGGTTTCCAAGAGCGGGGACACGGCGACACTTGAGAAAACAGCAGATACACCAGAACCTCCGGTTGAGGAGCCGTTTAAGGTCACACAGGTTGGTCAGGTAACAGCTTCTGACTGGGAAAATTACAGTAAAGTGACTGTGCGTTTTACAGCTACAGAGGACTGTAAATATTATGGTATGTACGTAGATGGAAAAGCTTTTGACGATAGCAAAGCCCAAAAAAAAGCATCAAAAGGCAAAACCATTACACTTACTGCCAAGAACATATCATCTTCTGCTAAGTCAATAGTTATCTATGCCAAGAGTATTTCAACCGGTAAGACGACGACATGTGTAATTCCACTTGAGAATCGTCCGGCAAAACCGGCTGCGTTTGAACTCAAACAGCAGGGTGATGATACATGGTATAAGAACAATCATAATAAGCTGAAACAGGTCAAAGTTACGACAAATCATAATTGTAACTGGTATTATGAGCTTGTTGCATCCGGAACAAAAGCAGCTGATATAAAATATGACAAGAGCAAGAAGACAAAATCTGCCAAAGCAGGTTCTACACTTCCTCTGAAGGCTATCGAAGTAAAAGACGGAAATTATGCACTTGCAGTTGTTGCCAAGTCTACAGAAGACGAAACAGTACAGAAAATTGTGATTGAATTCAAAAACCGTCCGGAAAAGAAAGCAGCCAGAGCAGCCAGAACATATACGATCAATGATAATAAAGTCTCCGGTCTGGAAGGAGCAATGAAATTCTTCCCGGGTAAGGCATATTCTTTCACGGTAGAAGAAGCAGGTATGGCAGATAAAGAATATATTGCCGGGGATGAGAGATACCAGTTTGCATACTGGAGTACCAGCTCTGACGGAAGTAATCCACAGAGTAAGATGCAGATTATGGCTTCAAAAGGAATGTCAACGGAGAAAACCATTCCTCTGTATGTGTTCTTCCAGAAGTACAGATTTAATGGTGAGGGATGGGATGCAGTCGGAAAGCCGGAAGCTCTGCAGATGAGTTTTCAGTCAGCCGGTTACACAGAAAAGGAACTGCAGGAATACCTCAAGGAAGCGAAGGAAAATGGAACCGTCATTCCGGGATATGAAAACGAGACAGGTGGAGGAGGTTCAGGAGAAGATGCTGAACTGACTGCAACAGCTGCAGCTTCAGAGAAGGATGCAGGCTCCAAATCAAAATCTGCCGTATCCACAGCAGATGAATCCCCGATCGGAACAATGTCTGCACTGGCAGCACTTTCCCTTCTGGCAGGCGGATATATTGTGATTCGCAAGCGCAAAAAAGAAGAACTGTAATCCATTACGGATTTTGTGAAAGACAGGTCATTTTGGCCTGTCTTTTTACATATAATAGTACAGAAACCTATAGATTGACAGCTTATATACATACAAGAGGGCAGAGCTATGATCAATACGGACAGGACATTTTGTACTTATGAGAACATTTATTATGAAATGTGGGAAACAGCAGGGCGCTATACAGAAATCGCACAGTTTCAGGTGATCGGCAAAAGTCATGATGACAGGATGATTCCGATGGTGCAGCTTGGACATGGTGTGGAGACAGTTTTCTGTATTGCAGGATTAAGCGGCAGAGACAGATGTATGCCGGTATATCTTCTGGAGATGCTGAAGGAGTATACAAGGGCATGGGAATGTGGCTGGAAACTGGACGAGCTTTATGATCTGCGGAATTTGCTGGAAAGATGGAAATTCTGTTTCATACCGCTTCTGAATCCGGATGGATATGAGATATACGAGAAGGATTTTTTTGCGATCAGAAATCCTGTGTATCGTCAGATGCTACGGATGCAGGAGATTCCCTGCAAAGAGTTTAACGGCAACGGTCGCGGAATTATTCTGAAAAATAATTTTCCTACACAATATTACAAAAGAAGACAGATACACAGTCAGCCGGCAAGTGAAAACGAAACAAAGGCACTGGTAAAAGTCTTTCAGGAAAATCCGGGGCGTGGTCTTCTTTCTTTTGGCTATTCGGAAAGACGTATTTTGTATTTCAGACAGCCGCAGTCGTTTGCTGCCAATCAGAAGAGTTATCGGCTTGCAAGGCATTTACAGAAACAGGCGGCAATGAAGTCTGATAAGATGAAATTCCAGCTGGATGATATGGAGCCGACAGGGAAGAGAGGATATGGTTCACCGGAACAGTTTTATGCGGAAATATGCAGGCAGCCATCCTTTCGAATTGAAATTCCGGAAAGAACCAGAGAAGGAGAAACAGTTCCGGATGAAAAAGAATACAGAGAAATACGTACATTGCCGCTGGAATATCTTTTTTCTCTCTGACAGACTTGCGCAGGAAACGAAATTCCTGTATATTAAATAATAGTGCTTTGAAAGCATAAATCGCGTTAACACAGCAATTTGTCATTACCGAAAATGAAGGAGTTATACGAAATGATAAACGAATCCGCTAAAGGACAGAATACAAGTGCAGAGGAAACTCTGCGTCAGCGTTCATTTATAGAACTTGCACAGGCATTGACCGCACAGAAGTCCAACACTCTTGGACGTCCGTTGACGTATTGTCTGACAACATTCGGATGTCAGATGAACGAAAAGCAGTCAGAAGCTGTTGCCGGAATCATGGACGAAATCGGCTATCACAGACAGGACAACGAAGAAGCAGATGTGGTTATCTATAATACCTGCACTGTCCGTGAAAATGCAAACCTCAAGGTATACGGAAGACTGGGACATCTCCACAGCCTGAAAGATCATAACCCGGATATGAAAATTATTCTTTTTGGATGTATGATGCAGGAACAGCATGTCGTAGATAAAATCAAAAAGTCATATCCATTTGTAAATCTGGTGTTTGGAACACATAATATCTTCAAATATGCGGAGCTCTTTTATGAGATGCTCCAGTCTGAGCGGCAGATCGTGGATATCTGGGAAGGTACAGATCAGATTGTCGAAGATCTGCCGACGGAGAGAAATTACACATTTAAATCCGGTGTGAATATCATGTTCGGATGCAATAATTTCTGCAGCTACTGTATCGTTCCATATGTAAGAGGACGTGAGAGAAGCCGTGAGCCGGAAGCAATCGTAAAAGAAGTAAAAAGCCTGGTTGCCGATGGCGTTTCTGAAGTTATGCTGCTTGGCCAGAATGTAAATTCCTATGGAAAAACGCTGGAACATCCGGTGACCTTTGCACAGCTTCTGGAAATGCTGGAGGATATCGAAGGTCTCAGACGTATCCGCTTTATGACTTCTCATCCGAAGGATCTTTCTGATGAGCTGATCGAGACCATGGCCAGAAGTAAGAAAATCTGCCATCATCTGCATCTTCCGCTTCAGTCGGGAAGCAGCCGCATTCTTAAGAATATGAACAGACGTTATGACAAAGAAAAATATCTGGGCCTGGTAGAGAAGATCCGTACAGCAATTCCGGATATTTCTCTGACAACAGATATCATTGTCGGCTTTCCGGGAGAGACAGAGGAAGATTTCCAGGAGACGCTGGATGTAGTATCCAAATGTGGTTATGATACTGCTTTTACATTCCTGTATTCCAGAAGAAGCGGTACACCTGCTGCCGAGATGGAACAGGTACCGGAGGATGTTGCCAAAGAACGTTTTAACCGTCTGCTTGCACTTGTTCAGCAGGAGGGACGCAAACGTTCATCCAGATTTGAAGGAACCGTGCAGGAAGTACTGGTAGAGGAAGAAAGCAGAGAAAAAGGAATATTTACAGGAAGAACAGAATACAATCTTCTGGTACATTTCCCGGGAACAGAGGATCTTCTCGGAAAATATGTAAAAGTAAGACTGGATGAATGCCATGGATTCTACTATATGGGTTCCATTGCAGAGTGATTCTGTTTTCAACGGTGTGAACAGTAATATATTTTTTGTTATAAATTTGACAGACTATAAGGTTTGTGGTACTGTTACAGAGAAGTGATATTTATTAACCGGGTTATTGCGAGCAAGGTGAACAGTGACCAATGTTCAGGAGGAAAATGTTATGAGAAAAAGAAGTGTAAAAACAGCAGCTACAGCAGCTAAGACAACTGCAGCAAAAACAACAGCAAAAACAACAGAAGCTATCACAGAGACAGCCGCAAAGGTTGAAGAAACTGTAAAGGCAGCTGCTCAGAAAGTAGAAGAATCCGCAACAGCAGTTAAGGCTGCAACCAAGACAGCAACAAAGGCTGTTCGTAAAGCAGCAACTACAAGAATAAAAGAAGTATCTCTTGAAATCTTTGAGACAAATGTATCTCTGAAAGCTGTAGAAAAGGCTGTCAAGAAAGAAGTTGCAGAAAAAGGCCTTGAAGGAGAGATCTGCATTTATATCAATGCAGAAAGAAGAGCTGCATATTACACTGTAAATCAGGAAGGTTCTGACGAATACAAGATTGACCTTGGAAATTTATAATTGATGAAACTGTATCTTGCGCCACTTGAGGGAATAACCAATCATATTTATCGAAAAGCGCTGTATCAGTGTTTTGGCGGTTTTGATAAATATTTTATTCCCTTCATCAGGGCAAAACAGAATCTGAATTTCAGCGGAAGAGAAAAAAAGGATATTTCTCCGGAAAATAATCTGGGAATGTATGCGGTTCCGCAGATACTGACAAAGAATGCAGATGACTTTCTTCAAACAGCAAATCAGCTCAGAGAGTATGGCTATCAGGAAGTGAATCTGAATCTTGGATGTCCGTCCAAAACAGTAGTTACCAAAGGCTGTGGTGCAGGATTTCTGGATCGTCCGGAAGAACTGGAGCGTTTTCTGGATAAGATTTTTTCCGGAACAGATATGCGGATTTCCGTGAAGACACGGCTTGGGATGGAAGATGCGGAAGGTTTTCCTCATCTGATGGAGATTTATAATCGTTTTCCAATGGAAGAGCTTATCATCCACCCAAGAGTGCAGAAGGATTTTTACAAAAACATTCCTGATCTGGAGGTGTTTGGTGAGGCACTGGCCTGCAGCAGACATCCGGTCTGTTACAATGGTGATATTTTTTCATCCGGCGATTTCCGGAGGATCAGCGAAAGATTTCCGGATGTGGAGCGTTTTATGATGGGACGCGGCGTGCTGGCGAATCCGTCACTTGCACGTGAGATTCGAGGTGGAAAAGCCGCAGATCAGCAGGATATTCGACATTTTCATGATATTCTGTATCATACATACTGCGAAGAGGTATCCGGTGACAGAAATGTTCTTTTCAAAATGAAGGAACTCTGGTTTTATCTGGCACCGATGTTTGCAGACAGCAAAAAGTATGCCAAGAAGATCAAAAAGAGTGAAAAATGCATAGTATATGAAAGTGCGGTGAATGAACTGTTTGCGAATTGTGCATTTACCGGCAGTCAGGAACAGTAAATAAAAGTAAATAAAAAGGAAAGGCAATGAGCGATGAATGCTCACGGCCTTTCCTTTTGTGTTGGTGAAAAAATTAATAATTGCTGTTTTCTGTGGTGATGGTAAACGGCGCGGTATCGGATGTGCCGGTATCAGATCCGCTGGTATCTGTATCCTCAGATGACTCTGAATAGTCAGGAGAAGTATCATAACCATTATCTGTGAAAGTGTCTCCGGATCCCTCATCAGATGGATAATCGATCTGATCAGAGGAATCGTAACCACCCTGATCGGAAGAACCTTCATCAGCAACATCATCACTGCTCTGGCTGTCATCAGAAGTTCCAGGATCAGGAACGTAATCGGTCTGATCGGAAGGAGTGGTGGTTTCGGTAGAACCGGTATCCTCAGAAGAATCATAATCGCTGTTGTAATCGTAATTGCTCTCTTCGGTATAGATGTTAAATCCGGCATCTTCCTGACTGGAGCGAAGTGCTTCGGCTTCGGCAGCAGTTTCCGGTGCCTCTTTGACCGTAGCTTTTGCTTTGGCGGCAACGGCAGCATCCTTTGGAACGATTGCGTAGACTGCAAACATGGCACAGGAAAAAGCCAGCGCCATAAATGCGATACGGATTTCGTCTTTGTATCTCATAAAAATTACCTCTTTTTGTGTTTGATTATTGTTTTTTATTATAGCATGCTTTTTGAGATTTTTGTAAAAAATAAAATACTTTCCAATATTTTTATCGCCGTTCAGTCAACCCAGTCAACCATCAAGTCAGAGAGGATGAAATATCGAAATTTTCTCATTGCGACATCTTGAACCTCCTGCCCAGATGTGTTAAACTTAAATCTATTTTTAGTTAAACTATTAAATAAATTTCGCCGGTTGATTATTGTACGGCATTTGTATATAATAAAGAAAAAGAGATTATAAATTTACAGCCAATAAAGAGGAGGTGTTGTTATGGCTACATCTAGTATTTTAACTAATGTTGTGATTAAGGATTCAAAAAAAGCAGAAGTACTTGCAAATGCGTTGGAAGCATCCAGTCGTGATCCGAAACGTAAGCCTTCTGCACCAACGATTCCGGTACTTACAGATGTGAACGCTGTTAGAAGATTTTTTGCACAGAAAGGGCAGAAATAGTGAGCAATTATGCAGTCATGAATATTTTGGATTTTATGGATGTGATTGGAGAGGACAATTTGAAGGTTGTCCTCTCTGAGTTTTCATGTCCGAAAAATCTGGAAATAGAAGAGTTTATGCGAAAAAATGCAATTGAATTTGCAAAAAGGAAAACCTCAATTACATATCTTTTAGTGGATGATGAATGTAGAATACATGGTATTTTTGCAGTAACCCATAAAGCATTGCAGGTTATGGGACAAGAACTGTCTGGTACTGTGAGGAAAAAATTGCAGAGATATGCACAGGCAGATGAAGAAACAGGCGAATTAACATTATCTGCATTTCTGATCGGTCAATTTGGAAAGAATTATCAATATACAGATATAGCAACTGTTACTGGAGTTCAGTTGATGGATGCAGCTTTTGAAGTTTTAGAGAATGTACAGCATCAAATTGGCGGTGGAGTTGTATATCTTGAATGCGAAGAAAAACCGCAGTTGTTGAATTTTTACCAAAATGATATAAACCGTTTTAGAGTATTTGGAGAACGATATTCAGAAAAAGATCAGACGAAGTATATTCAATTGCTTAAAACTTTTTAAAAGAATAAGAAAAACGATATAAATGCTGTTGTTGGAAATGAATATGCGATTCCAATGGAAAAGGATTTCAGAGAGGATGTGAGTATTATGTGTAATTTAAGCCAGAAAATTAAAG
>ERZ1026850.212-NODE-212-length-38362-cov-6.999948_pt1 | contig 38362 bp, 34 predicted proteins | sample MGYA00380155_ERZ1026850 | MGnify/ENA primary metagenome ERZ1026850 (study PRJEB33269, sample SAMEA4719791) | human gut metagenome | biome: human-associated habitat; feature: organic feature; material: feces | place: Cameroon | collected 2013-10 ... | reverse complement strand
TATTATGTTAAATAATATTGGGTTTTTAAATATTTTACAGGGGTAGCCCCCCTTTGGGAGGGGCGCAAGGGGGCATAGTGACCTCACGAAAAAATTTTTTCTTCTTTTTTGGGGGTATTTTTGCGTTTTGTGTATTGGTTTGTTAACGTGTGTGAAAATTTGTAATGTATTCCAAAAATATTCGTCTTTATGTATATTTATGCAGTTTGTGATTGTATTAACTATTGTTTGCGTTTGTTTACATATTTATTCTATTGACATTGTTTTGAGGGTTATCGCCTTTTTTGAAGGCCGAAGCTTCATTTAATGTAGTTAAAAGAGCAGTAAGATTATAGGTTTTATGGGGGTTTATGCAGCATTGAAGGATAATAATGAGTATCTTTATCGTGCAGATGCGAGATTGTGTTTGGGTGAGCTTAGGGTTCATACATTCATGATTGTAGCGTTCATCGGCGTTTGCGGTGTGTAGATACTCCATGTTGCTGACGGATTTGGTAGTATGGAGGCCGCAAGTGAGAATTAACGAAAAGAATAGAGTATGAAGAAGATTATGTTTAACGACAAGTACGGTCTCACGCAGGCTGTCCTCAAAGGCAGAAAGACCCAGACAAGACGTATTCTGAATCCTGCAATGCTTTTCGAGCGTTTGGGCACATACGAAGGTTGGGCAAAAGAATCTATTGCTGATTGGAAGGAATCTTGTAAAGCCCGACTTTACAAAGCAGAGGGTGAAGAACTGCAAAAAATGCTTGATTACGCCTTGGAGCATTCACCATACAAGGTTGGCGAAACCATAGCCATTGCCCAGAGATACGAAGATATGGCAAAGGACGATGATTTTTTCCGTTTTTGTAGCAAAAATGGAATACTTTTGGGGGACATCATATACGAGAAAGGGTGCTTCAACAAGATGTTTGTCCGTGCAGACTTTATGCCTCATCATATTCGCATCGCCAACATCCGCGTAGAACATCTGCAAGACATTAGCAATGGAGGCTGCCTGAAAGAAGGCATTTGGCGTGACGACAACGTAGGGCTTGAAGGTCCGACTTATTGGCATCATGGTCTTGCCAACTCTTCGTTTTGCACTCCGCAGGAGGCCTACGCTTCCCTTATTGACCGTATTTCCGGCAAAGGCACTTGGGAGAGCAATCCTTATGTATTTGTTTATGATTTTGAACTAATAGATTAGATTATGTATATCAAAGTAAAACGTCACAACCGTCCCGACTGCATCGTAATGGTCTGTCAGGACCGCAGAACAAAGAAATGGTGTTTCGTAAACCTTTCCACTGAGCACGTCTGCTTCTGTCGCTTCGACACCATCGACGATGCTCTTGAAGATCTGGACGTGCGGAAGGATGTAGCGAGCGTCACCGTAATCGACAACCCTTTTCCCTTCACTTCTGAACCGAGAACGTTATGATTTCCCGTAGTTCAAGAATGTCGGACATTATGGAGGGCCGAGACTTGAGGACATAATTATAAAGATATTATGAAACAGATGTATTTCAATGATAAGATGGGGTTTACGCGGTCGGTTATAGACGGTCGTGTCACACAGACACGTCTGGTTGTGAGCTTCCGCGAAGCCACGGGCATAGGTGGGAAGATAACTCTTGGTCTGGACCGGAAGGGCCGCTGTGTTCTTCTGTTGGACGGTGATTTTTTCCGTCACACGGAACATAACATCGGTGATATTGTTGCTGTTGCCCAGTCTTTTCAGAGCCGTTATGAGGAGGTGTTGGAGAGGGTGAAGGATGACGAGCTGTGGGAAGCTCTCCATGAGTTTGTCCCTCTCATCTCTGCTAACACGGCAGATTCCAAGAATGCCTACCATCATATCTGCATCCGCAATATCCGTGTGGAGCGTATGCAGGACATCCGCAAGAAGGACTGTCTGGCTGTCGGCATCCGTGCGGTATATAGTGGTAACGGCATGAAGGATTATGTGTATCAGCAGGACGGTAGTGTGTTTCTTTCTTCCGATTGTTACGGTACTGCGTGTGAGGCTTACAAGGCTTATGTTGATAGGGTTTATGGTCAGAACATGTGGAAGTTGAACCCCTATGTTGTGGTTTACGATTTTGAACTTATTGACTAACAAAAAAGGAATTTATAGCTATGAGGCAGATTAGGTTTAAGGGCAAGAGGCCCGAGAACGGAGAATGGGTGTATGGCTCTTTCTATGAGGATGGTGACGTTGCTTACATGTTCGGTCACTGTCTGGACGAGAGTCTGGCAAAGAACATTGCTTTCAGCGTTGACCGCGAGACTGTTTGCCAGTTTACGGGGTTCAGGGACAAGAACGGCAAGAACGTTTACGAGGGTGACGTGCTGCGTTTGGACATGCCTGAGTTTAGCAGCAGGCTTTCGTATTGCGGTTCTGTTACTGTGCGAGATAACTTTTACGGTGTTGTCCGCTGGTTTGCTGATGGTGGTTGCTTCTGTATTGTCAGGTGCCCAAACCTGGCAGTTGGAGAGTGCTACGACCATAACAAGGTGTGTTTTGCCCTTTGTGATGAGCGGCTGCAAGTGTCTGAGGTTGTCGGCAATATTCATGAACCCGAGTGGAAGCAATATGGCGAGTATTTTCAAGAGATAGAAGAAAGGAGGTAAGAAATGATTAAACCCGAAGATCTGAGAATAGGCGACCTGGTGAGGGGAAGGGTAAGTTGCGATTGCATATTTCCGAAAGGCACAATGTTCACTGTTTTCGAAATAAATCCCCTAAGTGACCTTCTTGATAAAAAAGGAGTTGTCGGTCTAAGAGCAATCAACAATAATGACGATAGACTCTGGGAAACTTGTTCCCGCAATGTCGAAGGCATACCCGTCACGCCCGAGATACTTAACAAGAACGGTTTTAAAGAAGTAACTGTTGGCAAATACTACACAAGGTCGATTGACAACAAAAAGACGTGGGGCTTAGTCAGATATTTGGCAGTAGTACGGGAAAGAGGCGATTGGGCCGTTTTTATAAAACATGACGGCTTATGCGACCAAGTTCTCTTACGAGAAATTCGACACGTCCATGAGCTCCAGCACGTTCTTTGGGTGTTGGGGTTAGATGCAGAACTAAAAATATAAACGAGATATGAAAGCACGATTAGCAAAGAAGAAGGGATATTACGAATATACACCGCAGATTTACCCAAGGAGACTTTGGGTGATGTACAACACATCTGAAGAAGAAATAGACAAATGCTTTACCGACATGAAGGGCGAACCTCTTGTTCACAACGGCGAGCCTATGCGCGAAGGGAACTACGGAGGTCTGGTTTATGACGAATGTGTGAGTAAAGCAGGGAATTATTTCGGTAATCTTGTTGTCTTTCCAAAGAAGAAAGATATGACTATGAAGAATATCAGTCATGAGGCGTTTCATGTTCTATCGTCTATCAACGATGTGTGCGATTTGGAAAGGATATGTAATGGCAGAAATGAGCACCAGGCATACCTTATGGGTTGGATATGTGATTGCATCAACAAGGCTCGTTTGGGTATTGGAGATTTTATTGAAATTAAAGATAAGGAGGAATAGCTTATGATTAAGAATGAGGAAATTAAGGATGGGCTGAAGTTTTTTCTCCCGTGTGAGCGTATTGAACGTCATGAAGATATGTTCCTTTATTTTGTCAATACAAGGGAGAACTGCTATTTGGGACTGAGTGAACCAACAAAGGCTTTTTGTGTAAAATCCGTAGAGGACAACTGTGTTTGTTGTGATGTTGATGGCAGGACTAACGTGTATGTTACGTTGGATATTTTGCAAGAGAAAGGTAGCATGACTGTAAAAAAAGTGATGGAAAAATGGGAAAGCAATGCGACTGCAAAAGTTTACTTTTCGCATATTATTCCGAAAGACTTTGTTGACAATTTCTGTGGAATGTCGGCAAAAAGATTTGCTGATTTGATAAATAAGGAGAGGGATGCCCTTCGTAATCCGTGTAAGGCATACAAAGCTATCACAGACGAGATGTTTGATACCTTCAAGGCGAAGAACCACGACTACGTCAATAGCTTTGCGAAGTTGTTCAAGGAGTGTGGCATGACATACGCCTACGGGCACTTGGCAGAGAAACTGGAGCGCGTGAAGTCGCTTATGAAGGACGAGGCGAAGGTAAAAGGTGAGGGAATGAAAGACTCTCTGCTTGACCTTGCGAACTATGCGATACTTACAATAATGGAACTTGACGCCGGGGCGAGACAACTGTGAAATGGTTTAACTGACGCGAGAGAATGATTGTATATAGATATTAATGTTAAATTATTATAAAATAAGGAGAAAGAAAAATGGAGTTTGGTAAGAAGATTTGTGTGGGTAACTTTGTGATGATGAAGAAGACCCATGCTTTGAGCAAGAGTGAGATGAAAGCGTTGCGCGACCTGGAGAAGATTCCCGAGGATAAGCGCAAGATATTGTCGCGCGGCACCGTTCCTTATATTCGTATAAGCGATGTTGGCGGCGGCTGGAGCTTGGAGGTGAGCTTGGAGCACACCATGTTCGACGCCCTTGACGCGTTGACCGTTGTGCGTGCTGACGACGGTCGCTGGACTGTTCCCGGTATAGAAGGCAAGAACGTGGTGGCCATACTGACAGGCATGTTTGTTGACACAAACATTGTCGGGGATATGGAATATCAGAAGGAGAAGCTTCGCGTGATGAGCGCTTACCTTGAGAGGGCGACCAAGGAGCGGCTGGAGCGCGAGAAGGCAGCTGCTGAGGCTGCTGAGGCTTCGAAGGAGGCTGCTGAGGACGGCAAAGGCGAGAACGGTGCCGAGGGTTGACAGAGGCGGATTTTTAGAGAGAGGTCCGTTATTGTTGAACTGTTATAGTTGAATTGTTGTTGTAATGAAAGATTTGTCAGAAAGAATGAAAGAAGAGGCCGTTTCGTTGGGTCTGTGCAAGCAGTGGACCTCGGAATGGTCGGATGGCAGCAGCCGTGATGAGCTTGTAGACAAGTTTGTCCGCGGTCTGGATTTTTGTATAGAGCACGACTGGCCGAGCGTGGATGTGATGAAGCGCGACTTTGGCGATGTGATACACCGTCATGGCGTGTATGCCGACGAGCGTGTGGACCTTGACGAAGCCTCAACGGTTGTGTTGAACGGCTGCTGCGTTGCCGATTTGCGCTATTCGGGCAATAGCGTGGGCGATGTCTATGTGCGCCATGACAGCAGAGCCTGTATCGTTGTCCATGGTCTGGCCCGTGTTCATGTGACCGTCTATGACCGCGGTGTCGTGTCCGTGTGCTGTGACGAGGACGCCCAGTGTTTTATCTATCTTCACGGTGGCGAGGTGTTGTCGTTGGAAGGCAACGGCAAGATTGTCGTTCGCGACAAGCGTAACGAGGAAGGAGGTGAGCGATGAAGCGCAGTAACGGCGAGCTTATAGACCTGCTGTTTGCCCAGCTGTTGCAGTTGAGCACCGAGGACCGTTTTGACTTTGAGCGTTACCGCGAGGACTGGGGCCGCTCGAACAGCGAGAAATATAACGACATGCTGTCAGGCTTTTGCAGGAGCATGCGAGAGTTGGCCAAGAGCTGTCCTGTGAAATATTTCGCTGGCGGTTACTACATCTTCAACGGCAGGATCTACGAGTTGGTAGAGACGATAGTGGTAGAGCAGTCATACCAGTTGCTTGTAGAGAAGCTTCGCATAGGTCCTGCGATGAGCCGTCCTTCCATCCGTCGAGACGCCTTCATGGAGGTCATCAAGAACTACAACGTGCTGGTGCCGCAGTTTGATGTTGTGGCCTTCAACAACGGCGTTGTAGACTTTGGCCTGTCGCGTGCCAATCCCCATGCGTTGCCATTCTCCCCCCACTATCATGTGACCTACTCGCATCCGTATGATTTCAACCCGAAGGCCAAATGTCCCCGTTGGACGAGTTTCTTGGACGAGGTGCTGCCCGACAAGGACCAGCGTGAGATTTTGCAGATGTTCTTAGGTTTAGGGTTGGTACAGCGCGGCGATGCGTACAACCCGTATGACGGCAAGATGTCGAACAAGATAGAGCTGTGCCTGATGATGATTGGAGGAGGCGCGAACGGCAAGAGCGTGATTTTTGAGGTTATGTGTGCGCTGTTCGGTCGTGACCGCATCTCGAAGATGGACTATGCCGAGCTGACCGCCGACGGCGACGAGGGCATGCGCGGCCGTTATCCCATCCGCAACGCCATCTTCAACTGGTCAAGCGACAGCGACCCGAAGAAGTTTGGCAAGAAGAACACCGGCATGTTCAAGCGTCTTGTGTCAGGCGAGCCCGTGCCCTACCGTAAGCTCGGCGAGAACGTTCTTGAGGCCAAGACCCTGCCCTACCTCATCTTCAGCTTGAACGACACGCCCGAGAGCGGCGATGCGTCGTTAGGCATGATCAGACGGTTGCAGTATGTCTACTTTGAGGTGACCATTCCGAAGGCGAAGCAAGACCCGCTGTTGGCCGCGAAGATCATCAAGACCGAGCTGTCAGGCGTGTTCAACTGGGTGCTGGAGGGCGAGCGGCTGTTGCGGAAGCGTAAGTTTGTGTTCCCCGACACGAAGAAGACCGAGCGTCTCCGTATCTTGACCTACCTTCGCACAAACCCCGTTGTGTCATGGATAACAGCCTACCACATGCGCCCTGACCGTCAGGCCCGTAACGAGGTGCCGTTATGGATCCAGTCGAGCGTGTTGTATGACAGCATGTTGCAGTTTTGTAACGACAACAACGTTGAGGACAGCGACATACCGTCGATGAACCGCTTCGGGCGCGTCATGCGCGACGACTGCAAGTTTAACAAGAAGAAGACGACGAAAGGCATCTACTATGAGACGTTCGGGGTGACGGAAGCAGACCTTAAGGCCCATTTCCTTATTGAGGATCTTGACGGGCTGGAGTTTGGGGAGGAGCCGAGCTTTATTAAGGAGGATGAAAAGCCCCTCCCCCGCGCCGCGCGGAGCGCGGCTTCCCCCTCCCCTTATGGAGGGGAGTAGAATGCCTTGGCTATTTATGGGAAATATTCGGAAATTATCGGGGATTTTCGCATTTTTTCTTCTTTAGAGAAATGGTCTTTGGGGGATTGTTGGAGAAAATTGGAGATTTTTGGGGATTTTGGGAGAATTTTGGAGAATTTTGAAGAAAAGAAAAGATATGTTAAACTAAAGAAAGAAGGAGGTTATTATGGAAAGTGTGTTTAGCGAGCTGGTGTCAAGGATAGAAGACCGCCTCTCGCTTGAGCAAGGTCTTCGTATCATCATGGAGGCTGCGGAACGTAAGAAGCTGCCCGAGGAGGTGTTTCTTCCTACGTTCAATGACAGTATGCTTGCAGAAACGTTCATTCACACGTTAGAGGCTGTTGTGGGCGAACGTTACGAATAGCAGGTGCTGTGAGCACATGAACAACTGTGAACGCATGAACCTTAAGGTTGCAGCTGTTGTTTATGAAATTGTTAATTGGGGACAGGTCGCTGGAGATTACTCTTTACTAAGGTTTTCTTTGCTGAGATAATTTTATTAGAGATTATTCTTTGTCGGCCTGTCCCTTTTTGTATAGCAGACATTCGGAGCACTTTGTGGGATAGTTGACAGGCAGATGAAAATGTATGACGTTGTTCTCCTTGTCTATTTCGTCTTGCTTGATTTTGTTGTAGTCGGCTTCGAGCTGCACGATTTTAAGCCAGTCGGGCGAGCCGTACTTGGCCTTTTTCTCAGCGTAGACGAGCTTTCTGAGAATTGTCTCCTTTGATGTTTCCTTAGCCAGCTCTTCAGGCGAGATGTCATCGTCTTTGTCCTTCTGTTGAGCTTTACCCTGCAAATCGGCGATTCTGTTTTGCACCGAGTTGAGCGTTTCGAGCTTGTTCATTTCCTTAACAAGCTCCGCTTTCGACCAGTTGAGGCCCTTACCTTGGAACGCCACATTCCAAGCGTCAGACTGCGACCATCCCGCTGCCCTAAGGTCAGCATAGATGAGATAAGCCGGGTCAGACATGCCGTATTTCTTTTTCAGATTATTGACGGCGATAGAAAAAGCATATTGTGCCATGATGATAAGAATTTAAAGAATTAAAGAATGTTGTGAGGTTCGCTGTCCTTGTTGTCGTACAGGAACTGAATGAAGCATCGGCAGTTGACATGGAACGGCGGGTAAGGGTCTCCAAAATGATGTACATAGACCGTTTCGTCGTCACAGATGGCGCAAGGATAAGAGCTACCGCGGAAGACCCTGAAAGCGACTGCTCCGTGTTCTTTTCCGTAAGCCTGCTCCGCTATGCCCCATGCCACCGACACCATCTGCTGTGCGTTTCTGATGATGTTATGGTAAGCTGCCTTGAAGATGCCCTTTCCGTAAGACGGCGAAGCGATGTTGACGTCAGCTTTCCTTGCTTTCGTTATGACCGAAGAGAGATAAGGGTCCTTATATCCCGTCCTTACAGCGGCGAGAATTTTCTGTTCGTCATATCCCATCAAGACGCCCGCTTTCGCCATTCTGACGATGTCCTCCGCGAAGTTGGCGAGATAAGCAGAAGTCCTTTGCCTTGATGTGGCGCCATAATATTGCGCCGAGAGGAACGCCGAGACGCCGCCCTCGTCGACATTCAGCCTTTTCGTTGCCGCGAGCGCATACTGCCCGATGATATTCTCCACCCTGTCAGTCATTCCCGTTGCGATGCCTTGCGCCTCTTGAAGAAACGTCTTTTCCGCCGACAGCCTCTTTCCCCTTCTGTATTTCGATGACAAGCCGACAATCTGCTTAGCCGCCGCGAAGACCACCTTTTTCAAGGCAGTCTCCGTTGCAGCTACGGCCTTAGACCTGTCGATGGCATAACTGTATTCCTTAGCCATAAGCCGATACCTTATTTGCGGTCATACTTATTCCAGTTGTTACGTCCGGGCCAGTTGCCGTTAGAGTCGTATTCTCTTCCCGACTCGTTCGGCCTCCCCGCCTTTCTGCCTTCGCTCGTGTTGACATCCTGTCCGCTCTGCTGCGCGTTAATCTTCGCCTGAGCCTCCTGCTCCTCGATGGCGTTTTGCGTCTCGTTGTCGGCCCTCTGCATGTCCATGAGCAGATCCTGCTGCTGCTCCTCCTTCTTCTCCCTTATGATCCGTTCAATCTCGTTAGTGACAGGCAGGTCAGGACATCTCTCCGACGCCGTCTGCTTAGACAAGAACCCGTTTTGCACCGCCGTGGCGATATTGGTTATCAGCTCCGTCTTGTTTTGATGCACATAGACCTCCACCCAGGCATGAATAGGCAGAGCCGTCATAGAGGCCATGCAGTTTTGTTCCATTCCGATGCCATACTTACACATCTTGACGAGCTGCATGAGGAACGGATGCAGCATCTTGGCATCGTTCTCCGCGATTTCGATAGCAGGCGAGAAGAGCAGTTTAATGGCCACACCCGGCAAGTCGCCCGACTTAAGTTCAGGCGGTTTGACCGTGAACGACAATTCATAGATGAGGTCATAGGACTTGTTGAGCTGCGTTGCGAAAGCGTTAGAAGCATCCGTTCCGTCGATGAACTCAGCATCTCCGTCAGTGTCAGTGATCTGAATGGTCTTCGCTCCACCGTTAGTGTCGCCCACGACCATGATGTCATCGCCATCGCCTTTGAGCTTAAGCATAGGGAAGGCATAAGCCTTGTTGTTTTCACAGAGATAAGAGTAAGCCTCCTCGTAGTCTTCGATGTTACGCTGCACAGGCGCCCAGCACGGTCCGTCCTCGTTTCTTGCGTAAGCGACAGGCAGGAACGGGAAGCCATGCGGTTTTTCCTCCACGCACGAATAGTTGTCGATACCGAAGATGTTAGCAATCCTCTTTATCGTCTCCTTAACAGGACCCTCGTTAAGCTGCTTCTTGAACCTGTAGAACATCTTTTTGTCCCACACCTCGACCCATTCAGTTTTTTCGATGCCCTGTTCATCGTAGTCGATATATTTTCTTGCGAAGACCGTCATCTCGCCTGTTAGCGAGTCGATGTGCGGATAAAGAATGTCCCCATTGTCGAACGACAGCGTTTTCGTTCCGAAGACGCCGTTGCTGTCGAAGAATCCCACGACCGCGACCTCCGCCACCTTCATGTAGGCAGAGACCGCCTCGAAGTGTCTCACCTCCATGTCCTTCATGTACCACTCCTTCTTGAACGTGTTAAGGAGCTTTTGCAGCTGCTCGTTCTTCTTGTCGTCAGCACTTGCGAGCTCAAACTGGATGTCGTTACCCGTGAGGTGCAGCGTGTGCTTAGTGTGTATGAGGCGTTGGAAGGCGAAGGCCGTTCTTTGAATTTCCTGAATGTACCACTTGCCATCCTCAGGATTTTTCCTGTAGATGTCGGGGTAGAGGTTCTTGTCCCATATTTTGTGAGACGAAGGATAGAACTCCCTAAGGAAGTCGTGTTGCGTTTTGATCCGTCTGTAGAGCGTGTCGTCAGGCATGTAGCAGTTGACATTCTCCGACAATTCCTGTTCCCTCATGACGCCATGCGTCATGTAGTTCTTAGGCGTAAGTTCATAGAACGGTTTCCTTACGAGAATCTGTCTAAAATTAGTATTTGTGTTGTCCATAAAATTAAGAAATTATAACATCCATAACCCTTTGATCTTGTTGTTTTTCTTCTTGTAGAGCGAGAAGATCATGATATAGAACCACGATTCGAAGAAGTCGGGTGAGTGTCCGACAATCTTTTTCGCCATGTCCTTAGGCATGAGTTTGAAGCTTTTGTCATAGCTATTTTCGTCCCTTCTTATCATCTTTCTCTCCTTCTGAAGGATTTGTCGAAGCGGAACCTTGTCGAAGCCCCTTCCCGAGTATTTCCTTTCGAGCAGGTCAGCGTCGATAGAGATGCCCTTGTCCTTGATAATCTTGTAGAAGAGGAACGCACACTGAGACTTAAGGTCCTTATAGAGATATTTGATGCCCTTCTCCTCCTGCTTTGTTGCCGCAATAGGCGCCGCCTGGTTATTGAAGGGCACGGCATCCTTGAAGAAGCCCTTGAAGTACTGTCCTATGCCCTGCATGTCATAGGTGAAGTTACGTTCCTCGACGCCCCACTCCCTTAGTTTCGCCATGACCGTGTAGACGAGCGTTTGCGAGTCGAGCCTCATGACCACCAGGTCAGCGCAATGGTGCCCTATCCACAGCCACATGACAAAGTTGTCGCCTCCCGTGAAGGCGATGTCCGCCGAAGCCCTTCTGACCCCGTCGCCCGTCTGCTGAGCGTTGTCAAAAATCTCCTCCAGGTCCTCCCTTTTTATCATGTCATCTCCCGCCGCCTTATAGTTCCAGTTGGCTTCGAGGTCGCGCATGCGCTGCTCCTCATCCTGCTGCGCGAGGTTAGCGATATAAGAAGCGTCAGTAGATATAAGTTTGATATTTTCCGACACATCTGCCCTTATGAACGTCACAGATTTTATGAACATGTCGAGCTTAGAATAGCCCAGCTCCGCGTAACTATCCTTCCACAGCTTGTCGATGATGTCGCGGCATTGCTCGTAGACCTCCTCCCGAGTGTTTCCCCAATAGATAGAGTCGGGCGTGTCTCCGTCCATGAAGCAGAAACGTATGACACCGTCGCGTTCAGGGATGATGAAGCCCTCGTCGTCAATCCACCAGTCGATGAACTTGCGCACCCACGACTCAGGGTCAGGGTTACAGGTTATCCAGAACCGGTTTCTGATATGCGAAGCGTTACGGTTGTTTGTGAGCAGATATTTGAATTTCTTGTACGGGCATTGCGTACCCTCGTCGATGCAGACATAGGCAAACTGACGTCCTTGGAATCGCGTTTTGAAGTCTTGATACGCTCCAGCGTAGTAAGAGAATTTGAGCCATCCCCCGTTGGCAAAATTCCATGTCATGTCGTTTTGCGACTTGTTGTAAGTGCCGAACTGCGAGAAGAGCTTATAAGAGTCGGTTACGAGCGACTGAAGGTCATCCTTCTCGTTACGGAGGATAGTGGCATGGAAGTCGGGGTTCTTGATGTCCTTAAGCACCTCCATGAGCGAAGAGAACGATTTAGAGCCTCCGCGGCTGCCTCCCACGATTTTTATGTCGGCGTCGATTGCAAGCATGCGCTCCTGTCCTCCCCGTTGTGCTATAATTTTCAGCTTGTCGGGGTGTTTTTTGTCAGCATCGCGAAGAGCCTGAACGAACTCTTGCGTGTAGACAGGCTCTCCCGAGGGAAGGAAGAGGCCAGACAATATTTTAGTTTGCGCTTTTTGCATATTTATTCAGATTTATTGTATATTTATGCAAAAATAGCTAATATTTTTTGGTTTTTTGTATATTTATTCATATTTTTGCGTAAGATAAATGTATATTTATGCAAAGAGAGGTAGAAGCACTGCCTTTAAACCAACACAAAAACTAAAAAAGCCATGACAGTAGAAGAACTGCTTTCATTAGTGAACAAGGAGGTAGACACCACCAAGTTCAAATCGTTGAGCCAGAAGACCATTACCGAAGAACTTAATGATGTACTGGACGAAATGGGTGACGACGCGGCAACGAATGCCAAGATAGTTACCAAGCTGGCAACCCGTCTGAAGCGTATGGACGGCAACCTTCACAAGTGTGTCTCAGACGAGATCAAGAAGAGCCGTGAGGAAGCCGAGCGCAAGAAGAAGGAAGAAGAGGAACGTCGTGAGAAGACCGGCGGCGAAGAGAAGCCAGAAGAAGGTTCATCATCTTCGTCGGACGACAAATATGACAAGCTGCTTGCGAAGCTTGAAGCCCTTGAGCGTGCAAACGCCGAGCGCGACAAGAAAGCGAGCCGAGCAGCCACCGAGTCGGCCGTTCGTAAGGGTTTGAAAGACAAGTTTGACCGCGCCAAGCTTGAGCTGAACGACTTTTTCCTTGACACCGCGATGTCGAAGTTGACTATTCCCGACACAGACGCCGACGTGTTAGAGCTGATAACACAGGCCGAGGGCATATACACGACCGACTACAAACGCGCCACAGGCAACAGCGCGATCCCCCGCAAGGGCAGCAGCAACACGCCGACAGGCGACCGCGGCATCCGTGCAGACGAATGGGACGACATCAAGCCAGCGAAAAGCAAAGAGAAGTAAAAAAAAAGAACAGAAAAACTAAATTAGAGAATTTATGGAAAACAGCAATGATTACTACGGACAGATGATGGCTCAGGGAGCCGTCAATGCCACAGGCGCTGTAGTGTTGCAGTCGGAGATGACCATTGGCGGTCAGCGCCATGTGTTCGTTGACCTTCCCGGTGCCGTAAAGGAAGCGTTTCGCCGTCCTCCCATCGGTGGTCTGTTGAAGAACCCGTTCCCCGGTCCTGCAAAGATTTATGCAGGCGACTTGATCGAGCACAGTCTTGGTTTTGCCGACGAGAGCGGCGGCACCGTCAAGGTGCTGAAGAGCTACGAGGTAGCCAAAGCCACGACCGCAGCCACCGACACCGCCATCTACATTACCCGTGACGGCTATCACCACATTCCGTTTGTCGGCGACAACCTGATGGTAGGCCAGAAGACCTTCGCCACCAAGGCCGAGGGTGTTACCGTGACCGCCGTGGCAGAAGAGGAGCAGGACGGCAAGGAGGTGTGGAAGCTGACCTTGTCGGAGACCCTTGGTGCGTTGACCGTTGGCACCGTGCTGGTAGAAGCGTCGGCTTCAGGCGCGAGCGTTCTTCCGATGGTGACAAACCCCAACTGCTTCGCTCCATGCGATGTAGACATGCCGTTCTTCACACAGGCAGGCAGCGACAAGTATCATGCCCCCCGTTACTTTAACGACTTTTGCCTTCTCGGCACCGATGTCGTTATGTGGAAGAGCAGGATGAGTCCGATTCCTCCCGCTTTGGAAGCGATGAATAAGAGCCGCTACCCCGAGTGGTGGTATGCAGAGAACTAAACGAACAGAGACAGAACACAAAAACTAAAAGACATGGCAAAGTTTGATTTTAAAAATTCGCGTAAGGCCCGCTTTTTCAGCGACCCCGAGAACACCAGATATTTGCAGAAGTTCATTGACGAGAAGGACATCTTCCATGTGAACTACGGCTGGTATCTGACCCAGGGCCGCATTGCGCCCGACCTTACCCCCACCAACCACAAGGGCGTTGCTACGTTTACCGTGGAACAGAGTGCGCTCCGAGCTTCGACCCTTGCCAACCTGCGTGCGCCCCTTTCAGGGTCGTTCCAGAAGGACAAGGGCGAGCTGAAGGTATATTCAGCCACCATTCCCGACTTTATCACGGACGGTTTCAAGGAGACCGCCGAGGAGCGCAACTACCGTGAGAAGCAGTTTGAGGAGTTTGGCAACGACCGGGACCTCGTGATGCAGTGGCGTGACGACGTACAGGACCTTATGAACTCGCTTGACATGACCATGAACTACATGACCGCCAAGCTTGCATCGACAGGCGAGCTTGACTACACAGGCATAGGCCGTGGTATTCAGGCTCCCCTTCACAAGGTGCCGTTGTCGTCAGACAATTTCCGCAAGTGTGGCAAGGTAGAGTGGTCAAACGCCGAGTGTAACATACTTGAGCAGATGCGCAATATCGAGAGCGACTGGCGCAAGGAGTTTGGCCAGAACCGTCTGGCGCTCGTATGGCAGATGACCTACAACACGTTCTACAACGTGTTCCTTGCGAACAAGCAGATCAGCGAGCTGTACAAGAACTGGTGCAAGGCCCACTATGTGCCCTATGTTGAGGACTACGGTGTGAACACCGAGATGTTCCTGAAGGCCTTTGCCGACATACAGGGCATCTCGCAGATAGAGATCGTAGACGAGGAGGAGCAGAACATCAAGTTTGACGGCAGCATTGTGAAGGTCAAGGGCTGGGCAGACAACATCGTTGTGCTGCGCCCCGCAGGCTATGCGTTCGAGTATGAGCGCAAGCAGGTAGCCGACGAGCCGATGTTCAAGAAGTATGGCAACAGCATCGTTCAGAAGGTGTTTGCCCGCACGAACAACGGCCTCGGTCTGCTGTGTAACTCGACCATCGCCAACGGCGACTATCAGGAGTGGCACACCGACCTGATGTTTGCCGCTGTTCCCGCGATGCTTGATTTCCCCTACCGTTGGATCATCGACATCACGAAGAAGGGCTAACAGACCATTTACAGGGAGAGGGTCAAAGCGCCCTCTCCCCCACTATTGACACAGAAAAAGACTATAGCACATGACACAGACACCGTTTCCCTATCTGACCGTATCGTCAGCGTTGATAAACAAGGTAAAGTTTGAGGTTCCCGACGAGACCCTTCATGCCATCCTTGTGGACCGCGGCATTGACGGCGAGATGGAGTATGGCGAGGCCCCTCGTCCGCAGGTGCGTTTAGCCTATGCCGACCTGCTGAAATGGTTCATCTTAGGTCCGAGCAAGGTAAACAACACCACCGACTCGGACAACGGGTGGAGCCACGGCGGCGGCGGTTATGAGCTTACGCCGTCGGACCTGTCGCGCCTGAAGGCCGAAGCCAACGCGATATATGAAGAGCTGGAGCCGACCTCGAAGTTGAAGCGCCGCTGCACGTTCAAGATAACGTCGCACGGTATGAAGCGTTCCAACGTCAGCCCGTATGGCATGCGTCTTCCCCACATCAACAAATAGACCGTAAGGACATGCGTAAAGAGAGAATAGACAACCCCCGTTACCCCCACCGCGTGACGATAACGCGCTTAAGCGTCGGCCGTGCGAGCGACGACGACCCGTTCGGCGACGAGACAGCCCCTGTTGGCGACAGCACGACCGTTCTTTATGAGGGCGTCGGGCGCAGCTACACCGACACGACGACAGAGGGCGACGAGCGCGTTGACGAGAACAAGCGCAAGGCGTCCATTCCCGTCCGTTATGACGGTTGGATTGAGGGATGCTTTCCTCTTGACGGCGACATGATAGAGGTACGGATAGGCGCCCATGTGGAGACAGGCATCATAACGGACTGTGAGGGCGACAACAACAGGACGGTAGTGTATTGGAAACTTAGAAGAGTTTGAGGTATGGCAAGTTTGGAAGAACAATTCATGAACGTAAAGAAGAAGGTTCGTCAGATGGCTGTTGTGAAGATGCAGCAGAAGATGGACCGCGCGGCCGAGAAAGCCATTTCCATGGCCGACAAGCTACGAGACTACAGCGACGTTACAGGTAACCTGTTCCGTTCAACCGCCATAGGCACCTACTATAACGGTTCTTTGCAGTCGATACACTACACCATCGGTCCCGAGCCGACCCGTATGACCCTTGCCAAGGGCGAGCGTTACGACCTTGACCGCTACTATCGCAGCACCTTTTCCTTTAAAGATTCAGGTCGCAAGCCCTATAAGGGCCAATATGGTGAAGGCGGGCAAGACGGCCCTTCGACAGCCGAAGACCTGTTGTGGTACAACGAACACAGCACAGGCGGCGGTCACATGACCTGGCAGATGCTGCTTGTAGCAGGCGTAGACTACGCAAAGTTTGTTGAAGCGAAACGCGGCCACGACGTCATCACCTCGCTAAGAGACTATATGGTAAGATATTTCCGTAAGATATAACTCTATGATAAGCATAAAGACCCTATACAACGACGTTGGCACAGCCGTGAAAGGCATTTGCGACAAAGTTTATGCGCGTAGCCGTCCCAAGTCGGTTGATGACCGTCCGAACAGCTACATAGTGGTAAGCTTCCCGTCAATGATCTTCAACAACGAGATGAACAGCGACGGCAGCTTCAACGACTACAGCACGACCGCCCAGATAGAGATATATGTACGCGACAAGGTAACGCCGAAGAACCCTTCATCCTTAGACGTGTCAACAGTGGACACGAAAGTGAGCAAGGTTCTTGGCCTGTTTCCCATCATGACGGACAATATAATTGTCACGAAGCCCCGGGTGACGATGCAAGCCGATGACGGCGACGGATTTTCCGTGACGATAGTGCAAGGACAGTTACGAACGAGATAGACACAAAAACAAATTAGGTTTAACAATTAAAGAATAGAAAAGTTATGGCAATGAAGAAGATTGAAGAGTTGAAGGACAACTTTGTAGGCCCTAAGACCCTGCTTTACGCAAAAGCAATCGCCGACCTGAGCAAGGCGACACTTGACATTACCCCGGACCTTGAGCTTCCCGTAGAGGTAGACTCGTTGAAGGCAACGATGGAAGACCCGACTGTTAACCACTACAAGGTGATCGGTTTGACAGGCGACTGGGCCACCACGTCCGAGCTTGGCGACTTTAGCGTTGAGTTTGTCGTTCCTTCGAAGGCGAAAGACCTTCTTATCGCGATGTTCGGCGCCGACGCCGTTGGCGACCTCACCAAGCTGACGTTGAAGACAGGCGACACCGACCTTGACGCGACCACAGGCTTTACAGGCACCGCCCTTGAGCTGAAGAAGTTTAAGATTCAGGGCACCATCATCATTGTTGACGAGACCAAGACCAACCTCATGGTCATCACCAACATTGCGTTGTATGCCACCATGCAGTGGGACGAGACAGGCACTAAGCCCGTAGCGTTCAAGTTCTCAGGCTCTATCGAGGGCGCAGGCAAGAAGAGTATTGCATGGCTTAGCAAGGCCGCAGGTTAAGGATCAGGTAGATTGTATAAAGGATAACAGAGAAGGCGAGGAGCAGAGAGCTGAGAAGAAGGCTGCTGCTACCTCGCCTTTTTTTTAAAACCGTAAGATATGTCAGACGAGAAGAAAGTGGACCAGCCCGCAGTAGAGTTTCAGCAGCTCTTGGACAGCGTGTTGGAAGCCACGCCCGAAGAGGTGTTGTTTATGGGCCGGAAGCGCACGATCGGCTGGTTGCACAAGGGAACGTTGCGCAAGTTCAGCCATGTAGTACAGAGCGAGCAGGACGAATGGAAGCAGAGCGTGAAGCTGTGCGCCATAATACTGCTGAACAGCTGTTTCAAGCTGCGTCTGTGCTACTGGTTCTACTGGCGTTGGCTGTACTATGTACGCGACCCCGACGCCGTGGAGCTGTTGCGCGTTGTTGAAGCGGGTAAAAAAAAAATTCCATCGTTAGCCTGCTCACTGCTTACCATATTAGCGACCGGGATGGGGGACGTGATGATGACGATGACAACGAAGGAAGCGAGAGCTACCCGAGCCGCACAAGCTGGGGTGCCGCCTACTCGTTAGGCGAGAAATATCCCTTTCTCTTTGCTTCGCGGTTCGGTGTGAGAGCCTATGACTACTGGTGGGGCTACACGTCGGCCCAGATAGACCTGATGGTGTCAGACCAGCCGTTGATAGTGTACAAGAAAGAGAAGAAGCGCAACGCCGACGGCAGCGTGAAGCACACGTTGAAAGAGATGGATGACCTTTATGACCGTTGGGCAGCCCGCAAGGCAGCGGAGGGCAGCATGGTAGGCAAGAAGATAAACCTCAGCGAGTGGTTGCGTAACTGAGGAGCAGAAACCAAACAAAAACTAAACAAAACATGGCAGACGGAAATGTAGGCGATCTTATGATGAGTTTAGGTCTGAAAGAGACCATCACGAAAGATCTTGACAAGATACAAAAGAAATTTAGCGGAACAGACGAAGTTGCGAAAAAGGTACAGGCAGCCATTGAGGGCATTCGTCAGGCGTTGAAGGACAGCGGCAGCGCATCGGGTTTGACCGCTGCACTGAAGAACCTCCAGACGGTACTTGAGAGCAGCGGTCAGAGCGCGAAGGCCGTCAGCTCGTCATTGAAGGCCATTCGAGGCGCGGAAGCCCTTGAAAAGGTAGGCAGGGCCGCGAGCGAGGCCAACGGCGAGGTGAACAAGATGCTGAACACCCTGCTTGGCGGCAAGGCGGCAGGGATGAGCCTTGAAGAGATGGCAAAGAAAGCTGCCCGTTACTCATCGGAGCTTGCGAGCGTTGAGACCACGATGCGCAAGAAGGTTCGCGAGGCGACCTCTGGTGGGGAGCAGATCAAAGGCGACCCCACGCGCTCGACGCGCGAGGCCATAAGGAACGCGCAGACCTATCTTGACCTTGTTCAGCGCATCTACCTGAAGCAGAAAGAGATCAGCGAGACAGGCAGCAAGCAGCCGAACATAGACACGAGCAAGCTGAAACAAGCCAAGACGCTGCTTGACGAGTTTAGCCTCACACTTTCCAAGATTGTGAGAGAAAGTCATGGCGTTGACGGCTCGCTGGTTATGGGCAACCTGCCGAAGGCGTTGCAGAGCACGATGCGCGAGGTGAAGGACGTTCTCAACTCTTTTGCCAAAGAGAACCCCTTGTCGATGTTTGCCAACAACGCCGACAAGGCATGGACCGCCATCTCCAACTTAGAGACCAAGGTGCGCGACCTTAAGAGCCTGATGGACGAAGGCATGCTCAAAGGCTTCAAGACCGACATGTTGCCCGAGAACATCTTTGCCCTTGAGAACCGTCTGAAAGAACTGTACCGCCTGTTTGGTGACAGCAGTCACAGGTTGACCGACAAGGGATATATGACCAATCTCTTTTCAGACATAAGCAAGACCGAGGCGATAGCCAGAAACGCCCAGCGCGACTATGGAAGAGAGAAAGGCATAACCCTCGCGGCGAGCCGTTCGGTAGAGAAAGAGATTAGTTCAGAGCTTAGCGCCACCCAAAAAGCGCGTGAGCAAGACCTTCGCGACATGTCAGCATACGCCAAACGCTACATGGAGCTACAGGAAGCCAAGCGCCGCTCGGAAGAGAAGTCGGCCAAGGACAGCGAGCGCCGTTCCGAAGCCGAGCGTCGGCGTATCGCGTCAGACACGGCAAGGATGTCGCGCCTCTACGCATCGTTAGAGCTTGGCATCGGCCGTGGCGAACGTGTCGGCATGCGCGGCTTGGGCTTAGGCATTGACGTGAGCGCCTTAGACAAAGCCCTTCGTGATGCCACAGAGCTGAAAGCCAAGATAGAGAATGCCAACGTGGCGTTGATGGGTAAGGGCGGCAGAGCAGACTACGAATGGTATGCTGCCCAAGCCGACAGGCTAAAAGCGAGTCTGGCGAAGGCCACCGAAGCCCAGCGCGAGCTGAACTCTGCGCAAGACAAAGCCAACAAGCGAGCCGACAGCGACAGGAAACGCCAAGAAGCCAAGGATGCGCGAGAAGCCATTGCTGCCGAGCGTCAGCGTCAGCGAGAGATAGAGAAGACGGAGGCCCGCATGGAGTCGTTGTCGCGTGTCATAAACAAGATGAAGGAGGCCCGTCTTGGTTCCGTCGGGCGTGGTGCGGACACCCGCGAGATAGACCACATGATAGTTCGTGCCGAGCAGCTGCTTACCGTACTGAGAGATATTAACGCGAATCTATACACATCGGACTGGCGCAACAACCTTGGCAGGGTCGGCAATTTAGGAAACGGCCGAGACGTGAGGGAATATGCCGATACGGCCAGAGCGCAGAGAGAGGTCAACGCCCAGATAGACAGCAACAACAAGAAGAAAGAAAAGAGCATAGCCTTGGAGCGCAAGCACCAAGCCGAGATAGCCAAAACCTTTGAGCAGGCGAAGCGTCAGGCGAGCGGCATGAGCAGCGTTGTTCAAGACCTGAAGAGCCTGTTTATGCAGGGCGGCATTGTGTATGGAGCGCAGCAGTTTGTGATGAGCGTGATCCAGACAGGTGGTGAGCTTGAGAAGCAGCACATCGCCTTGCAGAGCATCTTGGGTGACATGCAGAACGCGAACCAGATGTTCAACCAGGTCAAAGACCTCGCGTTGAACTCGCCCTTCACGTTCAGCGAGCTGAACAGGGACGTTAAGCAGCTGGCCGCCTATGGTGTGGAATATGAGAACCTGTATGACACGACGAAACGCTTGGCCGACATGGCGTCAGGCCTTGGTGTGAGCTTTGAGCGCATAGCGTTGGCTTTTGGTCAGGTGCAGGCCCGCGGCTGGCTTGACGGCAAGGAGCTTCGCCAGATAGCCTATGCAGGCATACCGTTGCTTGACAAGCTGAGCGACTACTACTCGAAGCGCGAAGGCAGGAAGGTGACGACGAGCGAGGTGAAGACCCGTATCAGCGGCCGCGGCGTAGACTTTGAAGACGTGAAAAACATCTTTTGGGAGATGACGGATGCAGGCGGTCAGTTCTACAACATGCAGCAGGTGCTGAGCGAGACCCTGTTAGGCCGTTACAACAAGCTGAAAGACGCATGGGAGATCATGCTCAGCGAGTTTGCGAGCGGCAACAGCGTTGTGGGCAAGGGTCTGAAAGACATCATAGACCTTGTTACATGGCTTGTGCAGTCGTTGCACAGCTTAGCTCCTGTTGTAGCCGCTGCCTTTGCAGGCCCCTTGCTCGGACGCCTTGGCCGCAGCCTGAGCGGCGGGCTGGAGAAGAGCTTGCTGAGCGCGAAGAACAGCATGGCAACAGAGTATCAGAGCAAGGCGATGGAAGGCAAGAAGCTGAACGGCGTTGAGCGCAAGATTTTGAAGACCCGCAACATGATCACTGCCGAGGACGTGAGGACCCTTGCCAAGGCGCGGGCTATCACTCGGGTAGAGCTTCAGCGGCTGTATGTGAGCGGCTGCATCACGAAAGAGATGTATAAGCAGAACATGGCCCTTCTGAAGCAACAGAGTCAGACGACGAGCCTTAGCTTCAAGGAGCGTATGCGTCAAGGCATGAGCGGATGGTTCAACAACGGCGGCGCCAAATGGGGTGCGTTAGGCGGTCTTTTGGCCAACGGCCTGAAGACAGGCCTTAGCTCGATATTAGGTTTCTTCGGTGGCTTGCCCGGCATTGCCATATCGGCAGGCGCCGCCATCTTTGCCTACTATCAGCAGAAGAACGCCGAGCTGAAGCAAGCGATGGAGCAGACCGCTGCCGAGCTTCAGGACCGCGCCAAGCAGATGAGCGAGTTTCTTCGCGACAACGACGTGTCGAAGACCATAGCCGAGGGCGACAACAAAGCCATAGACAACATGATCGACTCGTACAAAGAGAAGCTGAAAGAGATTTCTCCCCAGAGCGCGTCGGCCTTTGTGATGCACGCCAACGAGATAGCGAGCCACAAGGAGCGTCTGCGGTATCTTGAGATACAGCTAAAACTGTTGATGAAAGCCAACGCTCTGGCCAAAGAGATGGCAGGAGACAGCGACGGCTACGAGAAGCTGAGAGAGAACACCGAAAAAGCCGTAGAAGCCGCCAAGAAGTTAGCCGAGAAGTCGGCCAACCTCCGCAAGCCCAACCCTACAGGCAACGAGCAAGGCGAATATGACGATGCGAAAGCAGACTTTGACAAATATATAGAAAATCTTGCAGCGTATTACAAGCGCGAGATACCCGATATTCTCACAAGCGACGTTGCCCGCGAAGCCTTCAATGCCAATTTGGCGAGCATGCTGTCACAGGCCGAGGGTATCACGGAAGATGCAGCCATGCAGATAAGGTCAGGAATCAGTCAACACTTAGGTCTTGAGGACAACGACTTGGAGCGTGAGTTTGCGAAAAAATACATGAACATGGTAGACAGCGCGTTCCCCGAGATTGCCAACCGCATTCGCGCCCACAAGGAGCTTGATGCGGAGAGCAGGAAGAAGGTAGAGAAGCTGATGCAGGGAGCGGTGAGCCAGCTGAGCGTGGAATATCCCCATTGGGAGTCGGCGTTGCAGCGACTGCTTCGCGAGTCGAACTTTGAGGCCCGCATTCACCTTGTGTTCTCAACAGGCGTTGTTGACGAGATGGATGCCTTCAAGAAGCGCGTTTACGACAACTTTACAGCCCCCGAAGCAGGGTTGTTTACCAAGCTTGACCCACTGCTGAAGGGCGTGAGCGACATGTACACAGCGCGTAACAACGTGGAAACCAAGCTCGACGAGCTCTACCAAAAATGGACGGCCGAGGAGCGGCTTAAAGGTAAACCTCAAGGCAACGAAGCGACGCGCAAGTGGCTGAAGCAAGAATATGACGACCTGCGAGCTGCCGCTTGGAAAGGCTTAGGCTATAAATATGTGCCAAAGGACAAGAAGAGCAACAAGACGCCGAAGGGCGAGAAGAGAGACTTGGAGCTTGAGACCCTGAAACGTCAGCTCAAAGACTTTAAGGCCGCCCGCCAAGCCTATCAGAAGCTTCGCAAGGAGGTAGGCATGAGTAAGGGTAAAGCCAAGAACGAGGTTTACGGTCTGTACAAAGACCTTGACTGGAAGCTCATAGACCTTGACGACTACACGGGCAGCCTGTCGCGCCTGAAGAAAGGTTTTAATTTTGACGCGAGCAACGACCGCAAGGCCTTCCGTACCGAGCTTGCGAAAGAAGACTTTGAATGGAAGCTGTCGGAGGTGCTGAAGCCCGAGTTTGCGCGTGTGTCGTCGAACTTTAAGGAAGCGTTGGAGAAAGGCGCCCGCCAAGCCGATTTGTGGCAGGAGCTTTACGAGAAGACCGGCGACAAGGGTTTTGCCGACTTAGCGTTGAAGGACGGTGCCCTGTGGAGCGACTACACACGCGGCCTGTCAGACGACTTTAAGAAGAGATACGGCCAGCCCGTGGACCTGAGCATGACCGATGCCGACGCGCAGAAGCACTTTGAGGGCGTTATGGGAGCCTACGAGATGTGGCAGAAGATTGTGAGCCTTGTGAAAGGCGACTACACAAAATTTCTGACCGATGCCGCAAGCATAATAGAGAAGACCTCAACGACCGAGGAGAAGATCGCCGCCATAGACGCGCGTTACGAGAAGCCCATAAAGGAAGCCACCGAAAGCGGCAACACAGGCCTTGCCACCCGTTATCGCCAGACGCGGGACGCCGAGAAGGAGAAGGTGCGTTTTGATGCCTATAAAAGCTCGGAGGCCTATCTGAGCTTCTACGGCGCGATAGAAGAGCTCGGCAAGGACAAAGCCGGGGTGATAGCGAACGAGATCCGTGACAAGCTGAACCAAGCGTTGGCCGACGGCTCGTTAGACGCGCGAGAATATACGAAAGAGATCAAGACCTTAGAGGAGCAGCTTGACAAGCTCTCGCAAGGCAAGAAGACCTTTTTCTTTGACGGTATGTTGGGCGTTGCCGAACGGAAGATAGCCGAGGGCGACAGCAAGTTTAACCTTGGCAGCTACAAGAAGGCTGAAGGCGAGAAGAAGCAGCGCGAGGGCGAGATAGCGAACGACCAATCGAAGATTGAGGAAGGCAAGAGCCTACAGGAAGCAGGCAAGGCTCTACAGGAAGCAGGCAAGGAGCTGCAAGATGGAGGCAAGAAGATAAAAGAAGGTTGGGAGAAAGCCGTCAAGGTTGCAGGCAAGGTTGACAACGTGATACAGGGCATTGTCGGCGCCTTCAACGACGTGAAGGACACGTTTGGCGCCTTGGGCTTTGACACCGATAGCGACAGTTGGCAAGACGCGAGCGCCGTCATGAACTCGCTGTCGGGCATGTCGAGCGGCGTGAAGAGCATCATCAACGGAGGAGCGACAGGCGACATTGGCGGCGTGATACAGGGAGGCGTGAGCCTGATCACCAGTCCGATAAAGGCCTTCGCCGCCGCGCACGATGCGAAGCAAGACCGTCAGATCAAGCTTGCCGAGCGCAACATCACAGAGCTTGAGCGCATGCGCGACTATGTGAACAAGCTGCTTGACGCCACGTTGGGCGGCGTGTATGAGTGGAAGATGGATGATTCGACCTCAAAGACCCTGAACAGCGTGGTGAAGAGCTACCGAGATGGCTTGATAGGCAACAACTTTATAGGCAAGGTGTTGAAGAGCACCACAGGGAAGGCCTCGACGAGCCAATACAGCAAAGAGACGTATGACGCAGCGCGTTCAAGCCTTAGCGACCCCACGAACGCCTACAAAGCCCAGCGAGCGTCGTTGCTTGCCCAACGCGACGAGCTACAGCGTCAACGCGACGCGGAGAGCAAGAAGAAGAAGAAAGACAAGGACAAGCTTGCCGACTATGACAACGAGCTTCGCGATATGTCGTTGACCATCAAGCAGTTTTCGACCGACTTTCTGAAGAGCGTCTACTCCGTGGACATGAAGAGCTGGGCGAGCCAGTTGACCGACAGCGTTGTCAGCGCCTGGGAGAAAGGCGAGGACGCCATCGACGCCTACAAGAAGAAAGCCAAGGAGCTTGTCAAGGACCTGACGAAGAACATACTGAGCCAGAAGGTCATGGAGACCGCGCTGTCGAAGCCCCTTGACTACCTGACAGGCCTGATAGAGCAGAAAGGCAAGCTCGACGAGAGCGACATGCCGAAACTCATAGACCAGCTTGTGTCGGCAGGCGAGAACGCGAGCTACAACATAACCGCCATTCTTGACGCCTTGAAAGCCAAGGGCTACGATTTCAGCGAGAGCGGCAGTGGCAGCGTAAGCAGCTCGATAAGTTCGCTGACCGAAGGCACAGGCGACCTGCTGGCGAGCTACCTAAACGCCATAAGGCTCGATGTGAGCGTGACCCGCGGGAACGTTCAGCTTATCAGTGACCTGTTGCGCGAGCAGATGCCCGAGATGGGTCAGATACAGAAAGCCCAGCTGGGTCAGCTGACCCAGCTTGTGGTGCTTGCCGAGAGCAGGAACGCGAAACTTGACAAGATGATAGACTGGATGGGAGCCGTGACGACAGGCGGCAGGAAGAAGGTTTATGTAAACTAAGCGACGAAAAAAGTGAATAAATATGCAGTAGACTTGTATATTTATTCACTTTTTTGTATATTTGAGGAATATTTATACAAAGACAGATGGATAACAAGATATTGATAAAAAAAGAGACGGCAGGAGCGAAGGTCTATGACATTGCATCGGCGTTTGACGTGTGGTGTCAGGAGCTGCCGTTTGCGGTAGGCTATGAGGTCAAAGAGCCCGTTGTGCGTGACTGGCGCGACGAGGACGGCGAAGACAGCTACACCGAAGACGGCCTGTTTGTGGAAGCCTACGACATGGTTGTGAAATGGGTTGCCAAGGGTCCGTCGGGCAGTGTGAAAGCCAAGATAGCCAGATTCTTGTCCTACCTGTCAGGCCGCGACGGCAGCGGCGTGAAGCTAAGCATGTACAGCGGATGGACAGGCATAGGTCGCCAGCACATGCGCCTGAAGAAAGTTGGCGACACAGCCCAGCTTGACCGTTGCGGCGACTTTGAGGTAGTGACGATAGAGACCACCTTCCGCGTAGAAGACCCCGTTACAGACATAACACTGACAGAAGAATAAGACGATGGAGATACAGATATACCACAAAGACGGCAGCGTGCTGACCGACCGCAGCGGCAACGCGATAGAGGTACACTCGTTAGAGTATAACGGCGAGTGGATGGGTCAGTGTGGCGTCACCATAAACTTTGCGACCCCCACCGCCATAGACTTTGCCATCGGTGACTGGCTTCTTTACAGAGGCGAGCGCTTTGAGCTTAACTATGACCCCGGTAAGGTGAAGCAAGGAAGGAGCGGCGCGTTAGGCGACTCGTTCAAGTATGACAGCGTTGTGTTCAACTCGATGAGTGACGAGCTTGCGCGTTGCGACTTTCTGGACGTTGTCCTGACCAAAGACAACAATCTTCACTACACAGCCCTGCCGACATTCAGCTTCTACATAGAGAGCTTAGACGACCTGCTTGACAGGCTCCAAGCCAACCTGAACGAGCAGATAGGCAGCGGCCTGTGGAAGCTCTACTCGCGGAACTGGTGGAGGAGCAAGCAGCGCGGCTGCGACGCGAGCCGTTGGGAAGAGATATACGGCGGGAAGACCACGACAGCAGGAGGGACAGGCATAGAAGACACCGTCATAGACTCGACGTCGGTGAGCATAAACAACCAGAGCCTGTGGGAGGGCCTGTCGTTAGTGAACAGCCAGTTTGACGTGAACTTCATTGTTCGAGGCCGCGAGGTGTTCATCGGCACGGCAGGCCTGCCGACCGCCAACATCTTCAAGTATGGCAAAGGCAAAGGTCTGTACGAGATAGAGCAATCGTCGGACTCGGACCAGAAGATCGTGACCCGTCTCCGCGCCTACGGATCGAGCAAGAACCTCCCCACGCGCTACTATGCGACACTGAACATCGAGGTGTGGGCGAACGCGAGGAACGTGTGGAACATAACCCAAGGGAGCGACGCGCACGTTACAGGCGTGGACATCGTTACCGACCTGAACAGCGCGAGCCTGTCGGCCTATTTCCGTCTGCTTGTGACAGGCAAGCCCGGTGTGTACGCCATAGACATGAGCGTTAACGGGGAGACCGTTACCGGCACGGTGCGGAAGAACGACGGCAGCACCGACGGCGACAAATGCCTGATAGAGCTGCGCGAGAGCAGCGTGAACACAAGCAGCGTGTTACAGAGAGTGAGCGCCGCCGCCAAGGGTGGTTCGCGGCTGTATTTCACCCGTGGCGTGACCGCCGACAACTTTCCCGACGACCACAAGAGCACGGCAACCGCCAACCTTCCCAACAACATGGCCTGTGACAAGCTGATGCTGCCCGGTTTTCCCAACCAGTCGTTGCAGGATTGGTGGGACAGCCAAGACGCGGCGACCCAAAAGACACTCAATCCGACGGGAGCCGCCTTACGTTTCTCAACGGACAAAGACAGACCATGGGTGGAGTCGGGCAACGCCGATGTGATAGGCGTGCGTTCGGGCAGCGTGTTCTTCGACAACGAAGACGTGAAGAACAAGATAGAAGAGATATACCCGACGCTTGAAGAGATGACCGTGGGCGGTGTGCGTGTTGACGAGATCGCCACAGGCTCATCGATAGACGACAACGGCGTGTTCAAAGAAGGTCAGACCGTGCCCGGTTTCAGCGTGACATTGAGCCCGTCGCTCACCATGGACCTGAACGACTTGAAGAGCGACGGTTTCAGCATGGTCATGAAAGACGGCATGTGTGCGGGCCGCAGCTTCTCGATCAGCGGTTGCGAGAAGAAAGACGGGCGTTGGGTTGTGACGATGCAGCGCGACGAGGACGGCGGCATATACTACCCTTACAGAGACTTTCAGATCAACGCGGGCGACCATTTCGTGCTTGTCGGCATAGAGATGCCGAAAGAATATGTAGAAGCCGCGTCGGTGAAGCTGCTGTGGGCCGCGATAAGATGGCTGTTAGCCAACGACTACACCCGCTACACCTACCAGCCGAAGGTGGACGAGATCTTCATGGCCAAGCAGCACAGAGCATCGCTTCTTGACACGACAGGTGCCACGAAGAGCCTTCACGACACATTGAAAGAAGGCGACATCATGCTGTTTGAAGACGAAGACCTCGGCATTGACGGTGCCGTGACTATCAGTCAGCTCACGATAAGAGAAGAAGACGGCAAGATACCGACCTACGACATAACCCTCCGTGAAGACAAGGAGGTGGGCTCTCTGCAAAAGATGCAAGAGCAGATCACCACGCTCATCGGCGGCAACGGCGGTGGCGGCGGCGGTCTGACGATAGCACAGACGCGCAGCATCGTGGAGAGCGAAGGCGGCAAGCACTTTCTCTCGAAGACCAAGGACGACACAGCCAAAGGGCTCATAGGCTTCGAGAAAGGTCTGACGGCAGGAACATATAAGAAAGGTGTGAGCGGTGGCAACATGGACAGTGAGGGCAACGCGGAGACAGGCAAGCTGACGGCGCGAGGCAACGCCCATTTGCAGGGCGACACCTTCTTCGGCACGGGGGCTGTTGACGACAAGGCAAACACGCCGCATGTGGACGGAGGGAGCGGTGACGCTCTGCTTGGCGACGTGGTGCTGACGGCGTTGCAGAGCAAGGACTTTGATGCGCTGCTGCAACGGGGCTTCGGCTTTACGAAGGGCGTGAACGGCAAGTTTACGCTAAGCGTGACTGACCTCATGGTGTGGGGCAAGGCTATCTTCACTGAGCTGGAGATACGGAAGCTGTCGAGCATAGGCGGCAACGTATATCTTAGCGGTGCGTCGAGCAGGATAGCGCATGTGGAGGAGGTATATCAGGAAGGAACGCTCACAGGATGGCGGTGTTATATCCTTGCCGACGACGGCACGACGGCTACGCAGAACAGCTGGAAACGGTATGACCAAGCGCGGTGCCAGACGTTTGACATTGCTTCTGGCAGCTACGAGGGTGTCGGCAACCGCAGCTATTGGAGACTTGTCGAGGGCGTGAGCGGCGAGAACGTGGCGATAACGGATGCTGACGGCAACGACCTGTACAACGGTAAGAAATTTGCATGGGTGGTGCTCTCGGCTACCGACTGTGAGGACAGACAGACGAACGATGTGCCAGCGGCTGGCGACGTTATCGTGCTTGACGGTCACAGGCAGTTTGCTGAGGATGATTCAAGGGCTATGTATAACGACGCTTCGAGAACAAACGTAATGATGCTTCAGACGACGGGTAGCGAGGGCAGTGTGCCTAACATCATCTCGCTGCACGGCATTGTTGACTACAGGCACGCTGCATCGAACAACAAGTACAGCAACACGGTGTTTATTCTCTCTCCCGAAGAGGTGGTGTTCCTGAGCGCGAGGTTCAAATGGATCAGCGCGAGCGGCCAGCCGATTACGCTTGTCAATTTCCGCGGGGCGTGGAAGCAAGGCGAGACCTACTACTATTATGACCAGGTGAGCCACAACAACGCTATCTGGACTTGCATCGTCGCGGAAGACAGTAGTACGACAGAGGAGCCTACGGACGAGAGCGAGGTGTGGCGAAAGGAGCTGTCGGGTGGTGTGCCCGGCGAGAAGGGCGACCCCGGCGAGAAGGGAGATAAAGGAGACAAGGGAGACCCCGGCAAGGATGGTGTGGACGGAACAGACGGCGTGGACGGAGCGAACGGCTACACCGTTACAGCCACGCCGTCGGTTATCACGCTCGGCATAAAGAAGGTGTCGGACACGGCGTTTGCTGCCGACACGACGAAGAACAACACGGCTACTGTGAAGGTGCTGAAAGGCAATCTTGACATTACGGAGAGGTGCAGGATAACGGTTGCGAGTTCAGAGAACTGTACGGCAACAGAGCCGACGGAGGACGGCTCGGGGCTGGTTAAGGTAACGCGCATGTCTACCTATACGGCAGATGGCGTGACCTATCCCTTCACGACAGGTTCTGTGACAGTGACTATTAATATTGGTAGCACGACGCTTAGTCACACCATTGCTGTGAACGTTGACATGAGTGTGGTGTGGGGCGGCGTTGAAACCACTGTCAAGGGCCTTAAGAGCGAGTTTGGCGAGCTGCAAAAGGACTTGCAGAGCGAGGCTCCTAACGTGCTGACGAAATATACGTCAAAAATAGAACAGACGGCACAGAAAATCTCCGCAAAGGTGGCGCAGGAGACGGTGGGCAGGCTAAACCTGCTGCCGGGCACGGCGTTTAACAGAGAGACGGACGTGGTGCAGCAGCGCCCCGACACATTCCCTTGCACCATACTGCCATTGGGTGGTCTTGAAGGAACGGGAGCTGTGGTGATGAACCAGTCAGGGGCTACGACAACGACATGGAGCGGTCTTATGTGGAAGGGCGTGGTTCTGAAACCTTCTACAACCTATACGGCGAGCGTGTGGGCGAGAGCCGACGGCGGCTTTGATGATAACATGTATCTCAGCATGCGACAAGAAGGTGCGAGTGATGCGCTTTGTTACATTGCCCTTGCTACGGCAAACAAGACACATGAATGGAAGCTGTTTACGGTTACCTTCACGACAGACAGCACGGAAGCGAGCTGTAACAACGTAAGAGTGGAGCTTGCTATAAGAACGAACGGCACAGGCCGCTGCTGCAAGCTGATGTTGGACGAGAGCGGCACCTACAACGGCTGGACTGCCGCCTCTTATGACGACGTGTCATCGCGTGCGCTGTTGGCCACAGGCATAGACATCGCGAACAAGACGATAGACATGACAGCGGACAAGCTGACATTGAGAAACAACAAGGGAGAGAAGAGCTTTGGCATCGACGAAGATGGTAATCTTGAAGCACGTTCGCTGAAGAGCGTGTCGAAGGACGGGTTGCTGACGGCTGTGATAAAAGACGGTGCTTTCACGGCGTTGAGCGGACTGAGCGGCGCGACGGCCTTCTTCGGACTGATAGACGGTCTGCCCTACTTGCAGTTTACCAACGCAGCGGGTGTGGTGTGCTACGCCATCGGGCCGAGCGGCGGGCAGACAACAGGCACTGTGGGCGTGCAGATGGTTGCTTGTGGCGTGAAATATAGCGTTTCAACGCTGAGTCTTTCTGGCAAAAGCAGCTACATGATAAACTACAGCGGTTCTGTGACGCTACAGAATTTTGGGTCTGAGAGCGCGAAGATTTATCAAAACAAATTGCAGCTCGTTATTGACGGATTCACGCAGACGCTCACGGCGAGCTTCAAAGACAGCAGCTTCCCCTTGACTGAGGTGGGCCAAGGCAAGGTCATGACGCTCATGCCCGGTAAGCTGATGCAGGCTGAGTTTGAGATAAACGCTATTGGTGAAACCATGCCTACGACAGGCAGCGACGGGTCAGCGATTGCGAAGCCGAGCGGCGCGAGGGGCTGTCAGCTGAAGCTCAACGGTGAGGTCATTGGTAAGGGAGCGATTAATTAGCCCCTATTTTTACCCTATGTGGACCACATGAGAAGATAAGTGAGAGAATAAACGAGAAGATAAACTTTAAAAACAGACGATATGAAAAGGATTGTTAGGGGCAACGATTTCACTTTGCGTGTGCCCGTAATGAAGATCGTGAACGGCGAGAGGGTGGCGTTTCCGCTGCCCGGCTGCACGGACATAAAGGTGAACATCGTGAACCAATACAGACGCATAGCCCTGAGCTACACCATCGACGTGAGCGAGGACAATGTGCTGCTTGCGCGTGTGGAGGGCGACAAGGTGGCTGTTGGAACCTACGCCTTAGAGGTGAAGGGAAAGATTTTTGGCAACGATTGGAGGTCGAACGAGTATGAGCAGTTTCAGATTGTTGACAACAACGCTTCCGGTGACACGGTGTTCGAGCCGCAGGAGGGCGAGGACAGCGTGGAGATGGACACAGCCCTTGTGGTGCTTGCTCCCGCGGTGGAGCTGGGCAACCTGATAAAGGATGCTGAAGAGACAATTGCCGACACCAAGGAGGCCTTGAAGGGCGTGGAGACCAAAATGGGCGACATCGAGCAGCGTGCCGACACAGCCATTGGCGCAGCCACGACAGCTGCCGAGAGAGCCCATACAGCGGCAGAGAAGACAGAGCAGACAAACGCTGCCGTGGAGAACGCAGAGAAGGAGAGAGTGGCTGCTGAACAGGAGCGTAAGACTGCCGAGGAACAGCGCAAATCGCAGATGCAGAGCAATGCCGAAGCAGAAAAGGCACGGGCAAATGCCGAGCAGCATCGTGTGGAAGCAGAGAAAAGACGTGCTTCGGCGGAAACCATGCGAGCAGCAGCAGAAGAAACACGAAAGACGGATGAAACCGACCGCATAACAGGTGAGACAAGCCGAGAGAAGCAGGAGGCAAGTCGTGCGGCTGCCGAGCAGACAAGGGATGAACAGGAGACACGACGCAAGATAGACGAGGCAAAACGTGTCGATGCCGAGAATACTCGCGAGAGAATGGAAGCTGACAGGGCAAATGCCGAGACCGAGAGAGTCGCAGCTGAGACAACAAGAGCCGCAGCTGAGACATCGAGGGCGGATGCAGAAACAAAAAGGGCTGCCACAGAAACCAAGAGGGAAATGGATTTCTCTACCAAGATTGCAGAGGTTGATACCGCGGTGAAGAACGCCAAGACTGCTACAAGTGAGGCAGAGAAGGTGGATGCTACTATCACTGATGCCAATGTGCTTGAGGTTACAGGCAGGGATGGTGTGAAGAAAAGTCTTGAGCTTGTGGAGCAGGCAGAGGCGAGCGAGATGAAGGCGGATGTCGCCCGTATCAAGGAGAGTATTGGCGCATATTCAGACAGACCGAATATCACGTTGACGGCAAAGGAGAACAATGTGGCTATAAGCGCCGACGGCGTGAAGGTGGCAAAGACAGGCTGGGCCATCGCCGAGTTTACGGCAGAGAAGGGCAACGAATATCTGTTCAAGCCCAACGTCGTGGACGGCACGGTGTGCATCTTTGCAGAGAAGATAAGCAGCGTGGAGACACGAAGCATCGACTACACCTACAGCTACAACGAGGACGGAACAACAGCGAGCGCAACCGCCACCTACCTCGGTAAGACACATACCTACAGCTATGCCTATACCGATGGCGAGGACGGCACGAAGAGCGTGACCATTACCGACGAGAGCGGAGCTGTGGTGACAGAACTGCCATACCAATACAAGACCACCGTGGGCTCATACGCCCCGCTTGTGCGCCTTAATGCCGAGGCCGAGCTGCCCGAGGACGGCTATTGCCGTTTCATGAGCCATTTCCAGGGCAACGCCTCCATGACCGTTGCCGTGAGCTACAAGGTGGGTACGGCAGACCTGACGATGAAGGTGCTGCGCGATGGTGTGTTCGCTTCCATTTCTACTCAGTTGGGCAACCTGAGTCAGAAAGAGAACGAGACTCGTTCACTTGCCGTGGAGCTGAAGGAGAAGATGGCGACATTTGTTGACACCAACCCCTATGTCGGCATGGTGAGAATGAACGGCGACGCGAGTCCTGACGCGGAGATGACATTTGGAGACAAGCAGTTGATGCATGAGGTGGGCGCTGAGTGGAAGTTGGCGACAGTGAAGAACGGCGTTGTGACCCACGTCTGTGCCCCCGGTCGTCTGACCCTCGACGAGAACGGTGAGGAGGTGAAGATCGACGGCACCGACGGCGACGTAATGCTAATAAACCGCAATGCCAACGTGATCAACGCAACGAAGGTTATTGACGGACGCGAGATGAACTGTCTGGCCATTGGCAAGACAACGGCAAAATGGTACGGCGTGGAGTCGAAAAAGATGCCTGCGTTCGGCATGACACCCTGCGAGACCGTGAACGCGAAGATTGACGGTGACGCGAGGTCACAGGCACACTGCATATACAACACGACGGTTAACGGAATATATGGCACGGCCGACACGTCTGTGCTGAAAGCGTCTTACATAAACAGGGGGGCGGGACACGCTTCAAACATAAGTGCTTTGTTAAGCATACAGAACGCACAGAACAAGAACACAGACCCGTTGACCGCCCGTCCTTACATGGGCTGGCACCACGGCACCTACGAGGCTCTTCTGACCACCATGTTTGCGGAGATAGGCTCGGTTAACCATACGGGTCTAGATATGTTTGGCTTAGGCTTGTGTTGGACTTCTTTCGATAAGGACATGTACAACGACGACGCGATAAGCGCCGTGAGCGGATGGAAGCTTATAGCTGCTACAGGTGAGACATACTATAGCTCTTATATCGGTAGCCAGGTTTATGTTACCAGCAAGAACGAGAAAATTTTGCTTGCGAGAGGCTTGTCGTTAGCTATATTCACCCCTGTGCAGCTGCTTGAAGGTCAGCGCCTGCTTGATGCCATCGCCAAAGCTGGACTCGTTGACAAGATAGGCAACAAGGCCAACATCTTCTATTATGACGAGAGCGGCAACGCCGTGTGTGCAAGCGACGGCAGCGTTAACATCGACACGGGAGAGGGTATGGAGGTGTTAAAATTCTACTTTGTTGTTCGTGATGTGCCACGCTGTGAAGGCATGAAGGACGGTGTTATGACCGCCGTTGTGAACAGATATGTCAAGACAGAGTTGGCCGATGGTTGTCAGAGCGTAGACAAGAAGGTGTCGCTTGACGGCGCTATTGCCATCTTGAAGGCGAGCATACCCATATATCGCGGTTTCACGCTGCCTTATGTAGGACAATACCGCCATTTGAGCTATGCTTATTACACTATACATAACATTGACGGAGTCCTGCATGTGGACTTCCGTTGTACGGATGGCATGGAGGATGTGCAGCCGTTGACGGTGTTCAACCAGAACGCTTATCTATGCGCTTACGGCACCACCCCCCCAATGCTTGTTGGTCTTAATAAGAAGAAGGGCTACGGTGTGGCGAACATACGAGAAGGTTTTTTCAAGGCATCCGATTATAGCATGTCGCAATTCTGTTATAAGACTGTGGGCGCATCTTTACACACGCACGAATGTGCTTATTGGTATTTATCCATGGGAGGTAATGGAGAAGTGAATACATCTCATGTGCACGGCTCTATTGTGGGTTGCGCTGCTAACCAGCTTCGTATCTCGGCTCGTACTGCGATTGGTATCTATGACACTAACTTTAGCGCCAACTGGTACTCTGGGGCGTTCGCTGTCCTCCTTAATCAATAATTTAATCGAGAGTAATAATCAAAAATAATTAACATGACGGCACAAAGGTGTTTTTTGACGAATATCACACCACGAAGCAGGAGGCATGTGACCTGATATGCGCGGAACTGGGAATTTAGATGATTTATTATTTATTCTTTACTATTTTTTTTTGCATGATGAGATTAGAATTTATGGAGCGTCAGCAAACGCTGACCATTTGCAAGGGCGGCAGACAGGCGTTGGTGCTGCTGGGCGAGAGTGAGGAAAAACGGGAGCAGGAGTCTCCCGACGGTGAGAAGACGGAGGTGACGGTCTATGCCTATGACGCGACATGGCTTGACCTGACGAAGCAACATGACCCGGTAGCTGCGGCGCGTGAGGAGGTCCTGAAGCAGATCGAGGCATACGACACCTCGTCTGCCGTGAACGGCTTTATGCTGAACGGCGCTGTGGTGTGGCTTGACAAGGCTACGCGCGTGGGGTTGATGAACTCAACGACCATTGCGAAGGCTATGGGACAGGCTACGACGACGCTGTGGCTGGGCGACGTGAAGCTTGAGGTGGCCTGCGACAAGGCCATTCAGCTGCTGTCGGCGCTGGAGATGTATGCGCTGGAGTGTTTCAACGTGACCGCTGCGCACAAGAAAGTCGTGGCTGAGCTTACGGACATCGGGGAGGTGCTGAGCTATGACTACACGAAGGGCTACCCTGAGAAGCTGACAATGGAGGTATAGAAGGTTGCGGTCTTGACGATTTTAAAAGGAGGATTAACAATATTAAAAATTGATAGTTATGAAGAAGACGACAAAGAGAAACCTTTTAGGTATGCTGGTGTATATGACCATCGCTTTCGCGTTTGGCGGTGGCTTCGGTCTGCTGGCCCTTATCGTGAAGGAGGACAACGACAGATGCCATTACTATGGTGGGACGTGGAACAGGGGCGACCTTGTGCGCGGCTGCCTGGCTGTGGGCGTGGGCATGGGGCTGAGGTATTGGGCTTTCGGTCTGATGTGAGAGGAAACGGACGGCACGGCCTTGTCGGGAGAGCAATTTGCACCCGACGGGGCTTTGCCGTGTGAAGAAAATTTTGTATATTTGGAGAAAGGGAGGTAACGGGAGTTAGTGAGAAGGTAACGCGCTTTGCGCGAGAAGATAACGGACAAATGCTTTTTCGCTTGAGCTTTAAAACTATTGTCTGTTCACTTCATTCGTGAAGCGAATTAACTTCCTCTTAACTTCCAATAACTTCCCAATATAAAGAAAAATTAAAAAAAAAGAGATATATGATGATAGTATTAAGTATTTGGGCCTTCCTGTTGTTGGGAGGTTTCCTGTTGCTCACGGCGCTGCGCTTCGGTGTGCCCGATATGGTGAGCGGTGTGTATTATCAGCTTCAGCACACGACTGACAGCACGGTGCTGGGCGGAACGACGGAGCACAAGAGGGGGTGGATCTTCTCGGTTGTGATGATCGTGTCGGCATTCCTTATGATGGTGTGCATGCTCGATACGGAGAAGGGGGAGCAACCCATGGCCTTCTTGGGCTGTTGCGGCATGATAACGGTTGGGCTGGCACCTCGCTATCTTAGTGAGGATCAACGCGAGGTACACAGGGTTGGTGCTTTGGTAGCCACGGCAGGCTGCATATTTTGGTGTATTACGGCATGTTACCCTGTTACGCTCGTTATAGCCCTCGCGTATTTTTCAGGAATGACTTGTGCAGGACAGAAGGACGACGGACGGGACGTGAAGGCGTTTTATTGGCTTGAGATAGCAGGAATGGCTGACGTGTTCCTGACCTATTGGGCGGTGAGATTGTGTGGCTGACTGATGTATAACCAATAAACGAAAAGACAGATGAACGGATTGGTACCTGAACAGATGAGGTTAGTGTGGACGCTGCTGTGCTCTACCCTATTGGCTATTGTTGCGCCGACTGGCACTTTTTTGGCCGCCCTGACGTTGGCTTGCATGTTTAACGTGTGGGCAGGGATGAGAGCTGACGGCGTGAGCGTGATAAGATGCAATAAATTTTCTTGGGACAAGTTTTTGAGGGCGCTCTATGAGTTTGCCATTATTTTGGCCGTGATAGAGCTGATACGCGGCATAATGTATCTCTGCGGCGATGACGGCGTGAGCCTCTATCCTGTGAAGATATTGACATACGCGGCTTGCATTATCTATTTGCAAAACGCGCTGAAAAACCTGGTGAAGGCTTACCCGAAGAACAAGATGCTGTGGGTGGTCTACCTTTTTATAAGATGCGAATGGAGAAAGGCTTTGCCTGCAAATGTGGACGCTATGTTGGAGCAATATGAGCAGCATGTGGCGCGGACGAGCAGGAACTGCAAGGACTGCAAGGAAGGAAAGGAGGAGGACGATGTGGAAGGTTAGCGACATCTTGGTGAAGCACATAAAGGCTGCTGAGGACTACAGGAGCAAGGCTTACCTCTGTCCTGCGGGACGGTACACCTGTGGTTACGGCCACACGAAGGGTGTGACGCGGAAGACGGTCTGTGACGCGGACAAGGCAGAACGATGGCTGCGCGAGGATCTGCAACCTGTTGAGAACTTTGTCAACGCTATCCATAACGTCAACACACAGGGGCGTTTCGATGCGATTGTGGACTTTGGTTTTAACGTGGGATTGGGCAATCTGCGGTCGAGCACGCTGCTGAAGCTCATTCAACGAGGTGCTTCGGACAAGGAGATTTGCAGGGAGTTTAAAAAATGGGTGTATGCAGGAGGAAAGGTGCTGGACGGACTTGTGGCTCGACGCGGGTGGGAAGCACGGAGATGGTGTGAAACATAAAGACATTGACTATGGAAAACTATGATGAACTGTTTAAGAAGATGGTGGCTGCGCTCTTTGGGTGCGTGCTCTGCTGGCTTATAGGCCACCTGTTCGCGAGCTGTACGCCGGGCCGACAGGTGACAAGCAGCTCTCACAGGATTGACACGGTGTATGCCGTGAAGACGGTGAGGGACACGGCACGGGTCAGCGACTCGGTGATTGTGAGGGTGACGGCGAAGGGCGACACGGTGTATAAGACCAAAGAGACATGGCGAGAAAGAGAGAGGGTGAGATGGCGCGTTGACACGGTATATAAGGCAGCTGTGAGGACGGACACGATAAGGGTTCCTGTGACGGTGGAACGGAAGGTGCCGTTGTGGGAGCGCGTGACCTACAAGATTGTTGACGAGCTGTGGGACTTGACCAAGACCTTGGGGCTGATAGGCCTCTTGATAGCAGCAGTGGCG